>Ga0181612_142629_pt1 | contig 15142 bp, 8 predicted proteins | sample HoacroProtozoa21_FD_119630 | JGI IMG/M metagenome (GOLD analysis project Ga0181612, IMG submission 119630) | Hoatzin crop microbial communities from Cojedes, Venezuel. Combined Assembly of Gp0051906, Gp0051904, Gp0051908 | reverse complement strand
GCCTGTTAAGGTCCCTCTGAATGGCATCCCTTCCCTCCAGAGTGTCAACCACACCGCACAGCTTGGCGTTGTCAGCAAACTTGCTGAGGGTGCACTCAGTCCCAGTGTCCATGTCGTTGACAAAGATATTGAACAGCACTGGCCCCAGTACCGACCCCTGATGCATACCACACTAATATAAATACATTTTATTTTTTAACTATCCAAAAATACTAGGGGAATTTTTTTCTTGACTCATTCAGCTTCTTAAAAATGAGTTGATAACTGAAACCTTTTAGACTACAAAAAAGTATCTGTCTATAGCAAATATAGATACCCACACACTCTCCCTCAAGAAATAATCGGATTAGAAGATATTTCAGATTTGGACAACTTTAATTAAATCAGTTCTAACTTTTTCTGGCCTCTGTGGATCAATCTCTTCTTGACCTTCACAGTCCATCAATATAAGCAAAAGCAAAGAAAAAAACCACCAGTCTCAAAAAAAGAGCCTTTTGCTTATTTAAAAAAAAAGTCTGTAGTTGGCTGGATTTTCTTGCCACTTGACCTCATCATGCATTAGCATTAGCTTAAAAAAACACACCTATTTTTTTACATTCATTTTTTTCCATGTCACAAACCCTGTGTAAAGAAACATCTTGTGCACTCTGGTTTTCTTTTGCATACATCATTTACCGTCTTTTGAGGTAAGGAATTTAAACATATGCTGATACCTGTATCATCTTGACAATTTAAAGATAAAAGTTCTGTCCAACGCAATGAAGAAAAGATTTTTCCCTTTAAATGTATAAAGCAGAAGACATTTTCTTTACATCTCTTAGAAGATTAAATGCCGCATGTTATTTTGCATTTAGGAACACTTTTACTTGAGAAACTCAGAGTATACGTCTTTGAGGTACTATTCTGATCCTTTGCATTTACCTAGTGTAATTGTAATCTGATTGTGCATCTCCTCACTTGCCACAGTAATGAATGAGGACATACTCTGCCAGGATTCTGTCCTTTTGATGCAGATGATGTGCCTCAACAGTAGGTAATTTAAGGGGTCTGGAGGTAGAACTGCATATTTTGTTGCTTGGCTCATGCTGTGCCTACTATTTGCTTAAAATTTTCAACGTTAACATTTATACAGAAACAAAAAGGAATTAAAAGTTTTTAAAATTATCTTTCTTTTATGAATTAAATTTAATTACAGTGATGCCAGTATGCATTAAAGTGAAAGTTGCTGCAATGAAACCACACAGCCAGAATCAAAACAGTTCTCAGTCAACAGTGTGCAATCACTATATCAAATTCAGTCTTGAAATAAGCACAAGCCATCTCAATTAGAGCCATGACATTCTGTGTGTCTCAAGACCGATTTTTTCCCACTAATTTTTGTGTAATTTAATGAGTGTGTCTGGAAGAAAAATGCAGTCTAATGCCTTTATCCCACGTGTAGAAATGATTCATCATAAGCGTCACACTGTCACTGCTGAGGATAGTGCACTGACCTTGGATGACCCTGCTTCAGAAAGATGACCCATCCTCAAAAGTTGAGAAGTGTTCATTATGTCACATTTAGGAATGTGCAAAATACTCTTTCAGACTGATAAAAAAAAACATTAGAGATTCTGTAAAGTTTTGCAAATTAACTGAAGAGCAATAGCTATTTTTTCTGGTAAAAAAATAAAAAAAAATCTAATTTTTTTTTTTTTTTCTGCTCAGAATGAAGATGTTTTCCTGTAAAAATGACTTTTCACCAAAATGCCAAGACCGAGCATCTCACAATTTTATTTTAATTCATGTTTGTAACTTGTTGGAGAAAAAAAATCTTTAGTTGCTAGGAGAACTATGACTGTCTTTCTCTGAGAAAAAAATTATGAACCTTCACAAAATGAAAAATGGCAAATCAGGCAAACTGGAGGTTTGTCTTTTGCAACAGAGATTTCACATAGACATATATCTTGGAAAAATAAAATATAAATAAATCATTCCTTCACTTCTGTTACTCACACTTCCGCTTCTCTAAATGCTACTCTATGCTTAGCTGTCTATTTTTTTCCCCAGATATTTTGCCCTCCTTTTTACTCTCTTCTTTCTCATCAAGCAATTGAAAACATCTTTACTTCTTGCCCTGAGGGAATTCAACCATTTAACGTAAAATTACCCAGGGATTCTCCAGATGGAATACGAGACATTTCCTAAAATACCAAGTGAATGCTTTCTATGCATGGTGAGCTGAGAAAATAGGCAGTTCCTGCTCAGTTCCAAAACTCATCCAACTACAGCATGATGGATGTTGGATATATGAAGCCTCAAATACCTTCGTAACCACTAACTCCTTAATCGTCTCTCTTTCACTTAAATGATCACTATCACTGTAAAACCTAACTACACATGCACCATCCTTTTGCTGTTTGCATTATGAATAATGAGGAACAATTCCTCATGAAATTTCTGTTCTTCCTAATTTGAAGCTAAGGCAGGCTAACACAAATGGAGTTTCTCAGCAATGACCATAATGACTGTTGAATTAACCTCTATGTAGATTGGCCCATTAGGTGCAGCTCCATGTTGCAGTCCATGTGAGTTGGGGTTCTCCTGCATGCTGTCTCTTGGGCTGTCCTGCTAACAAGCCATATAGCAGTCTAGGAATGTCACCAAAACTCTTCCTTTGTTTCAGAGACCGAATTTGTAATGTATTCTCCATAAAATAATAGCAAACAGAGATGTGGGAGTAGTGGGAAAATCCGCTATAAAACTTCCATTAGTAAATGAAAGTGGCTGTCACAATCGTGTGAAAAGTTCAAGGAGGCAATCTTGTTAAACAGCCATTTTGCATAGAGAAATTTATACTGCTATAGACTTTTTCAAATAACTTTGATGTTTTCCAGAACAATATATGAATGCTGAGCTTTGGAAGAAGAAAGATCAATCCACCACGAAATAAAGTTAGCTAGCAATGGACATTTGGTCACAGCTCAGACACTCCATATTCATTTATAACACACTTCTATACAACTCAATAGGGATATCTCTCTGCTGAAGAGCTCCTCAAGCTTCTTTTATTCCATTTTGTATTGAGAGTTGTTTTAGAACATCCCTGCAATCACATTAAATGCTTCAGCAACACAGTGTTCCTAACACAGATGACAAATTACTCTTAAATGAATAGTGCCAAAGCCAATGGTCTCACCAGCACTAAACCAGTGTGTTGTCATTTGTATTGCCCTCTGAACCCTTCAAATCCGTCCTTGTCTAGAGGTGACCAGCCTTCTAAGGCTAACATTCGCTCTTAGAACTACGAATTTCTTGACCTACACAGCCTCAGAAACTACAAACTTCAAAGACAAAGGACAAAAAAAATGGAGTTTTAAACTATCTCCTCAGCTAGTCATCTCCCAAGCATCTAAATTTAACAGACAGTCCTCAAAAGCATACAACCAAACCAACCAAATACAACGAACAATATGTTAGACCAAACACCAAAGCACAGATCCCTTTGAAGGTACTGTGCAGAGAGTACTTAACCAGGTAGTGGGCATGCGTGATGCTGAAGTACAGGGTAAGGGCAACCAGTTGCTTCTGTGGCAGTCTTATAATACACACACCTTAAAAACACCCCACGTGTGCTACCTGTTTTGGGCGGCTACATGATGTTGTTACATGTCTGTATCCATGAGTGGCCACGTTGTCTCTCTGCTGGGGCTCTGGCCCCCTCCTCTTCCTGTGCTTCCAATGTCTCTGCTCCCTAGCTTTCTTGGGAGTCTCTACTGCAGTCTTGTTATTGTTTTCTGCTACATACGTCCTTATCCTAGAGCCACCTGCAATTTGCTCTGTGCAGCCATGGTGTTTCAAAGCATATACATACACAACATCTTATTTTAATTTGTTTATAGGTATTTATCTCATTACTGCAATGTTAAGGGGTTTGGCTTTGGTTCTGTTCAGGTTACAACCATCTCTTCCTTTATATAGACATATTCAGGTAACGGTGGTCTTATGATTCCGTTGGCTAAACCATACACGCCCTGACCTGCACTGGCTGCTTGTTGCTATGTGCCTGCTGATTGGACAGTGCATTTTGAATGCTTTGGTCTTGCCTCATCAGATACTGACTTTTTGATAATTATTTACAAATAACCTTGCTGCAATACGCAAATGTTTTCGATAAACAAATATTGTAACACTACATAGCAGGATCCCAGCCTGTATGATTAACAATACAATAAGTGGGTGAAATAATACATGTAATAGTTTAGATGCTGTGGAACAGTAAAACACGTAATCCTGTTAAAAACCACCATATATTGTTTCAAGATGTGATGCCCATGTTGTGACATTTTGCTGGATTTGTTCAATCTTCTTCTAATTTTGCTGGAATTCTGTTATTGAATAATTCACTGTAGACATAAGACTTTTTCCAGAATTTCTTCCACCCATTGGCCCTGTTGGAGTAATTTTAAACTACACTAAAAACTATGTGTTATTTTCAATTACTGTAATGGCAGAATTGTATGTTTGGTTATGCAGTTGAATCCATCTGACGGAGCACACAGAGAACCAAACAGCTTTGAAGTTTGGTTTTCAATTACAAAGTGTGGTCTAACTGCCAAGATACCACATGACAAAGTACATAAATTGTGGTTTTTTTCCAGACCAAAATAGATAACTATTGCATTGAGTGATTCTTCACGCTGATGGATATTTGCTACTGTTTTCCTGGAGCAGGAGAACAATTGTTAGACATCCCCAAAGCTACCTGATTAGCTCCTTGAAAGGAAAAGAATCTTTGTACTAAATCGGTACGAACTTGCATATCATACAGATTTGTAGTGTTTTCATTATCAGTATATCTCCACGGTTAGGGAATTAGTGGCCTCTGCCATTTCTTAGGATTTTCTTACAACAAATATGAGGCCATTAATTTATACATGCTTATCTTAAAATATTTCAAATATAGTACTACACAAATCGTTCTCTTTCCGAACAATTCTGTAAAGCTGTATGTAAGGGTGTGCAGCCTTCTGAAACAAAACATACCAAAGCAGACATTTCTGCATTTTCACTTCTTTTAAGCCTTGGAAAATTGTAGTTTGTAACAAGTTTTGCATATCAGCACATCACACAGGACAGGTAATAATCCAGATGGATTCTTCTGCTGTTTTTATAACACTTGAAAGTAATGAAGAAGTGGGTGTTAGAAAGAACACAGATCTCCTTCTTTATGTTCTAAAATGTGTAAACTTCCATTTCCCTGTAGGAATGGTTACACCATTTCATTGCCCATCAATGTTAAATACAAATATATTAGATATGGATCTGAGAGCTATGCTATTTAATGTCCCCATCACTACCCCTACACTTCTCAATAAAGTACTTAGGTCTCTGTTTTTCAATTCTACTCGCATATTTTTTAATCCATTGTCTGCAGGGGTCTAGCCCAAGATACATTCCAAGAAATATTAAAAATATTCAAAGAAATATTGAAGTTGATTTGTGCGGTATGCAACCCTTTAAATCTGAAAAACCTTTCAGCTTTCCACAGTGGCTTCAAATACGTAGTCTTCTCTCTATGGATTTCATATCCCTTCAAGAATAACAATTAATCATTTAATTCCTCACTCTATTCCTTTCCTGTTTCTCTTGCCATCCCATGCTTCTGTCTACAGTACATTTTAGGAGCAGGCCAACATTTTCACCCCATCGGCCAGATACACAGTTGTTTCTATTACAGTCTTATCCATGATTCTGTTTACCTGTGAATTTTTTTTGACCCTTTAGTCATTGATTAGAGAAGGTTATGACTCAAGTAAGTGTTTCCCCCCCTTAATAGGCTGGTAGGTTTTCAACTCCCTCATCCTTCTTGTAAAATTTCTTCAGGTCTTCAGATAATATCTACAAAATTCTCCAATTTCATGGTTGCTGAATTTACTGGGCTTAGTCATCTTCTTGGCCTGGTTTAGCCCTTCATATATGGCTAGTTTGAAACCTTCTTTATAAATTTTCCCCAATGTTCTCAGTCACTAACCTGGCTTCAGTCCCCAATAATTTATTTTCTTGTCTATATCCCTTGGCCATTTTAATTCTCTCTTTGTTCTGCAGTGTGAAACAACTTAGCAACAATTGACCAGCACCTTAAATGAACTGTCAGACCTGTCAGGTTCCCTTCCTTAACACATTTGCCTTTTGGATTACTTTGCATTTTCGAGTAAGTAAAGCCCAGCCAAACTTTGATGGGGCTGCCTGAAGTTCGATCTTCACTGTTTAGCCCTGGATATTCCTCCAGAGTTACGAGCCAATTTGTGTATGTTTGCTGTTTAAGGATCCAAAGTCCTTTTTCGGTTGTTCTGACATGACTGGTATCCAGTTCTGTTTCAACAGTGGTTTGCTCATTTTTCCTTGGTTTGGAAATTAATATGGTGATCACCAGTTTTACCATTTCTTGTGCTTGTTTTAATGTTACTAATTTGCATTCTCTTCTTAATGAAAAGAGTGTATTATATTCTTGTGGACTCTTATTAAATCCTACAAAATTTGGGCTGTACCAGAAATCTCCATTCAAGTTAAGGTATTCCCTGCTTGTACAGCTGTTGCAATATCTATTTTTTGATGCTTATTTTTGAAGCTGATATTTTGAAAATTGTTTCCAAACTGTCATATTTCCTGGTAACACAGCATGTGATCGGATTTCCTCTCTGATTCCTCTTTTTGTCTTCCGGTGCAACTTGAAAAGTAGCCTGGGTTTCACTTAATTTTTAGTTTAGCCCTTTCTTCCTCTTATGGGAATTGGTTACTTTTTTTTCTATATTATATTCCTTTTTCTAGAAACCTCAGCATTTCTGCTGCTCAGAATCCTGTTGTGTTACAGTACCTGGGTTCATTTTCTTCTACCTTCTATTTTGACTCCCATAGTTCATTTTCTGGCTTTTGGTTCTAATTTTATTTAATCTTCTTTTGTTTAATCTTCAGCTTTTTTTATACTACTTAATTTTTTTTTTAATTCTTTTATCACATTTTTTGTTTCTTTGCCTTCTTTTGTTTTATTTTCAGTGTCCTCTAGCCTGCCTATGGTTTCTTCTCCTGTACGCTGCAATACCTAAATGGCTTATCTTTTGAAATCATGGGATTCTTGTAACTGGTTTTCTCATTTCATATTAACACTTGGACATCAAGAATTCATTCAGCATTTTCTAATAAGCCAAGGAAAATAACCTTTGTCCATGGATTTGGACCCCATTGTGAGATCCGTGATTCTATTTGAGAATTCGTTTTCCCATATCTGAGAGATGACAAGAAAAAGGTGGAGTTGAAAAGACAAATGTTTCAGTTAGGTACTTAGGCTGTTGAGGGTGAATTGCAACTAGATTGTGAGAGCAAGACAGAGGATGTTTCCTTTCTCATGGCAGATATTTGGTAGTACTCAGTTTCCTAGATTGCCTACGTCCTCCATCAGTTGCTGCATCCAGAATTAACAGCCAGTCCTCAAAAGCAGGTAACCAGATCAGTCATGCATAATCAGGTACTGAAACATGGTTACGCTTATAGTAGTAAGACAGTGTTACCATAGTACTAAGTACTATCCTGCTACTACCACAGCACTAAGACAGGAGTTCAGGACAGGATCTGAGCCATATGTTCTGCACATCTGATTCTGAAGTACAGGATAAAGGCAACAATTGTTTTTGTGTGTTATAGATAGACCTTAAATACACTTCACCTATGCTGTCCATTATAGGCAACTTTGTTAGGCTGCTGCACATGTCTGTATCAACCACCATCCATCTATGCGTCTGTCTGATGGGTCTCTGGCCCCCTCCTCTTCCTGTATTTCCAGGGTCTTTGATCCCAAGCTTTGTGGTTGCTTTCTGTTACGCACACCCTTATCTTAGAGCCGCTGGTAGTTTACTCTGCCCCACCATGGTGTTTCAAAGCACATATGTATACGCATATGTAATACTTCCTTGACTTGTCTTTGATATCTATCTAATTCTGGTAATGTTATTATTACAGATTTGGATTTGGTTCTTTTCAGGTTGTAACACCCAGAAGAGTAAGTACAGAATATTTTCACTAAAAATGAACAGTGTGGAACTGTGACAGATGGGCATTAATCTGTCAGCAATTACATTGGACACAGAACAGAACAAAGTTGGGAAGCTGTAAGAAAACATGAACCCTACCTTTTTTAAAGGAAAAATGAACTGGACACAAATTGAAAGCTCTAACCAGAATAAACAGGTTGTAAATCCACATTTTTTTGAATGCCTGCTCCCAGGCACCTGGGGCAGATGGAAATAAAATGTGGAAGTCAGCTCTGAAGAAAAGGCTTTACCCTTGTTCAGTTTCAGAGGGACTCTCCATGACACAGGGCCAAAAATCCAGGATCACAAATTGCTTATATAACTGTGAGACCGTTGGTAGCATTTTCAAAGAGCTGCTATGTAAGTGCCTTTGAGGGATGAGCTAATGGAGGCAGACAAATTTCATATGAAGAAGTATGACTGGGTTCACCAAAGGAATGCAAGCGTGGGGACAGTTAACAAATAGCATCTGTGCCAGTGGCTATGGTAGTGCTGGGGTGTCTTTGGGGCAAAAAGATCAAACACAAATTAAGAAGTTGGACTGTAAGAGACTTTCTGTTCCTGCAGATTTTGCCTTGCAGGGTCAATGTTTACAGTGTGTGATTTAAGTGTAACTACAGTTTGTTTTATTTCACTTTTCTTTTGCTCTTTTATTCATAGCAAGTACTGTATTTCTGCAGTGTTTGAGGTTTGGGAATGTCATAATAGAATTGTCTCAAACGTATAAAATCTACCTCTCTACGTATCTGTTTTGAATGATGTCATATTTCTAATACTAGCCTGGCATTTGTTGCTCAGAGAACTAGGACAGTTTGCTATGAGCTGACAGGTGAATATACTAATATGGCTCCCGAGCTCAGAAGAGAGCTGAACGTACAAGATTCTAAAGGGACAAAACTGTATTTTGTCACACATACCAAACATACAATTCATACTTGGAATTGCCTGGATAACTGCTTGCAGTGATGTATAACATATATTTATTTTTTCTCATATACAGTCAGGAGTATCCTTACATTTAACTGGTAATTTTTTGTAGGCTTACTAAAAAACTCTACCATTTTTACAGACAGAAGAAACTCCAGTGTAATTATCAGTTCAATAAAAACATAAACCGATGTCCCATAGCAACACATATTTTACTGCTGAGAATGTAGATTTTGTAAAAATATCCAAAGACAGTGTTGTGAATAAGCAAGACTTGCGTGATTAGCATTCCAGATGCCCTCGTGATATGGGCACTGGATCTGATTTTTGGCAATACTAAAGTTTCTACTAATTTTACAGGCACAGTTGGATATTCTGAACTTCCAAAACCCTGGTCTTTTTCTTTTGTGGCTCGAAAAATGGTACCAATAGAAACCTGTGAAAACTCTTCTGGGTGAAGCTTTTATTGCTGAGCCAGTGCTGGGTACCAATTTGGGTGCAGCCGTTGGAGTGGTGCTGAGCTCCAGCTGGTCATGCAACAGCGAGGCAGAGCTTATTACCTCAGGCATGGAACAACGCTAATGTAATTATACAGCTTTTAGGACTAGAGATAATATTTCCAAGAGAAATCAGAGCTGTGTTATACCAGATCGGCCAGTACTAGCTCCAGGATCTCTTTGTAAAAGAGGATAAAGATTCTCTCTTCTGATGGATAAAAGGCTAGATATCTCCCTTTTCTGTGCCAATGCCTGATGCTATGCAATGATGCTACTGATATCGAGGCTATCAGTAGATCTCACCGCAAAGGTAAGACACGGGACAGAAATCTCTCTTTTGGAACTATGATGACTGGGAATATTTTTTTTTTTTAAATGAAGGCTTAGATTGAAACTAACTTGATATGATTCTGAAAGATAAGACTGGAGACATGTTGCTAGGCCTGAGTCAGTAAGAGCTAACTTCTGCATTATCACTTTGGCAGGAAAGGTGCTCAATTATCTGTGAAAATCATCATCAGAGACAAAGAGAAGGAACAAACAGATGCATAGAATACGTTTCTGAAAATGCTGGCTGTGGTTTGCTTCCATCGGAGTGTATTCTCATACAACGTGTTCCACTGAAAAGAAAAAAATATACAGAAACAGCTCTCATCGGTAACATGGGAATACAGTCATTCAGCACAGGTAGCACAGCTAATTTCAGAGTTATCAAGCTGAACAATGTTGCCTTAACTGAGCTAGAACTATCAAGCCCATGTTGTTGTGGCCTTTGTATCATTGTATCCCAATTGTTGAGCTATTTCTGGGGGATGCTTTCCAGTTACTGTCTGAGATATTCTGTGCAATTCTTCAACTGCACTAAGAAAGGTTTGCCAGGTCAAACATCACATATGTTTTCCTCTCAAACAGATGTACCCATCTGCTCACTCTTTAAAGGCATACTTTGTCTGATCCTTACCTGACTAATACTTGAGGCCTTGGAAACATTTTGGAGATAAGGAGTTAAATAAGAAGTGAACTGTTATTTCACTGGGACCTCACAGCCAGACAGTCTGAACAGGCCTTCTGCTTCAGGTCACTTCTATACTGCTCATGCCTGCATGGATAGAATGCATCTCCATCTGTCCTTGCCAAGGTGGAAGTAGCAGAATATTTTGCCCTACTTTCTAAGCTACATAGAATTTCTTTGTTTTTCTGGGTACTCTTTAGCCACAGTGTAACTTTGCAGTGACAGGTGGGATCCTGGCATAGCAACTCGATAGTGCATAGGACTTGTGTTACTGATTCCACGTACAGATGATGCCTGTATCTCCAGTAATTTTATCTACCTGATAAGCGACAGTGAAAACATAGTAACACAAAAGCAATTTACATTTATGTAACGTCTTTCAATCACCGAGATATAGAATTGTAACACTACAAAGCAGTGTGAAGTTTCTTTTATCCTGTCCCTGCCCAAAGACCACAGGGACTATACTTGGCATGCCTGGCAGGTGTCTTCTCCTTCAAGAAGTCCAGAGATACAACACATTTTCCCCTAGAAATCTGTTGCGTTTCCATGTTTTCTATATCACTAGAACATTGTTTACCTGCATGTAGCTTTAGTCTCATTTTTACTTCTGCCTGAAGCTTATTATTTTGTTGCACCTCAGTCTTCTCTGCTTTAGGCTGTACATCCCCTCTTCTGTCAATCTTTCTTGATAGACCATATTTTCTGCACCTCTGATTGTTTTTGTTGCTCTCCTCAGGGCTTTCTGCAATTAGTCCATAGCTGTTTTCGGAGTATAGTAGACAAAACTAGAAGAAATACCTCTTCTAAGTCCCTGTCTTTGCTGAAGAGAAGTGACTAATTACTGCGTGTATCCTATAGGCTACCTTCCTGCTTATGCATTCAGATTCTAATAAAATACATGTAGTTTGTGCAGATGAATCTACAGAATGTAACATGGAGCATTCATTAGATCTTGCCACAGCTACATGATACATAACATCATTGTTGTTTTTGTTAAAAGTTATGTTGTTAAACATGTTGCCCAGTTGTTACACAGTGAATCAATACCAGCAACATCCCAAGAGTCGTACTTCCTATTGCCTGAAGCTAGCCTTAAATCACACTACAAATGCCAAGCCTGATCATTATTAATTCTGAGCAACCTTTAGTCACACAACTAGTGTTCCTGGAGTTAGTGGTATTCTTCACATAAAGAGGATGACTACCAGGAAGCTGGCCAAAGGATTAGCCCTCTTTAATTTTGAACGAATATTGACCTATGTGAAAACTGAGGAAGAACAAATGCCAAAATAACCAGGGATAGCAAATGTTGTATATATTGTGCTGGTATGTCCATCCTGTAACTGAAAATCAAGGTATTAACACACAGTGTCCGATTGAAGCCTTCGAAGAGCTTGACAGCAGCTTTACTCCCATTGCCTTTTCATGCAGTTTTGGTCTCTAAGACGAAGCAGAGGTTCCTGCCCTGACTGGAGGTTTGGTGGTTATTGATAAGATGTTAGGAGACTGCAAACATTAATTATCCGTGCTTATAATTTTAATTCATTTCTTTAAGCATTGCAGCATCTTGTCATTAAAAATATAGATGCTGAATGATTGGAGTCTAGAGCCCCACAGAACTCGTCAGCAGATTCCGTGGTAGGTATTCCCTTTGGAATCAATTAAAAACATCTTCTACAAATCCATTTCTTCTTATCCTCATTTAAAAGCAATACACAAACAGCATATTTAGGCAAAGGAAAAAAGGCTTTAACATCAATTATGTCAAATTAGGTAAAGATTCTCTAATAAATTACTAAGCTTGACACCATATGAACATATTTAACTGAAACCTTGACTTGATATATTCAAAGTATTCACTGCCATGTGCCATGAAATGAATGGGTTTTCTGGTAAGTCTTTCACTGTTTTAGGAATGAAAAAATAGACTTATTACTGAATCACTCCTCCAGACCTACTTTTTATGCCATATTTAGAGGAGGCTACCAGCAAAATATCTGATTCTGCAAGTGCTTCAGCATTTCAGTCTCTTAATTTCTGTGACTAATGGAACTCAAAGGTTATTTGTTTGCCTCAATGTTTATGGGCTCCTATATGTACAAACCAAGGTCATCAGGGCTGTTCTGGGCCCCGTCTACTTTAACTAAGTTGTGATTGGTCCTGGAGTAATGGCAATGAGTGAAATACTAGTAATACTTCACTAGTTTTTCTGGAGAGACTAGAAACTATTTTTCCCTTGCAAGTAACAATTTTTTCCATCAGCTGGAAGATGGGCACAAAGGCCCATATTCTGGGACAATCAAAGAGCTGAGCAATGCCCTGGCAGCAGTCAACTTCTTCTCAGGTCCCTGTGTATCCAGGAAGCAGCCTCATCATAACCAGACTGGGCTGAGGAGGCAGATCAGACATTGCTCCACAGGTTCTTTATCCTACACTATTGTCATTAAGGAACTGTGCTTGTTGACAATTGGAGCAGCCTCTCTTACTGGATTTAATTTCAAGGTAATGGCTCTGAGTTCAAGGTGATGACCACAAAGCATGTGTGATTTCTATAGAACTTTCCTGGCTTTATGGAGTTGAAATCCAGGCTCTCAGGGAAGTATGCTCCAAAAGGAACAAAGTTTATCCTTGTTAGGTAATTAGGCTATGGAGCATAGAATTGAATAGATTATTCCTGTAAACAAAGAACTGATATTAATGAGGAATGGATATTATGGCAAAAAAAGATAATTATATTGTAAGAATTATATTGTAACAAAATTGTGTACAGAAAGCAGCGTTGAAGCTCCAGGCTATTTGTCTCATCAGTACAATGCATCTAAAGAATTGCTAACCTCACCTACATTTGTGGAACAATAAAAATATATCATGAAAAAATGCTTTTTAAAAAATAAAATGTAACCTAGGCTGATACATTCCATCCATTTATTAAATCAAGACTTATGATTAACATCAGGGTTTAGTATATTTTAGGACTAGGAAAAAGTCGTTCAGTACAAAAACTCCAAAAAATGTTTATTCTTAAAAAAAAACCGCGACAACTTCAATACTCTCTTATTCAAAGCTCTTTCGGAGTAGGCTTACTTCCCCTTTGCCTCCCCTTTTGCTTTTCTCAAGGGTCTGCTGAAGACATTCTTTACTGTCTACACCCAGGATTAAGAAAATGACCTGGAAAGCAGTGATGCAGAAGACCCTCTCATGGGGAAAAGTGCTAGAAGAATCTTTAAAATGTTTTGAGATTTAAACATATATGCCACAACCTATCAGACAGTTATGTCAAGAGATGAACCATTGATCCCTGCTCTAGACTTATGGGAATACTTTCAGTACTTCTCCTCTGCCCACAGCCCAGGGCAAATCATTGATGACCAGATGTATCTGTTTCACAGCTTCCACAACGTGCATGCTGAGATTTCTACTTGACTAGTAAGTCTCACAAGTCTGGTGGATGCATGAATGTAGAGAGCAGAGGCTCGTGGCGAAGGTAATTAACTGGCCATTAAAAAGGAGAAACTTGCTTCTTCTCAGAGCTGTGATGGATGGCTTCCATATCTAGCAAAGTATAGAAACTGGTGTGGCAAGATATTTCGCAGAGGCACCGGTGACCAGGTCATAGAGTGGGGAATCAGGAAATCGAGGTCCTTGGTTAAATTTTGCCAGTGATCCTGCACAAATCACCTCACCTTCATATGCTTCAGTCCTTAATCTAGAACATGAAGAAAAGATACCAAGTATTTTTAAAACTGGTTTGGGATTTAGTCGTAAAAAGTAGCTGGCCATTAGAATCAGGAGACAAGAAGATATATGAAGTGGTCAAATGTTTATAAAAATCATGCAACCCAGAGAATCATGTTTGTGATTGAAATACAAATTAATCTTTAGTTTATACCTTCCCACGCTGTGACGATCATTCAGATATTAGATATCAGACACTGTTCTCACACAACCAAATGTATATCCACTGAGTTTTTTGGTCAAAAGTATTATTTTTTTGTATTATTTTCCAACACTTATATTTCCTATTATTTGCTTTGCTATTGAATGTTAAGAAATAAGACATTAGTATTCAGTTCTGTACACAGAGTCAATAAAAATTGTGTGCACAACAAGGGAAATCAGACTACTGTAACTGTCTTGATTGCGGCTGTTGATGCAGATGTTAAAAATGATAAAATAGCATAGGCATACTGTATTTCTCAATGATTCAGCAAGATTAACCTGTCTAAACAGAGATGTCCATTGGACATACCAAATGAGGTGTACAGAACAGCTGGAAGAGCCAGCAGATACAAATCATGGTCTGCACATGCTTAGATCCTTTTGGATCAACAGCTGGAAACAGGGCAGTACACCCTGGTGTAAACTGCTTGCACATGTGAGCCTTAAACCAAGATATTTTAAACTTTGAATACATTTCTAGGAAGGACAACAAATACAATACACATGTCACACTTCAAATGAGAAGGTTACCTCCAATTCTTTGATGGTTCTTGTTGTATATTTCTTCTGTAAGACAGAAATATACATCAATTAACTATCCCTGAAATATGGATCCAAATCAAGGTCTCGCAAAATATGTTGATAACAACACATACTGGTGGTGTGTTTCAATTGCATTAGTTGTTTTAGTGATAAAT
>Ga0181612_113490_pt1 | contig 15142 bp, 4 predicted proteins | sample HoacroProtozoa21_FD_119630 | JGI IMG/M metagenome (GOLD analysis project Ga0181612, IMG submission 119630) | Hoatzin crop microbial communities from Cojedes, Venezuel. Combined Assembly of Gp0051906, Gp0051904, Gp0051908 | reverse complement strand
CCCGCCTGGACAAGGTCCTGTGCAGCCTGCTGTAGGTGACCCTGCTTGGGCAGGGGGGTTGGACTAGATGACCCACAGAGGTCCCTTCCAACCCCTACTATTCTGTGATTGTGTGATTCTGTGAATATAACCAATGCCACCTCAGCCAATCAGGCAGCCACTTTAAATGCTTGTCTGTTGTGTTAACATGTATGTATCTGCACCTGAAGTACAAAGAGTTCTTTGCAACTTCAGGGTATATGAAGCTAAGATGAACAACAAGCAGGACTACTTCTGACAGAATTTAACAAACACAGACTGTAAAGCTTCCTGCTGTGCCCCAAAGGCCAGCTCACTTAACCTTTGTAGCTGTGGGCTATTCCCTTTAGGAAAGCCCAAGAGACGGTAGCTGTACGTAGAAACCCCACTGTGTCCCAGAGGGAAATTACTCACGCCACATGCTGTAGGACTTCAGCCATACAGTGTGACCTTCTGAACAGAATTGTGAAGGAATAGCTGAGAATTTGACCAAGAAAATACCAAACTTCCTAAACAACTCGTACATTTGAACAGGTAGGAGCAGAGCAACGTTAGGATGAAGAAATTATAAAATGTAACCTGTGCACGTGACAACAAGGTAAGTGTGCATTCAGCATCATGTCTGCCTGTTTTTGACAACAGAAATAAGTTTTCTCCTTTTAGCTCAGAAGAACCAAAATGGCTGGAATAGAAATGGAACTTTATTCCTTCCTTCCTTCAATTCAATTTAAAAGTCAATTAAATTCAAAGCAATAGGTTCAAGATTCCCCCATGGAAATCGTTTTCTGGCAGGGATTGTAGTGTTGAGTGAAATCGTAGCGCAGGACAGATCAATCACTGAATGAGGTGACAATCTGTGAATGTAACAGGAAAGAAAAAGGAAGATGAAACAAAAGTTGTTGGGTACTTGAAACAATGGAAAGACAGGTCTGCAGGAAGCTGCATGTAAACAGGTCCTCACACTAAGCCACAAGTTTCAGTGGGGCTAAAAGCATTCCCCCGTGTTAACTATTGTCACATTGAGAAACTATGCACATACAGATACACAAGCGAAGGAGCATTGGATGAGGCAGCTCAAGAAATGTGAATGCTATCATTAATGTCTCTGCTATGCACTGAGGCACACAGAATAAAAGTTTAGGCAATTATACTGATCACAGGTCTGTCATCCTTTTTTGCTTTAACTTTCGACTTTGTTGGCCAATTTTAGCTAAGTTTGGTATCAGGATAGAGCTTTAAAAGTCCTTCCTAAGGTCAGGAATAGAAAATAAACAAAAAAACAGTAGTCAACCAGATGTCTTAAGGGAAAGAACAGGTGACAGCCTGAGCCCAACAACATTATTTGACAGTAAGAAATTTTCATACCAGACAGAAACACTAAACCTGGCTTTGTAAGGTCTTCCAGTCATAAACTTCTTACAAGCTAAGTTAATATAAAAAAAATGTTTTCCATTTAATACGTAAAAACATGCACACACATGCACCACGATTTCTTAAAAAATTAGTAGTCATGAAATTTTATTTGAAAATATGGTTTTTTTACAAACATAGGTACTGTGCTATTTTGCATATTGTATGAATGACTAGTTGGGTTCAATATTTCCTAAAAACAACTTATGTAATATACATCTAATTAAAGAAACTGTACAGCTATACTTGCAGATGGTAAACACCTTCAGATTTATAGGTATGATGTTGCATTTTTGCTCATCTACTTCACATGACTTTATTTCCCACATTAATTGTAAGCTGGTTTCAAAATGACAAAAACATTACATGGAATGACAATAAGCTTCACAGCCAATGTTTAATTGTGTCATAAAACCAAACATGTAAAAAAGTTGAAGAATTTTCATAATAACTCTAAGAATTATTATACTGAATTGTACTTTAATGAACATAAAACTAGTAGCTGCTTTTAGAAATATTGTACTTCAGCTGAAAAAAGAGCTAAATCTGAAGTTTAGAAATCCTGCAGACAGTTCTACATCAGCTTTAAAACCAAATGACAGCAAAAATGCATCATATTTCAGAAGTATCATTGGCTTGTGTTCCTGGCCAAATTCCAGTTCTGAGTCTATGTTCTTTTTTATATGTCTTTCAATACACAACAAACCTTAAAGGTCTATGTGTCACTCAGATTTATAGGTTACGTACATGTCTTGTATTGTCTCTCTGCACAGGCATAAATTGCATCTGCAATGGCATTTTCCCCCCCTTTTTTACCTTAAAACAGATATTTGATAGATTAAAATCACCTGTACAGCACAAATTCCACATGCACATACATACATTTGACTTCATACCAGACTTCATACTTTTGTGTCCTTACTGGGAAGAAGTGAGGTGTTCTCCCTACGCCATTACTTTTCCTTCTCTATGTCTTGTGGCACGGCACGCTTTGTACCACGACTGCAACACCTCTTCTTGTGCAGGGTTGGCATTCCCACTTTGCAGGTTTAGGAAGCCCGTGACAAGCTGTTCCACCATGCCAGCATATGGAAGCACAAGCCTCATCCTACGGAATCCTCTGACTGTGGGTAACACCCCATCCTATAATCCACCATACAGTCATGTTCCCATTATGTGGACTATATTGGGGAAGAGGAGGCATCTGTAATTACATCTGTCCATATAACATATTCTGATTAAATGGGAATAATGTCAAAAAATGAAGTGAGAAGGAGAAGAGGTGGCACTTTTGAAATCATGAGATGTTCCCTAATAATCAGATCTTGAGAAGTAATGAATGTGCATGACTTTTGCTGAAGTCAAATGCAAATCGCTCGTATGATGCACAGAACTGGGTTCTCAGTGCTCCATTAGGTCACCATTATGTAGTACTGTCCTTGATGAATTAATCAGAGCATTGTAAAACTATTCTAGTGCTCCCTGATTATTAAATTACACATGTACCCTGCTGAAATGAATTCAAAGATGAATGGACAAAATTCAATAAAAAAGTTTTAGTCAGACTGCTGCTTGTGTTACCACATTCAACAGGCAAATAACCTGACTCTACAAACAGCACGAAAAACATGTCTCGAAAACATGTACTTAAAACTAATTATGCGAAAACAATTCAATAGCCCCACACAAGGATTATGTCATAAATAATAGCAAGATTAGAAAGTTTTCACTGTTAATGGTACAAAGATCACAGATATTGCAGAAACTTGGCGACTTCAGATTTACATACTGGCTGTGCTTTTCGTTTTTATGTGTGTTTCAGAATTGACAGTATCATCCACATTTAAATAATAGATTAAAGAAAAGAAGAATGTCAGTTCAGCCATAATATAATAAATATGTTTTGTAACGGTATTACAATGCAGAGGTCATGCCTTTGATCCCACACAAACCAGCAGTACTTTCTACTGCAATGGATAATATCTATAGTGTATTAAATATCACCATATTACAAAAGCTAAATTAAAACCTAATCATTTTTATCTTCCATTATCATCATAAGCGATGCAAAGTTTGTAATTTATTTGCTTAAACAGTGTAAATTTAAGACATGAAATTTCTTCTATTAAGTCTTAAATGTTTGTGTATTATCAGAACAGTCACCTTTCTTTTGCAGGAAAACAGACATATCCTAAAATTAACTACGTTGTATCAGGAAGGGCACTTCTGCCGAATCGCTTTCCTTGGTGTTCTTCTAATTTTGCAATTCCTTTCCTTACTCAACCCCAAATAACTACAAATTCCTGAGTCACCAGTGTAAGGGTGCAGCCAGAAGACTACTGAATGAAGAGTTTGCAATCCACATGCTTGCTTCCTTATCACATGTTTAGATTTCACATCCAATAGCCTATGAGGGCTTAACAACAAGCTATGGCAGAGTATCCATGATTACTCAAGTGCATGCCTCTGTACTTTGGATACTGTGCAACTGCTCTATACAATAATTAATCCATGTAGAAATAATCAGTGCCTAGTTAAGCAAAGTGCATGTATTTGGTACACAATCATAATTATACCTATCATAATTATAGCTAATAGTGCATTGTATTATATGCACTTGTTTGGGGACTATACCTTTACTGAGATAAGGGTGAGGGAGCATATTGTCCAACAGTTTCTCTGAGTTCACATTCCAGATTGCTATCAGTAAACCATAAATCTGTGTTGTGACCAAGACTACACAAGAGTACACGAGGACTTTGAGCTGGAGATGGAAAGCCTGTGCAGCGTGCCAAGGTCCTCATGGCACTGTTCATCCAATGCTGCAGCAGGTGTTCCCAGCATCAGAAGGGACGTAAGATTGCTATCACCATTTCTATAGTTTCCATCATTTACTCAATAAATTACTTAACCAGCTTTGAGTGATAGAACTAGCACCTGCTCAGTACAAAATAATCAGAAATAGGTGTTAAGAAAACGGATGTTCAGTGAAAACAAATGCAAGCATTGAAAGGTCATGATCAGAGATTAAAGCAACCTGCTTTTTTGTTTTGTCACTTATGGTCATTAATGCAGAAAGCCACATAAACAAGAAGTTATCTTTTATATTTGGGTTCCTGCATTTTTTTGGTGACACCCGAGAGCAATGTCTATTTAATCACTGTTGGTTTATAACTGTAGCATTTAAAATAAATACCAAATACTCATTTCTTATACAAAATGCACTTTGTACTGAACTTGTATGAGGCCCCAGTCAGAAATTTCTGCACTGAGTGAACTAGCCTCTCCAAAGATTTGTAGCTAGCTTTGCAAAACATAGCTGGATTGTTCTGGATTTAATGTTTGCTATCTCAGATTGTATCATTTTTTATTTAACCTGTATATACCTTAAAAGCAGTTTAAAAAAAGAAAAACCCAAAACAATGTCATAGAACATTGTTAGGAAGAACACACGAAGTTCTGGACTAATTTTGCATTAGGTTTGTTTTCATGCCTTGTACTGCAGTTCCAGGAAGGATTTCACAGGCATGGGTTTTAGCAGAAATGAGTCAACCATGAACCTCCACCTTGGGGTGTCAAACACTTGCTTGTCATTGGAACTTTGGTCTTTCTCATTTCACCCTGCTAATTTCTACTCATATTTATATATGCTGTCATTTACCTTATTAAATATGCCATTTAAAACATTCTACAAAATTTTCAGCATTGCTCTGTCACTTATTTGTAACTAAAACCAGTATACAATTTATGCAAAAGGAAGACCAATGTCTCATTTGCATGTTAATGACAGCATTCTTTAGCCAAATAAGCCATCAACTGCTTCCAGTCCAGAAAGCATATTTTTCTCTTGATTAGGAAGATGCCAGATGTTTTCATAGACTTAAAAGAACATTTATCCATGCTCCACCTCTACCTGCAGTGGTGCAAGTTATTTCTTACTACACTAGTCTAAATTATATATAAAATGAAGAAATGGTACTTTGTTATTTCTCAACTATTAGAGCACTGACACTAGTAATCCAACAGGTCAAAATACGCGGCAGTCATTTCTGTCTTAACAGAGTTCTATGGACAAAGCCTAACTCAGCCATACACTCAACTGTATAACTCAAATCTGTGACAGTTATTCATAGGTCAATCAGCTGGTTTTGTCATGATTGACCTTAAAGCCTTATCACAACTCCTTAGAATAGGCAAAGCAAAGCATAGCCATTCTAAATACAAAAGTTCAGTGGGAAAAAGAGGAAGAAGAGTCAAAATGTGAGTCCTGGAAAGCCAGATCTGTTCCTGCCTGCTGATCCTGCCTGCAAAACAATGAATGGGATATGTTTCACCTTGTTGGTCAAAAAATGCTGCTCCCACAGCTCCCACAGCTCTCTGCCTCTCCTGGCAGCAAGTAAATTGACTTTCCAAGACACTGGCAGAGACAAAGCAAGCAGGGCTGTTTTCCTGCCATAAGAAATGGCTCACATCAATCATTCTGGCAGATGGCTCTGGTCAGACTAGCATATCTACCAAACTGGACAAAAAGATTATCACCATCCATGCTGGATCAGTGGACTTGTTTTGAAGCATCAGCTACAAATGACTGACCTGCATAACTGGGCTCCAGATTTTAACAGGATTAGACTTCTTCTCTTCCCATTCCACGTGAAGAATATACAAAATAACTAGCACAAATAGGCTGCAAGTAAACCTATTATTAAATTTACATATCACCATAATAATAAAATTGAACACAAGTAGATGATAAATATAGCAATAATATTAACCCTATAAGCTCATACTATGACTGCAGCAAAGCTACAATCTGCAGTGCCTGGCAGCTGCTTGTCCGTCAGGTACTCATATGTTAAAGCAAACCTGCAGACACATGTGGAGTGTATGTGATTTCACTTCAGCTGAGTTTGCAGCTTTTCAAGTGTGTTCTCCACAAATGTTCAAGCAGCTGAACATGGACTGCTGACTAGTCAGTTAATGCTTATCCTGAATCATGCTATATAATGGATGTAAAATTGTGTTTACCTTTGAAGGTTACTGATTCTATTTTAGACCTCAAGAAGGGCTTATAAGCCTTTTTTCCTCCCTTTACTCATTAGGTCTAATTAAAAAAGCTACAACTGAAAAATATTGCCCAAACAGTGATTTCATGTAAGTATTTCTAAAAAGCCAAATTGTCCAAAGAAAGAGTAGAAATATTAAAATATTGCATTAATTTTCAAGCAAGTTTCCATTTTCTGTTTTCATGACAGAGTTTTCAAATTTACATTCAGCCCACATTCAGAATTTACAAGCAGAAAGTACTTGGAAAGACAGGTGATTTTAAGCCATTATCTGTGGTTGCATTTTGCAAGGTATTTTGCAGTTATATCTCAAAGATGACCGAAGTTATCTGAAATTTATATACAGTTGCCCATTTCTCATGATTTTTGGAGGGATGACAAACGATCATTTGGCGAGCTGTCAAGCTGGCAAACAGGGATTCAGGCCAGCTGGCCACGAGCATGGCTGGCTCCTGTCCCGATCACCTGTTGCCCAGTTCCCAGTTTCCTGACAGCCTCCACCATTCTCCCTCTGGCCAGAAGCCTTATCCTTTTGCTGGCTGCTTAATTTGCTGCTGGTCTGTACTCTGGCTGCCTGGCTGGTTGGTAGAGCGGCTTGAGCTTATTTTCCAGCTTCCTGGATACCCAGGCGCCCATCTGGTGTTCGGGATCTCCAGCAGACAGGTGAGGCAAAACGGACTGTTCACCTTTGCCAGAGATTCCAGACTGCTGATATTTCTTTCCAAAGTAAACAAAACCTAAGCCTCTATAACCCAGGATCACCTGCAAAACAGCAAATAGTTTTTTTTTACTCCCATCAACTCTGACTGAAGTCTAAACAGCACAGAAACCGACTTAGGTGTTTTGTTCATTTTCAGTAGTATCCTAGTCCATGCAAAGTTCAGTAAGGCCTTCTTTGGAATAAGACAACACTAAATTGAAATACAGGTGTAAGAACACCATTTATGAAGGTCCGTATTCTACATCTCTGTACAGGGATGCGAAGTGTAAAACTAGTGATAAACAGTACTGAATAACCTGTGAGTGTACTCTCCTGCTTCAATGAAAATGTTATCAAAAACCATACAAAAATAGAACAGTTACTCATCCAAAAATCTTAGACTAAACCTGCACGGAGAGACAATAAAATATAAAAGGGGTTCTCACATTTGTGTAAGAAGTCTTCTTCCAAATCTAATCTTTAGAGTCTTATCTGTATATCAAAGGCATACAACCAGTTTTCAGTGGTCCCAGTCAAAATATATATATATATATATATATATAACGTATATGATTTTGAAAGGAACGTCACTGTAAGGTGCCAGTTCCACTGACTTCCTGGGCTGAGCTCTACAATAAAGATGAAGAAAGGAGAATAGAATAGAACAGAATAGCATAGAACAGTGTAGCATAGCATAGCATAGCATAGAAATGAATTGAATTGAAGTTCTGTGGTTCTGCAACACGGCATTCTAAAACACTACTTAAGAAACACCCTGTGCAATTAGTAGATCTTATGTTCTTTCTCACTGAACCTGCCACCCCCACTCCCACGATTGCCACCACCAAAAAGCAATGGTGGAAGCTTGTGGAAGAAACCAAAACAATTTTCACCGAAAAAAAGCAAAAACCAAGACAGCTTCTACTGCTAAAAAAACTCAGATACACCAGACCATTTTATTTCAATTCATTGCTACTATCTTAAGGAAATCAATTAAATTGCTCAGTGCAACAAAAAAGGACATCACTTGGGGAAGAAGAAGACAGTGAAAGCAAAGTTCCTGACAAAGGCCAGAACGAGGCTTCAGTCAGCCTGCAGAGGGGAGGATCTATAGCTTTTTATCCATGGTTTGAGCTGTATCACAATCTCCATTCCCTCTCCTTTCCCTCTGTATTGCAGCACTGAAAGACAGATTTTTGGAGATTCTGGGATTGGTTTAGTACTCATAACACATACCATAAAATAATTTTTATAAGAAAGTTACACAGTAATTATAATAAGCATAAAATAAGCTTACAGTTTATTAAAAAGCCTAGGCCAAACTGGATCCACAAAATCGACACATTCTTAGAACTGAGTCTAACAAAAACTGCGAGGAATGGTGCAGCTTTATTAGTCATGTTCTTCCTTGGAGGAGTTTAAAAACTGTTAAGAACATGAAGAAGTACAGCTGAAACCTTCATGCTTTGCATACTCCCTTTTAGCAAAAATGCCATAGATTTATTTCATTCTTGACTCTGAACATCTGAGTGACAAACAGTTGGGGTGCCCCAGTTCCTGGTGGTCCCTCACACAGTTTAGCCCTAGAGAAAGGAAAAAGGATGAAGGAGGCTGCCAGGGAAAGGATTTTCCGTGTTTGGATCTCTTTTCCAGCATACACAGAACTGGATGAGGCATAATCATGCAATGCCACCTTCTAGATTTATTTAGCAGCTGCAGGAAATAAATATTAAAGAGCAATGTATATTCCTGTTTACTGGCTATGGAATATAGAACTATTCAACCGTGGGGAAAGCACTGTCTTTTATTCTGAACAAAGACAAGATATTTTAAATAAATTGTGTAAATAAACATTTTTTCTTTCACAAATAAAACCTTTTAAAATTTTTAATCTAGGAAGTGTTAAATTCAAAACTTATAAAGGCAAACTAGGTATATTTTGAGATATGTGCAAAATATATAACAGTTCTCAGACAAGCTCATTTCTTCATATTGCCTTGGAAATCTGCTATGTGAACCAACAGCCATCCTATTAGCTAAAAACGGTTGTGTGGCATAACTTTCAATTTTTAGGTGAAACTGACATTTCAATGCATCACATAGTTGTGCAATGTAACAATATGACATGCTGAAATGACAAAATGCCAGCTCTCAGCTGCAGAACTGAAGATAGAAAAAAGTATTTTGAGATAGAAAAATTGCTGTTAGGTTGTGCAGCAGTTCTCCCCTCTCCCTCTCCTCTCCACTTCCGTCCCCCCAAAAAAGACATAAATGATTTTTATTCTTAAGATATTCCGCAGCGCCATCAGGAACGTTATTACAGGCACCTGAGAGGTTCTTACACAGTTACTGATTCCAGGTAAGGAATGAAAGTGTTTCCTGATATTTTGAAATATTTAACCTATGGCTCTATGCATTTTTTTATTCCTGCCTTTCAATATAGCGGCTCCCAGATTTCCCAGTCACAGAATGATTTTCAAACACCCGACTTTCTTGTAAGATCAACTTGGTCACTCAGACTGACAGTCTGAAGATTTTTCTTTCAAACTTCATGAATCAGCTGGATCACTTCCAACAGCAGTACGAATCACAAAGACCAAAGTTTTAGAATCACTGTGTTGGAAAACAGAATTTAGAAGTAAAGTCCAGTGTGATTTCCAGCTAATATTATAATGGAAAAATGAGGAGGAAGACAATATTAATGGTAGCTTCACAGTGAAATTTTCCAAATCTTTCTTCAGATTCCTTTAGGCCTCAGTTAAGATCTGTTGTCTTCAGCAGTGTAGGATTAGGACCAGCACACATTAGCAGTCTTGACTCACCATGCAATGTGCTGGTGAAAGATATAACTACACAGCCGATAGCCATTTTTTACACAGTGGATTGCATTCATGTTCAGTGCAAAAATCCCATTTTTTGTCCTGTTTCAGATTTGACTAGAAAAATGCAAATGCATTTCATAGCTCTGAAAGCTATTTATTTGTTTTAATATAAGACAAAAATAGCAACACTGCATGATATTTGTGCAAAGTCATACACACTTTCATTTTTTCCTTGGGGGAAAAAAACCCAACACCTTGCTAAATTTGATGCACACTCTTCACAAAGAATGATTTAGACACCAAACAGCTGCTCCAGCGCTCTCTCACAGCAAAACCGCAGTGCCATGGGCAAACTGAGCTGTCAAAGAAAAATGGTTTAGGGCAGAGGGGAATGTGTACAGATTCATGTACTTCCATGTTCCTGCAGTACCAAACAAAGAAATTATGAGAGCTTGTCTGAAAGAGGCTGCAGTAAAAAGAGACTAGATCTTGCATACTTGCCAAAAGGTCACACATGCTTTGTGGATCCATGAAGTTGTATGTGTGGCCTCTTCCATGGAGTGATATTGGCCCAAAAGTACAGTATGAAAGAACCACTGAAAAACAAAACTAATGGAATTTACATTGCCTCACATGAATCTGTAACTCAGGCAATGCGAAGAATACAGTTTTGAAGTTTAATGTGCTATCTTGCAAATTCCTGCATGTTGTCATCTTTATACCACGTTGTGTCACCAGACCATGTATCTTTAGGCGTTTAGGAGGCCAGCAAGAGGAAAAAATAACAGAAAGTCTGCTCCCATGTTGAGTACATTTCTTCAATTTAATATTATTGAAAACAGAGTTCTATTTTTTACCAACATATTTTTTTAAAAACTTGAATTATTAACAGATTTTCAAAATTTTTTTTCTATTCAATTGACATATTTTATTCCTATGAGTTTCTCACCTTGTACAAAGAAGCATTTCAGTTTCTGAAGCTGGGAGACATTTTAAGAAAATATGCATTTTTAAAAATACATACATGCATATATACGCACACACATAAATATATGATTATATGCATATAAATATAAAGACAAAGATACAAAGGCCCACATGAGATTGAGATATAGATTTACCAGAGTTGTTCCTGTTAACCCAAAGCAATTTAGACTTTTTTCCCATTTTTTTCTTTTATTACTTTTTAGAAGTATAAACTATACATGAATTCACAGAGTATCTCATAAAGTAGAAAATCCAGTTTTGTTCTAAATCATTCTTCCACTGTACTGTTTTGCATCTTTGTGATCAGCTATAACTTGTTCATTGCTCTCATGTTGCTCATCACACATTGTGATGGCACATTTGCAACCAAAATTCCATTCACGGGACAGAAGGTATCACACACTTTACCCAGATCCTAAGATCTTTAAAGTGAGACATCCGTCATTATAACATTTTTACATAAATATCATCCAGAAAAGCACTCATTGCTATTCACTTTTCATAAGAACATTATTATTCAACCTGTTAGCAACTAGACATTTATTGTTTTAATAATTAAAAACCAACAAATTATTGCATCTAAATTCTCACCCATACTATAGTCAAAATGATAATACACTACATGACAATACAGGCAATAGTCAGAGTATCTCAGAAGTTACAGTTGCTTTTTTTTCCTAGCTAGAGGGCAAGAATATCTGACTTTTCTCAGGCTTTTAGACAGTTTATCTGTTCAGAGGGATAATGCCTGAGAGCATGTGTTTTTATTTTATTTTGTATTTTGTCAAGGATTACCTTATGATCTCCTGGTAAATTTCTATTTTTCCTCCTTACATTCAGATTAATTTTGTATTTTCTTCTTTGTCCTTCCTCCAACAGGTATATCTTTGATTACTTGCTGTGTACAGTAGGAGAATCTAGGGTAGTTAAATTTCAGAAGAAAGGCAGCTGAATTCTAATCAGCAAATGGGATCAGTAGAGATAATTTCAGGTGGTAATACATAGGACTTACTCACTTTCATGCTAAAAATGCTGAAGTTAAAATGAACAATTTGAGTTCCAAATTTCTATGAACATAAGAAAAAAGTGAACTCATGCTGCTTGGATGCCTCTATTATAACAGTTGGCAAGCACCATCTTTGCCCATAATAATATCATATGCTTTTACACAGATGTTTCCCATGCTCTTACGAAACACAGCATGTGGAACAACATGAATTCCAGTTCTGACAATTTCTTTTTTTCTTGTGCAAGTTATTTTAAATATATTTCTGCAACTACTAATATATTCTAAGCCAACAGGAACATTGTTAAGTAATTAAATGTGTGTGTACTCATTTCAGAGACACAAAATAATAGTATTTTTTCACTGTTCGGTCTAGGAAGTTTAGGCTATACTGCAAAAGAATGCCAGAATTACATAAAACAATTGAGCTTATTTGGCAATTAGTTTGTGCTAAAGAAGGTGGACCTTGTTTCTCTTCCCAGTTTTGTCATCTTCTCCTACACATTTTGACTACTTCTGCCATTCTTCTGACACCTCAGCTAAGCCAGAAGAAAACTATTTGCTCTCCTCCTCGCACCCACTGAGTTTTCTGTCAGCTTAGTGAGCTGAACTGGCATGCATATTAAGTAATCTAGAAGCATAAAGGAGCTATAAAAAAAGGGGAAAGTCAAGAAGACTATTTGGTCAGGATCAGGAAGGGAAGGACAGGGTGTAGGGTAGTACCACCTGTTCTGCAGGTAAGGTTTTACACTGGCTGAGCTTTACTTGTCTCAGCACCCTACACGCATAGATACACATAAAAGTTATCCAGATCTTATTCAACCAAAGCCAAAGGAAAATGCAACTCTGGTGTATCTAAAATGAAGTAACTTTCACAAGACACCTACCTGTGGTTTTAGACAGCTAACACCTTCTCATCTGCACTCCAATAAAGTACTGATAAAATAGTCTGGTGCACTGCTGTTCCATACAACAACGACTATCATTCTTTCCATTTGCAGAGGAAGAGAAAAGGATACACTCAAACAAGCTTTTAAGGAGAATTCATTATGGCACTTGAAATGAACTTTCAGAATTTTTAGTTAACCAATTATCAACACTTAAAGTTTCATTCCTCTCACTGCATCCAGCAGACTTTTTTTTCAGAAATAACTTTGCTAATTATCATTAAAACCATTTACTCTGAAGTGTAAAAAGCTATACGCCATACAGCTGATTAGAAGGCATGTCAGTGAAATGTGTCTTTTTCCTTCCAGTTCTGAGACCCAGCCAGTTACAGTATGACCCTATAGCCTGAATATGTCAGTAAAATACACATAATTGAAGAAATATTTTCCTATTAGCATTAATTAAGATGTTTCAAAGCGGCTAGTATAAAAGCACTATCCCAGATATTAATTTTCCTACTTTAGACACTAGGGCTGGTAAAGTTAATTGTTTATGTATCCTCTAAGACAAAGAAATACATTGGCCAGTCAGAATGGTTATGCTAAGGCTTCTTAGCTTTGTTATACAACCTGTAAATCTTCTAAATCTAACGCACACAATACCACAGAAATATTTCAGACCAGATCCTCTGCAGCAGTAAATCAATACAGCTCTACTCAAATCAGCGGAGCTAGTGTGATTTACAGTAGCTCAAGATCTGCCCTTTCGATTGCGGGCAGTGATATAAGAGACTCAAGAGGGTTATTACAGTAATATTCAGGAATATATTTTCCAGTAAATTACTGTTCTGTAAATAGAGACTAAGGACACAATGCACAGGCACTGCACTAGAGGAGGACTAGCAAGAGGGACCTGCAGGTCTTCTTGTGGACTCTAGCTGCCGACAGGTGGACACCAAACGGGTCACCACATCTAACCAGGCTGTCTGTTCCTGCCACTGTCCATTATGAGAGGTAGGCCCCACATTTTCCCTGTTCTGCCCACTGGCATGAACATCCAGGCATGTTTGTTGATTTCCCCTCATTGCAGGAGAACCTATGCAGCTGATTTACAGCAGACATCCAACTCCAAGACTGCCAGAGGAGTCCCGTCACCAGCCGAAGTTCTGGGCTTCCTCTGCCTCTGTTGCCTCTGGAGACAGAGAGAGGTTGCTAAGAACTTTCCTCAGTCTCTGCAGGTGAGTCTAAACTTCTCTGATTACCAGTGCAGAAGATCCTTAACTTCAGCACTTTATGTGCCTAAAGCCAGAAAGTCCAGCCTGTGACGAGAAATTTATATAAACTGTGTTTGTTGGATAAGCACTAAGACATAGGAAACTAAAAAATTTGCAGTAGTTCACACTAAAACCAGTGTAAAACTGGAATAATGTAAGAGTCAAGTAGACCATGCTATGTAATCGTTCTTGCAGTTTAGTTTAATAACATTGTTGCTTTTGAAGATTTCTTAACTAGCTGCATACTGCTTGCAGAATATGCCACGGAAAACTAAATGCACTGTTGAATCCAGCTGAGATACGGCACTGTAACATATACTCAGGCTGTCTTGTTCATTCTTCATATATATAGTAGTCCGTGGTACATCAGCCACACTCAGAGCTGCAGTCCATGGCTCTGTGTCCAAATGGAGAACAGTGAAAGCTGACTTTCCTCTGGGGTCAGTACTGGAGCCAGTGCTGTTTAACATCTTTGTCAGTGACACGAACAATGCGATTGAGTGCACTCTCAGCAAGTCTGCCAATAACACCAAGCTGTGTGGTGCAGTCGACATACTGGAGGGAAAGGATGCCATCCAGAGGGACCTGGACAGGATTGAGAGGTGGGCCCATGCAAACCTCATGAGGTTCATCAAGTCCAAGTGCAAAGTCCTGCACCTGAGTCAGGGCAATCCCAAGAACATATACAGGCTGGGCAGAGAACGGACTGGGAGCTGCCCTTAGGAGAAGGATGTGGGGGTGCTGGTTGATGAGAAACTGAACACGACCCAGCAGTGTGCGCTTGCAGCCCAGAAGGTCAGCCACATCCTGGGATACATCAAAAAGGGCATGGACAACAGGTTGAGGGAGGTTTATTCTGCCCCTCTACTCTGCTCTGGTGTGACCCCTCTTGGAGTCCTGCGTCCACCTCTGGAGCCCTCAGCACTGGAAAGACATGGACCTGTTGGAGCGGGTCCAGAGGAGGGCTACAAGCAT
>Ga0181612_103620_pt1 | contig 15144 bp, 13 predicted proteins | sample HoacroProtozoa21_FD_119630 | JGI IMG/M metagenome (GOLD analysis project Ga0181612, IMG submission 119630) | Hoatzin crop microbial communities from Cojedes, Venezuel. Combined Assembly of Gp0051906, Gp0051904, Gp0051908 | reverse complement strand
TTCCTCTCGCGGGACGCGCTTCGTGGCGGTGCGTGGAGGGACAAAAGCAAATACCCGGGGTTTGTGCCGCCTGGTTCTGGTCAGCCTTCGCTGCTGTCTGCGTTTTGAAACCCACCCGAGCGTTGCGTGGGCTGGCAGTGGCCTCTGGTGGAGGAGGTTTTCACAGAAACGTCCTCCGGAGAGGCTCGGTCCTCCAGCTAGCTCAGGAAACGTGTGCTCCCCTTCCCCTAGCATGGATGGGTTTTGCAGATTCCATATCCAAAAGCATGTAAGACTGTGGGACTTCAGTCCTGTGGCCAAGAGAACCACCAGTTTCCAGGTGGAAAGGGATCAAGCAACATCCTCCACAAGAGGGGGAATGGGGCCTGGTTTCCTCTGCCACTGTTTCAGCCCCCTTCCACAGCACCTTCTACCCTTGCCACTGTTCAGCAGCCTGGTTGTTGAGGGGTCTGCTCCCTGGCCTGATCTGTCACTGAGGGAATTGATATGTAAACCAACAGTGACTGTGCCATGTTCTTTTCTTAGACATTGGGCTAAAAAAACTCCTCTATGCTTTTGTTTCATTACATAGATACCTGTTGAAAGGACCCTGCAGTGCCTTTTGGGCGTGGGCTGGGGACTTGCTTTTAATTTTGTGCAGTGTTGGCAATATCTGGATTTTGCAAAACCTAAGCAAGAAGTGAAGATCTGTTATTTCATCACTCTACAGGAGATGAGATTAGCAATGTTGTACACAGACCAGGAATACGCAGGCATGGAGTGGGTGGCAACTTGGCCTCAACACATGTGGGATGAAAGCAGGTAAAACTTGCCTTTTGGCATGTAGTTAATCTCTAGAAAGCCACGTGAATTGTGTGCCGGTAGGTTAGGATGATAACATTTCAACTATGTTGCTATGCTAGGAAAACTGTTTAGCGTCAATGCGGTTAGCAGAAAAAGATTCTTTTGTAAGTAGATCTGAAGTGCAGGATTAAGTATATCACCAGGGCATTTATGGGAAATGGGTTTGCCTGTCACTGCATTTTTAGCGTGTGCTAGACCTTATTTACAAAACCTTGAGCTCAGAGCTCTTGTATTTCTTCTGCAGCAGCTAATCTTGTCAAGGACTGAAGAGTCTGCTGTGCTTTCTGACTTGCAGAACAAAGCAAGACATCTGATCTGTCTTGGCAGGTAAAATATCTTTCAGTTCACTGCTAAAATTTATTCAATTTGAAAGCTGTAAGTGTGGTAGGTTTCTTTTTTTTTTTTCCCCATTCAGTCTCTTATCACTTTCTCTGTGTACATGAATGCTTTTGTAAATGAAAGCATTGCTTCCCATCTTTCAGAAGATGAGTTACCAGGAAGCGCTGGAAATGCGTCAGTTTTAGGCCAAACAGAACCGTAGGAGACAACAAACTTCTGGCGGCCATAAATCAGATTTGTGACTGTGCGGCTCCATCTAGTGATTGCTCTGTACAACTGCAGCAGGAGGAGGCGAGTAACTGCGGGATGCTCTTGTCTTTTTCATGAAATGCTCGACATTTGTAAGCTTCCCCTGCTGTGTTGGCCTCTCGAGTCTCAACTCGATGAGCTGCCTCACGTGAAGCTCTCTGAAAGCTTCAAGGTTCTGAAATCTCCCAGGAGAACTGGTGAACAGAATTGCTAACATGCTTAAACACGTGTCTGAAACTTTTTGGTTTTTTTCCCCAAGTTCTTCTGCAGGAAGAGCTTACCTGTGGTGGCAGTGTCTGAAGGTGTTTTGCTGTGTCGGTGTATTGGACAGCATATTATTTACTTCAGATAAGGAAGCTGATTTACAGATATCCAAGTTGAGATAAAACACTTTCCTAGAGTGGCAAATGAGTTAAAGTCTTCCAACTGAATAGAAAGGAGACAGCTGGGTTTTTCTGAGCCATTGCAGTTTTCATTTTATATATCTCTGTGGTATATTACTGAATGGGAAACTTTGGTTCATCGGATTAGTTAGATACGTGCTTTCAGTGTGCTGTGGTCACTTGAGTGTTTAAACATTTTGGTAGACTTCTGCCTACTTCTTGTGCCGAGTAAGGTGAAGGCTGCCTAGAGATAAAAATAAAAACTGTGCGTGAAGTGGACTTGGATACAAACCCCACTGCTCCCTGTATCTGTAAGGCAGATCCAGTTGCGCAGATTTCACAGATCAGGATTGTTCCCAGTGTCGTAGTCAGCAGCTGTATTTACTGTGCCTGAAAGTGCCTTCTCCCTGGAATGGCGTTCCTTAAAGGGCAGGAGAGTTTCGGCAGCATCTTCAGACTGGAGCCAGAACATGGTCACTTTTGTGAAACATGAGGGGTAGGACAGACAGCGTTCAGACTGGCTAGTCAGTGGTTGACCTCAGGGTGTGCGAATCCTCACTTTATTCATATTGATAATCTATCCACAGCTTCACAGTCACTGGGTAAATGATACCTGCAGTAGTCTGTTCCTTTACTGAAACCCTCCTTCCAGGAGTGGTTTTGTAAGTGGGAATGTTGCACACCATCCACCTTCGTGTCATCTAGCCGTGTAGACTTATCATAGCAACGGGACTGGCAAAGCATTAGCCTGCTGATAAGGCACTCATCTGATTTCTGGGTTTACGCCTTTCATTTGCAACTATTTTCAGATAAATGAGAGTTTAATAAGCTGTTCCCTTCCACTGTCCTCATACTTGAAATCTTTTTCTGTGTTGTTTTTGTTGTTCTTCCCCTCTTCCCTCCCATCTGTCAGCTACCTGAGCTCAGCCGCGTGTTCTGGCAGGTGATGCCTTCCAGGACATCGGTGGCAATCTGTGGTCTGCTCCAAGGTGGTGGTAAAGAGCAAGATATAACCGCCTCGATTGTCTTACTGCTGCGCTGTAAGGAAGTAAAATCTGTGGGTGGCTCAGCCACTGGCCAGTGTGGATAGCCAGGGGAGGTCCACGCTGTGACTGAAAGCCCACCTGCAATGTAGGCACTAAGCCATGGTTGCTGTTGCCGTGGCTTTGCTAGACCTGTTGACAACATGCGTACTAAGCACTAGTGCCAGCTAGGATGGTTTTACTAGACCAGGGTGGGTATAGATGACTCTCTGGAAAATCATATTCACTCTGTGGTGGAAAGTCCTTGTACACCACAGACACCCTGAAGGAAGTGTGTATAGGCATGTTTGAACAGCACAACTCGCTGGAAATAACCCCCATACGTTTGTTGGAGCTATATTGGCCTATGACATTGTGAAGAATTCAGTGGAGTTTCACGTTGTGCCTGCTTCATTCAGGCTGCAATGTTGCTGGTGTGGCTTCGAGCATAATTTAAATGGTGTTTACTTCAAATCTTGGTTATTCACACGTTGTTCTCCTCTGTTTACAATGAGGATAGCAGTCCCACGGTTCTCTAAAACATGGCAGCATATACACAAAATACTGAGAAGCAAGTGTAAATACTACATCTATTTAGTTCAGTGAGTAAAGTAGAAATGTGTTTGGAGCTTATGTACAGCTGAAAGAAGAAGAGATAGTGGTCTTTGTCCCCAAAAGATTACAATATGAATGTAAAAAAATTCTCATGGGCAGGAAGTGTAAGAAGGAGTTGGATTCTATTGATCAGTGTGCTTGGCAGGGGACTAATTGTCAAGTTTCTCAGGAGAAATCAGAGCAGATAGGTTTTAAGGAGAATTCGGGAGGAACGAAACTGAGGTTTGGAGCTGTTTACAGGGAGCTTACCTCAAATATGCATGCAGAATGAGTAGAAGCCCAAGTACAAGGAGGAACCGAAGAAGAATGCATTTGCGCATTCAGATGGTCAGACTAATTGCTGAGAATGCTGATTGAGATGGCATTCTGGATGAATGGGACTTGGATGAGATTAGAGCTGGGGAAAGAAGTTGCAGTAATCAAGGTGATGAGAGCTTGGACAAAAGTTTTTAGCTGTGAAGATGAAAATGCAGAAATAATCTTGAAAATATATCCAAGTCTTTCTGAATGTTTTTGTATGCTTGAATGTGAGGGCCTGGAGAGAATTTAGAGTTGAAAATCAAGAGTTACGAGTTGAGCTCTAGGCAGAATGGTCATTGTTTTCTGTATTGATGGAGAAGAAGATTGGAGAGCTGAGGCTGACCTGACCATAGCCATCCTCAGAAAGGTCTTTGAAACAGATTGGGATTTTAGTCTGGCTACAAGGAGATAGGAGTGAAGAGGCAGATCTACAAGTTGTCCTGATCGACATAGTGGATGAATGCATTATTCAGAAAAACAGGAAGCCATGAATTCCCATACCTTTTAAGCTATTCACAGATAAACAAACTCGTAAGCATTCTGTTGTATTTATTTATTGAATTTTAGTAGGTTTTCGTAATCTCTTTGGTTAAAACTGAAACAGAATTTATTTACCATATTTATGTGTTCATTTGTCTGTCTGTCTTAGGTGTTCGAGAGAAAACATGTATATATTTTACAATTTTACATCCCACAGTGTATAACCCCTTGCAACAGCTAGATAAATCAATTGATGGTGGCGTATTTTAGAGGACTGTATATGGAATTATGATTTTTTCATTCACAATTGAAATTTCTTTTTTCTTCCAGTTGGTTTTGCTATTGTATTTTTCTGTTCCATCCCTGTTATCTCTCTAGTATAGTGTACACTAAACATTTCATTTTACAGTTCTGTAATGCAGTGTTTGCCATTTACTGGCATAACCTCCTTGACCTTAGAGATATCATTCCACATGTATCTGCTGTAGCAATTTTTTCGCCACAAATGTTCATACATCTTCTCAACTGAAAATCTTGGGATTGTAAGAAAGGTATAATCTTTTTAATCTGTGATAAATGGAATAGCTCTCCAAAATTTTTTTCTGATAGTTGAATTCAGTAATTTGAAATAAGACTAATAGTTTCCCAAATACTCGTCATTGCTTCTAAGGCAATCTGGATTTTTTATCAGACAAACTGTAAGTATCAAAGCTTCCTTTAATATGATTCATTGTCCAGCTGGAGGGTAATCACTAAACTGGAACGCAGACATGAACAATGACTCTAACTAAGTTGGTTCTGTTACTTTCGTCCTGCTCAGCTACTTCTATCACATTCCGTCTTGTGTGGGAGCTTTTAAAGTATGCCTTTCGATAACAGCTTGTAAAGGCTGTGGTACCTTCACATCTATTTCAAGGCTAAGGTATCAACATTTCAAATGCTGCTGCTAAGAAAGCTGGTGATTCATGAGCCCATAAGCCTTAAGCCATTAAACTTGCAAACAGCGAATGAGTTAGAAACGGTTTTCAGCTAGAAGCATTTTGACATATTGGTAAATATTTTCAGGTCTTACTGGCTTACAGGCCAACATTTTGAATATATATGACTGCTTTTTGCCATCTCATTACAAGACTAGGTTCAACTTTGGACATGCAGGTATCGTGAGGAGAGATAACCCCTGCCAAGCAGCATAATTCCCAGTGCAAAGTAAGTTAATGGCTTCTATGAAAATATCCCACAAGTATCAAGGACTGTAAAACTCAAATCGAGCTTGACTGGGGGAGACCCAGTGAAATAGCTCGTTCAGCGGCTCAGCTTGACAGATCCAATGACAGAAGCAGTTCTCCTGACAAAGAAAGGCTGTCATTGAAGGATGTGGTTCGGAGGCACGTTGAATTTTTCAAAACAGGTGACAGACTGTTCTGAACTATCTCCTCCCAGGTCGTGGCCTTACACTTGGAACAACCTCATGGACAGTGGTGCAATGGGTGCTTGCTGCTGAAGAATAAAGCTTGGTGTTAATTTGCTTCTGCAAATGGTCCCCATGTGATGGAAATAGGCACATCTGGAGTGGAGCTTTCTGCTTTACTTACAAAGCCTACTGTATGTCTCAAGGTGCTGCTCCACTTAAGCCTCAAACTGTACAGTGCATAAACAAAATGTGAGAAATTTTGCTCCTTATCACTCCGATACACATAATAAAATGAAAGAAGCGGTGAACAAATCAACCATAGCTGTGGCACCTCATTAACCAGGCTCTCTCATGCCAGTATCTTTTGTCTCTTTTTTTTGACATCTGAAGACATCTGTATCAAAGGCCAGCAGACTGGATTTGTTTCATACCAGCTGTGTGAATGGATGCCAAAAATGAAGGCTAGTTTTGGAAGCCCAGTGGTTTTTCCCTTCCATTGTGGGCATTTGCGCTAGAGTTTCCAGTGCCCAAAAGCAACAACAGCGGCATGACAGCAGGAGAGGTGCGGGGTTGGGGTGTTCTTACGTAGTCTGTTCCAAGCATATCAAAGAACGGTGAATGATCATCTCACTAGATCTGGTTTCTAGAGAGCTCTAGGTCAGATTGTTGTTTCACAAGTAAGAATTTGCACAAGCAGGTGAAAACCATGCCAAGCTATTCACTTAGAGACTTAAAATCAAGAATTCCTACTAGCCTGTTCATCCGTTGGGAAGGGTAGAGAAGGGACTATCTGTATTAGTCACCTGTGGTTTGCTAATGTGATGCAGATGTGAAGAAGGTCGTTCTGGATTTAGCAGGTGAAATACATCTGCTGGAGAGAGCCCAATTAGCGTCATCACCTGAAACTCCATGTGTGGTTCATTATCCCCTTCAGGCTGAAAAGGGGGAGGGGGGGAATACATGGATGGATGGCTTAGATGCCCCTCGGAAAGGGAGAGGTATAGAGTGGTGCCTGGTGTTGCAAAGGGTGGATTGAGTGTAGGAGGAAACAGGGAAGGTAGGAAGGAATTTTTTAATTGTTTGCAATACCTTTTCTGTTTTCCCACTTCTTTTTAATTGAATATATACTCTTAGTAATTCCCATGAACTGAGCTCACTTTTTGCTCTCTATGTATGTTCTTAAGATGACTTACAGTTTTATATAATTTTGTTCTTTAGTATTAATGGTTTTTATTTCTTCACTGTTGTATTTCTTTGAGTTTGAATGTTAATGAAGGGCTATATAGACTTTTAACTTTTTATCCTGTTCTGGCTTCGTTTTGTCATATATATATATATTAAATAATCTTAGCTCCTTTTAATATGAACAATTGGAAAATTTCTATTGAACTTTGTAAGAATTTTTTTTTAAAGAATCCCTAACAGGTAAACATTGAATTTTTCAGTGCCATTGCTATATAGTATTTTAAAGTTATGTTTTTACTGCTTCCTTTTAGCATTTTGAAGAGCAGAAGATCCTTCTGCGTTAGTATACTGAAATAATATTTTCACTTTTTAATCGAACTTTCTATCCATTTTGTTTTTAAGAAGTCCCTTTCTTTCCATTCCTTTATAGCCTGGGCTTGACTTCATAAGAATCTCTAACTGAACCATAAACTACCCTTAGAAATATAATTTTTCCTTGAGAGCCATATCTTACTGCAATGACCAAAGTTTTGTCATGTGTTAGATTAAGATGTCTGCCTAAAATCAATAATGCTGAGGTAACAACATTGGTTTCTGCTAGGCTCTCAATTACTTTCTCAGTTGTTTGTCATAGGAAGAATATATGAGCAGTTGTTTCCCCTGCAGGCTGTAAAACCAGCCTGTTCTCCTTTGATCACTTCTGCATACTTCACTTTTACTCTCCTAAGTGTAACACAGATTTTTAGAGCCTTGGACCTGTGAAGTAGCAAAATGATTCTTCTGTAGCCCATTCCAGGGGATAATAGCCTCCCTGTATAAAGCGTCATAAATATCCCTGGACAACAGTCGGCTCTTTCGGGTTACATTGCACAACTGCTATGGAATCCGTTCTAGAATTTGCCATGCTCTTTGAAGAAATGTCGGGGAGAAATTTACTTGCAGTCTTTCTTTTGCAATTCCTGGTCCCTGGAGCCCCTTGCACCTGATGTTCCCTCTTGCACTTCTACTGCAGGTAGTCCCTTATTCTTTGTATCTGTTTGGGTAACAAGTACAGCCGGAGAACTGCTAGTCTTTTTTTTTTTTTTTTCCTTCTCCCCCCCCCTCATACCTTTGTGTTATTTTTAAGATGGTTTCTGGTGCCATTTTGTTCTTGAGGTTGCTGTGTTTTTCCACAGAGGGGAAACTCAATCATGCAGTGCTCTTTCCTGGGAGCCTTACTTTTTGTTCTCTCTTGAGCTCCTTTTTCTGAAATACATTACACTGTACCTGTATGATGTCAGTAAAGACTCTGCTAGGCAAAGGAATGCTTGAAACAGTATAGTCTCTTGTGGAAGTGCAAGTAGCTGTAATGGGGTGATTGAGTCAGCAGCTGCTTGTTATTGTAAGTGCTCTTCCCACAAACAGAGGCAAGTGTTTGTCTGAATTAGGCTTCAGAGGCAACAGGTAACTGGGAGAAGGTAAATGGAAGTTTTGGTCCCATCCTATCACTGAACAGAAGCTGCCCTTATTTGCCTCTGGATTTTCATATGTCCTACGTTGTAAGGACAGGAGCTAATGATGCAGAGAAGCGAACATGCTATTTTGATTTGAAATTTAAAAAAAATAGTACAGAAAGTTAGAAATTAATCTAGTCTCCTCCAATTTCCCATCTGACAAGTGTATGTGAGAAGCTAGTTAGGCTTGGTGGCGTGAACATTTGGATTTCAAGGACATGGAGAGTACTTAATGTCACTGTATCCTGGCAAAGCCCTGCTGACATATTTCACAGCACAGAGCAGCTCTGCAGTTAAGAGCTGTTATGTTTCCTAACAGGGTATTTGTAGCATGTTGTAAACGGTAACTGTTGTAACTGAATCCTGGGCTGTGGTCCTTAAAACCCGGAACGCTACCCAACTGGCAGAAACCTTAATGCAGTTTGCCTTTGTCTTCTGTCTAATTCATGTAGGCAACAGTGGAAAACGCCAGAGTGATTGGGAGCTGGGCCAGGAGGAGGGTAGCCATGCAGCTGGTCATCTGTCTCCCTGCTTTTGAGAACATAGGTAATTACTGTGCGCCATACACCTTCCTGATGAAGTGCCTTTTGGAAAATCAAAGCTGTTTGTCTGGTTCCAAGGCAGAAGACGGTCTCTCTGACCAAATGGGTTTAGTAACTCTATCAGCCTAGCTTTAGTGTCTTTCGTGGACTGTTTAGCTTCTTGATGTTTGTGCACCCGCAGAGTTGTTGTATACCTAAAATAAGGCATGGAATGTGGACTTGGTGTTTATTGAGCAATCAGCTCAGACTTAAAAAAGCAAATGGCATAATGGACAGTGTTGTGTCCCCATAAAAATCCTAGGCTGACTGCTCCTTCCCAATTCTGTATCTTTCTGTGGGTTTCTGTATTGGCACATCCTTAGAAGTGGTAGCAGGTCTTCCAGTGCTAAAATAAACTTGCAGACCCAAATATTCACCATGCTTGAGAGCCTGGCTCTATTCTGTTGGATCAGACCTATTTCCTGTCTTAAAGCCCAGAGGTAACCACTGGTCTGTTCTGGATGGATGGATGTAGTCAAGCAAGAAGAAAGAGATATAGATGCTTTGAAAGAAGTTTCCTCTTTTCTTCCGAGGTCATGCGTGTAAGGCGAAGGAGAAAGCTACAAGGCTATAAGGTGTGCAGGCACTGGAGGACTGCTCTCATCGCCACACAGTCTGGTGGAGTGTGGGAATCCAGGAGTACCTGGGAATTCTCTGGAGCCTTGGGAGCTTTGGCTTCATTCAGAGGATGCCAAGAACTTCTGTTGGGCATTAATGAGCATGAAACATTTGACTGAACCTGTGTCTGATGTTCTGAGTCCCTGGCAAAGACTACTGTTTGCTAGTGTTGCAGGATGATGCCATACAGTGTTCTGTTTTGTTCCCTAAAGTACACCAAACTTGAGCAAAACCGCTCCTTTTCAGTGTTTGGTAGTGCAACGACAAGTCATCCTTCACTTCTGTTTTCCTCAGGATAACGCATTTTGAGAGCCTTGAATCCATGAGACAGCAAAATGCTTCTTAGAGAATCCTTTCCAAGGGACAATATTTTCACCGAGTGAAACTATTGTAAATAACTCACAACACAAACCAGAACCTGAGCAAGACAAACGGTAATGGTAGGAAGACTGATGTGAAAAATCCTGCTTCCTCTTACTACTTTCTGTCACTATAAAGGAATTTAATTGTCTTAAGTCAACGCACAGCATCGGCGTTGTTCAGTTCCTCCTAGATGTTTGTAAAAGCAAGATATTGACTTCCATCTTTAGCTGGTTGACTATCTGCGATCTGCTGGTTGTAGGGGTTGCTTCTCCCTCCCTTGTCTCTGTCATCCCCCGTCCTTCTGAGACTGCAAAAGCCATTTAGACTGTGGAGCTTGCTTCCCTTTTTGTCCATTCTAATGTAACACAGTGAGGGGTGGGGATGGTAAATCCTGGACCTGATACAGAATGACCACAAATGAGTGGTTCATGAGATAGCCCTTTCTTTGCCAGAGAGAGTTTTTTTTTTTTTTTTTTCAAGTATGCACTATGAGAACAGATACTGAAGCAGTGAACTGTGTTTGATCCTCAGGTTAAACTCAGTCAGAGGAGTACCTGAAAATGAGGGCTGGAGACTTGACTTGTTTGTGGAAAATGCAAGAAAACTTGCGTGTGCAGGACAGCAAAGGGATACCCTTGTCTTTGACTCCGAGCTGAGCCCATAGACTGTCTAATTGTGATAAGTAAATTGAGTTGGGAAATTAGTGTGGGACTTCTTAGCTGGTACCAGAGGTACACCTGCAAATAACATTAAGAAGTTGCCAATTCTGTACCTTTGCTCCAGCTACTGTTTGTCTCTGAAGAAGTGATCTGTAAACCTGAATTTAAGGGGGCTAAACTTAATATCTTTAGGCATCTGAGCAAGTTGTCTAGACTCTTGCTTGTGGAGAGAAACGGGTATTTCTGGGGCCACAGCTCATATCAAGACAGGTGTCCAAAAATCTCTGAAGATGAGTGAATTGTGTTCTGTAAATGCCTGTTTCTCTCTGACTCTGTATTACCAGGTCAGACGGAGGTGTCAGGCTTGTAAATGTCTCGTATTGCACAGGGTGAACGACCGGAGCATTTGTGAATTTTGGAAGCTTGGAGAAAGGATAGGCATTAGTTACTGAAGTATCATTATAAGAGACTGGGTCTCAGGAATTAGGATTTTTTTGGGGTTGTCCCAATTCTGTATAGACACAGCAGGCAGAGGAACTACTGGCAGAAGAGATGGAAGGCTGTGAATCTTCAGCTGTTACGGGAGAAAGGCATGTCTTTGCCATCAGTGTAAAACCTCACCTTTTAGGTCTTGCTTGCTTTGCATGTGTGGGGGTGTGTGTATGTGTAACTATGACATGTTATCATCTTATATCTTCCCTAGGCTGGGAAGGGAAATGGAATATAGTATCACTATTATTAATTCACTTCAGGAATACTTGGGAAGTCTCATAGGCATTTGTATGAAAGTAAATGAGTGAACACAATAACAATGTAGTCATTGAGCAACCTGGTTCCTCACTGAGACGATGGGTTCCTAGTGTCTCCTGGAATTTCCAGCCTGGAGGTGCTGGTGGTGGTTTTGTAGATGGAAGTGTGTTCTGTGTATATAGATGTTTCCATCTGATTTTTATTACTGTATCGTAGCCTTGCTAAGGTGAAATTCTGCCATTCTTTGCCAGTACCATTGAGTGGTGGCCAACTGGATGTACCAGGATTAAAAAAACCTTGGCCCTGGGTTGGATTTTCTTGGTTTTAGAAAGGGGGTTGTGTCTCTGCGGAGCATGTTGCTAAAGTTGTGATTATTCTGACTAGATAGAGCAGGTTAAAACATTAGTCATTCCTGTTAACCTTTTTGAATATCCCTCTTACAGCCTGACTTTAAGAATAGGAGGCTGGTGTAAATTCCTGTGAGTGGGGAAGGAGAGGTGTTCTCTGAGAAGCCTGTGGATTAATATATTAAGGTAGAAATCTGTTTGGGTTAACTGTTCTAATGAGCTTATTAATGACACATACAATTTACATATATTTTTATTAAACAAATATGCTGTTAAGAACAGTTCTGTAAATAAACTTCACTTCCAATAACTTCAGTGTCCCGGTGGCTTTAAATGCAATCCCTGATTTCAAATTACAATGGCTGATTAAATTAATAACTTTTCAAAAGCTTATCACTGGTGGATTTATCCAGTCAGCTTGGTTAAAATTTATATCTAATACAGGAGATCTTCCTAGTAGGCAAATGTTAAAAAATTTTGTAATTTGCTGAGGCCCAAACTGAGTATCTTTTTGCTCGGCAGTTTTTGATGGAGCTTCTGGAAGGTGGTGATCATACCAGGAAGCACACGTCCTTTCCTCTTTCAGGATGGTAACTCTGCAGAGTCTCTTCTCTGTACATCTGCGCACATCTCTGCTGTCTCTGTTTTGTGTGGCATCTGTCTAATAGCTGCTGCAGTTAACTCCCTCTTTTTACTGTTTTGTAGTGTGGTAGGATTGGGCAGTTATTTTACTGTTGTGTTGAACAGCGAGATCACTTTTTTGACATATCTTTATTAAGAGGAATCTCATTTGTTACATATTTCTCCATTGCTTGTTTGCACCCTGTTTTTCCCCAGCATGGATTTGAGTAGAGGCGTGAAGCAGAACTTCCTTCCTGCGGCCTTCTTTAGTCTTCATGGTCACAGCACTCTTCCTATGTACTGCATGGCCACGTGAAGCAACTTCTCAGTATTTAGCAGACTACTGAATTTAAAGAATGTGCCTCCAGGTTTAGGATACCCCATTACCCATTTTGGTGCTTCAACAGGCAGTGAGTTAGCATGGTACTTGTAAGGGGGATTTGAGAAATTTCATATGGGCTGACGATTCTGTTGTAGCTCAGTCCTGCGGGTTTGGTGTTGCCACCCATTTGTCAGCCCTCCTCTTAATCCTGTCAGCACAAACCCTCCTTGCTGCTATTGATAACTTTTTTTTTGTGTCTTTAATCTGAATGTCCTCAGCTCCTTGGATTTTCTTATGGAAGAGATAAGTATTAAGGGGGATTACGTTTTCTTGACAAATTTCTGGTGGAAAAACATGATGTGGGAATAGTGCCAAGAAGCAGAAGTTTCAGGAAAGCAGTTACTTTTGCTGACCTGTTATTTTCTTCTCTGGAGCTGCTTTTGCTGTCCTTGAGGAGGTCAGAGAAGGGAAAGGATGCCCATTTCACATCTGCTGCGCTGACAAGCAACCAAATGTACCTTTTGGCTAGTGGCTGGCATTCTGGCAGCGCAAAGCTTCCAACTCCCACCCTTCTACAATCAGATGGGCTGAATAGCAGAGCTGTGCTATATTGCTTGTTGGCATACAGGTTAAGTACATGGGCTGCATATGAGTCTATTCATCTGAAGTTATCCTTTCAGATCACTGCCCAGTATTCTAGCATAATCTTCTTGGAAAAGAGCTTGGCATGAGTGTCTCCTTTTCTCTTGGCACATGGGTGTTTAGGGTTTTTTTTCCTTTTTTTTTCTAGTAATTTCCTGGTGTGCAGTAGTCATCCTAAGCAGCAGCACTGATATCTGAAAACAAATGGGCATATTGCAATCTGGAAGAAATGCCGTGCCCTTCTGGTGTGGATTGTGAGTGACAGAAGCTGTGGAGGGGTGTGGGTAGTGGGCATGCCATAAATTAAGCATTGTCTTTGCTGCAGGCAGGAATAAGAAGAGGGACCCTCCCATGCTTGCTTTTTCTCTGTCTTGTCCTTTTCAGGCAGCGGAGAATTGAATAAGCCAGTCATAAAGAGTAAGGCCAGGTCAGGGTAGGTAAGTGCCTTAGCCTGTTGTAAAATTCAGAGCAGCGTTTAAATCCCTGCCTCCCCTAACACTCCTCTAGAGAATCACCCTATCACTTCTAATTGCTTGCTTGAAAGTGCATTGGAACAGCTGAACTACCCTAGACTGGGATAGCTGTATGCTATATTTCTGCCCTCTTCTGGACGAAAAAATAGACTCGAACCCCAGCTTGCAATGTCAGTCTTTATGGGGTGTGCTGGTTGCAGGCAGCTAAGCTCTGAAAAACAGGAGGGGAGTAGAGACAGTCAATGAAAACACCTGTTTGTGTAATAGCTTTTCCATCCTCTTACCTCTGGATTTGGTTCATCCCCCTCATTGCACCTTGTTTTCAATTAGGACCATTTTGGGGGACAGGAGCTGTTTCTTATTACGCACATGTGCTACGTTTGGCATCGTGGAGTTGTCCTCTGGTTGGAGCCATTAGTTACCTCGGTAGTACAAAGACAGATGTGCTTGGAGGGCAGGGCAAATGCACCCTTCCAAGCAGAGAGGGCTGTGAAGTTGTGTGGCTTCAGCAGCATCTTGGAACATAGGAGCATGTAGTTGGAGCTAATGGAGCAGCTTCCCTCAGTTCTTACTTTGTCTCCACCTTGGATCACCCATGAGTGGAAATTAAGCTCCATCAGGAAGAAAGCAAACAAAAAGCCCTCACTACAACTGGGGGCTTAAGATCTTATGTAGAGCTTTCTGCTGAAGGCTGAGGAGATGTGAAGTTCAGGAGAGGAACAAGAGCTGCTGTGTAGCCTGGTCTGGATGTGTGCTGTGGGCCTGGTGTTTATGCTTTCACCTTGGCTTAAGAGCATTAGTGTGAAAGTTTTAATTACCATTTTGACAACTGGAGCTTTGAGGCTTGCCCATTGGATGCCTTTCTTAAAGGCTTCTTTTGGGCTGCTGGACCTCTTGCATTTGAGTAGCCCCTTGTTCCCTGGTCTGGTGCTGATCAGTGCCAGAAGAGGAGATACAAATCCCACTTTTGCTTTTGTGACCTCAGTCATGTCATGTGGTCAGTGAATTAATGTGTTGTAGAAACAAATACCAGTTCTCTTGGTTGACTCCTGTATTGGGGCTTTACCCTGAGCCAGAGTCTTAGTGCATGTAGGTACTCTATCTGTAACGGTGCTGATTTAGGCCTTCTGTAATACGACTAACAGCAAAGACTGCAGAGTTTCAGTCTTCTCTTCTTTCCCTCACTTCTTTTTTTTTACCAATGGCTAAATCGGCTGTGGCAGCTGTTGCTTTGGCTGCAGGCTTTTCCACTGCCTACTGAAGGCTGACACACAAGTGGTGAAGTTGCTCATCTGTTGAGGGGTGGGTGGGTGAGAGGACAGGGTGATTTCTCAGTAAACGGTGATGTGTGTGTGGGACTGACAGCTTTGATGCATTTCCCTACGGGGTAGAGTGCTGCCATGGAGGATGAAAGCCTGGTTTCTTTGGCATTTGGCTGAAAGCAGTGC
>Ga0181612_174194_pt1 | contig 15148 bp, 6 predicted proteins | sample HoacroProtozoa21_FD_119630 | JGI IMG/M metagenome (GOLD analysis project Ga0181612, IMG submission 119630) | Hoatzin crop microbial communities from Cojedes, Venezuel. Combined Assembly of Gp0051906, Gp0051904, Gp0051908 | reverse complement strand
TGGCTCTCCAATTTAGAGAGAAGGATGTTGTGGAGGACCGTGTCAAAGGCTTCACAAAAATCCAGGTAGATGACATCCATAGGTTTTCCCTTGTCCACCCTTGTTGTTTCAACAGGTCTCCAAAGAGAAAAATATCATCGTCCCCTTGAGCATTCCTGTAACATGCTGCATCCCAGCTCAGCTCCTTCTTCAGCTGCCTAACTTGGATGTGTGGTTATGTCTTTCACTTCCCCATATTACCAGATCTCAGGTTATTTTGAGATGACACAACAAAGGGGCAGCTCCAGTTTTTTTTTAGAGAAAATGCATTAGTTCTTCACAAAGACTACAAACCACATCTGCCACTGGTCTTTGCAGTGTTCCACACCAGCCCCTGAAACTGCATAATCATGACATCTTTCTGAACAATGAAAATATATTGGCAGAGCCTGTGGATGGAACGGTCTATAATCTTAGATACAGCACATAGAGTCCTGCCCTGAGCAGCTCACCACCCATAGCTGTGTATGTGCCCAGCATTACAAACTTAGGTAGTAAAGTTAGGCAGGCGAAGATTGCGTAGCGATTAGGCAGATATCTTCACAATTTCAACCACAGGCTTTGGAGGTTAAAGCACTTTTAGAAATGTAAGTCCCTTTTTGGTTCTACTGAGTAGTCAAAAAACTCTCTTTGAGGGACTTACACTGCTTGGCCGGTGCTCCTCTCCTGAGGATCCTGGTAGAACAATGAGGTCTGACCAGAAGTGCCTGATCCCATACGTCACTCCTGGAACCCTCATATCTTGTTTGAAAAGAAGCTAAATATTGTGGTCCTCAGGAAAATGTCAGTTCTTTTTATTTTATACCATTTTAATCTCCAAGAGCACTTTTTGAATATTACAAAAGAAATTGCCAGAGGTGAACAAATTGTTGCTGTCTGTTGTCCAGATATGGAGAAAACAGCTAAGAAATTATCCCTGCAAGACAGAACATACTAAGCAATTGTTAACTTTCTGGCTTTGGCAATTTTTTTTGTCATTGCCAGAGCCTTGGCTATATGAATCTCATTCCTGGAGAACAATCATTCATTATTTTATTCCATTTTACAACTGATTCCCACACATCTACGTAGTGAGGCAGTTCCCTTGCAGTTCTAAAATTGTCTTTTGATGTGTATAATAGTTCATGAGTTCTCAACTAAAAACACAGGTACATTAGCCAGAGAGTTAAGAAATGTTTTTAATTATGGGAACTGGATGCAATGCACTGAAAAGTGTGACCTTTGGTTTAGGCTTGGAGAGTCCCCTTACAATGGAAACGTCCCAGCAGAGGCAGCAAACAAGGGTGAGCTTTGTGAAAGATCCATATCAGCAGCTGCTGTCAACAACTCAAGGCATAACTACATACAGCAGCTAGAGTTTTAGAGTTGCTCTGACCTTGTACTACTATCTGCATGGTCATAGGATAAAAAAAACCTTGGTAATACCAAAATTAAATGAGCAACTGCTTCCCTATAAGCAGGATAGTCTTCTATGCAAAAAGCAATACAATATGTCATTTAATAAGGTGTCACTAATACTTTAATTGGATGAGAATTCAAACTAAAAATTCAGAATGAGACAAATTTTAAATTCATGTACATGCCTTGATCAAAACTTTGCATTTCATATTCCTTTCTAAACTGAGGTTTAGATATGGTACATTTTTAATATGCATCTGTGTTTGACAGAAGGTGCCATGATGGAGAAGGGCATTAAGAGATTGTTTATTATGAAGAGTTCATTTTATTGGATGGAGAAGCTTTATAGTTTGCTAGCAGAGAGGTACTAATGGAATTAAACCTTCTGGAAGAGATAGAAGAGCAACACCAGCCTAACAGGGCAAATTCAAACATTTTTAGCTTGAAGTACTCCTGGCTGAAGTCACTGAAAAGTGGGGCAATCCTTCAGAAGGTTGGAAAGTTTGTAACACATCCTTATTTGACATAGATTTCAATGCAAAAAGGTTACTCCCTCAGAAAAACAAGTGTTCCTTGTTCTATCCTGTGCTAGGACAAGATGAATACCAGTAGCGTGCCTACCTGGTAGCAATTGTGCTGTGTTGGTTCTCGAGAGTCCAGTGGTGTCAGTGCAGGCAGCACACAACAAACACATACGCAGGGCCTGGACTTACCAAGAGCACCAATGCTTCAGCGCTCGGAAGGATCTGAGCGTGTTTAGAAACTCCGGGGCACTGCAAGGGCCAAGTGTGCTGCTTCCCTGGAAATACCTCGAGCCCCACTCAACCCAGACACAGTGCGAACTCCTCATGTCAGAGGTCCAGGGACAGTTAGCAGCCAGCAATGTGTACAGACCCAGCAAGGGTTCAGCAAAGTTGGTGTGCTTAAACATGGTGTTCACCTCAGAGAATGATACACGGAATTTCTTCATTGTTTGAAGCTCTGTACTGACTTCATACTTCACCTTGAGCAATATTTATTTAACCTCTTTATGACTCAATTTCCCTGACTGTAGTACAATTAAAATAATACTTTCCCACCTTTAAAGATTATTGTGCATACAGATCTCTGGGGCATGTGTAATATTATCACTAGATATAAGGAAGAAATTCTTTACAATTAGGGTGGTGAAACACTGGAACGGGTTGCCCAGAGAGGTAGTGGAGGCCCCATCCCTGGAAATGTTCAAGGACAGCTTGGACGGGGCTCTGAGCAACCTGGTCTGGTTGACGATGTCCTTGCTCGCTGCAGGGGGGTTGGGCTAGATGACCTCTAGAGGTCCCTTCCAACCCAAAGCATTTTAGGATTCTATGATTCTGTAGTTTCTTTTGGTTCTACTTTAGACAGTGTGTACCCTAAGCCCTTGCTTTCTACATTGTTCTTTGTTTTTTAAGATTGGATGAGGGAAGAATGTAATGTTTGAGGAACATGCAGAGATCTATTATTATCTCGTGTGTGTCTGTCATTGGGTGGTCACATGCCTTAAAGGCATCTATCTGCACACACAAGTGCACACATGCTATAAAATTTTGTACAGCAAAACGTTTTGTCAGCTCAGGAGGTTCCAAATGTATTCTGAAAAAATGTAACAGATATAAGAAATGTTGGTTTGCTTCTGATATTTTAACTTTGTCTTGTTAACTCTTAGGAGCATGTGCAAAATGCAGCCAAATGTAAATTACTGTTCTTTACATCTGACTTCACTCAGGCGATTAAATGATGTCAAAGAACTGTTCCTGACAGTACAGTTTTCTCCTACCGCTAATGAAAACTCTTCACTAATTTACTTTTCTTTCCCCCCACCCCCTCAATCGTTAGCTGGAAAACTGCAGAAAAGTGGTTTCTTGATGCACTGGAAAAAATAAAAGCTATTGGAAATGAGGTATTTTTCCTAATAACATGCACGATTGTAAATTTGTAAAACTCCAGGACATTCTGTAATACCTTGTGACAAAATATGTTGCACTTATTTTAACATAGAAGCAATACAATATAAATTTTACTTTACAACTTGGACCATCAACTTGTAATTATGTATGTTGTGTTTTTACATGAGACTCATCACACATTATCCTCAGTGCTGCAGGAAAAGGCAAAAAACTATGTTTCTGTATGAAATTAAAGAAAATAAGCATTGACTGGAGAGTGGAATCCAGGTCTCATCCTCAGTCTTGGGTCTTAGTAGACCAATGGTTCTTGACCTGAGGGTGGGACTGGGTACACATGTGAAGATGGTTTCTGTCCATTTGGACATAACCCTGTAGGTATGGATTTGTTTTCTTTCTACCAGATAGAGCCACAGTGTGGGAGTGAGCCCAGGGATGCTTAACTAACTTTCTGAGAGTAATCAAAATACTGACTGGCAAAAAGTTTGTCAGGAAATGTGCTGGTAGGTCAGGCACTTGTGTGAATCAAAAGTCAACCATTACAACCCCGATTCCTCAAATGGTGAAACACACAAATAAGCTTGTACCTATTGGTAGTACTGTTTATTTTATTTGCGTGTTGTCATCTTGTCTAAAGAAACACATTGTACTGGAGTAACTGAAGATGGCTTAATGAAAGCAGTACCACCTTGTGACAGGCTTCTTGTGAATTTTAGGATAGGTTTTCTCAGTTTTTAGCTTAAATTTAGTTAATGAGGACAACGCCTCATGCTGCTAAAAATTGTTAACAAAACATCTCTTATCAAGATAATGGAATTGCTTCTAGAGCACAATAAACCCTTCATAAAGTGGAAAGCACTGAAAAAACTATAATCTTCGTGTGGATCAGGCCCACATTTACTAAAACAAACTGGACAGATACTAATTTGTACAATCCCCTTCGCCTCTTTTAGTTAAAGCTGTATTGTTGTTCGTGCAAATACCACTAACTTTGTAGATCAGGCTTAAATTTATGCATTTGCCTAGATTCTTTTGTGTAACGTTTTTTGTTTGTTTATTGAGAAGTACTAAATATCAATATATCTATAAACACACAAATGGATATTTAGAACGAGTAGTGGGAAACACCTGAAATAACTAGAGATACAGAGATACTCGTACATTGTTGTAAATCTCAAATTCATAATGCAATCAAGTCCAAATGATTTTTAATTTCAGCAAAAAGTGTTTTAAGGATTTTGTTGTCTCAGATTGTCTTCTGTGTGCCCTGTAACTGAGCTAATCTTTTTAGAGCAGATGAAGTTAGACTATGGAGGAGACAGTAAAAAGACCTTCAGCATTTATGATTTTTTTACAAACACGTAATTTGGGGGGTCTTCAGTGCTCCTAGGCTGAGAGACTTGACATGATTTTTAGTTAAGTAGAAGACAAATTTTGTTTGGTTTGCATCTGAGTTTTACGATCACTGACCCTTTAAAGAAATTTAATTGGGTTTAGAGAATGGAAAAATTAGAAAAATGAGTTATTGAATAAATGTATTGAGCTTAAATATATGCTCTGAAAAAATTGAAAACGTTTGTGATATTTTTCTTGATTGTGACTGAATTGCCTTGTATGGGTTTTTTTTTTTTAAAGTAGACAAAATTCAGTTACAGTCTGGGAAGCTGCAATTATTTGAATTGTTGCATTATTTTGCAGGTAACAGTTGATAAGTGGGAACCTTTACTGAACAACTTGGGACATGTCTGCAGAAAACTCAAGTAAGCAGAGAGTACTGGAGCTACTTTATTTGGAATAGTACACAAATGTGCTTTCTCTAGACCCACTTCTCATATCAAGATTGTGTACCACATGAGAGCAGTGTAGAAGCACCTTATAAGAACAAGATTCCCTAACCGGCTTGTGAATGTAAATACATTAATCGCCCCTTATATCCCGTTTACTACACACAAGTTAAAGTACTTAACGTAAAAGCCTTTCTGTAACTCTTGATTCTTATCGGATAGAAATTAGGTCATAGGCTTTCAGGTCCTTGTACGGGTTTGAATTCTAACTGGCCACTGTCCCAATCCTGTCATATTTAAATAGGTCCACTGATTTAATTAGCATAAAGTTGGTTTTGTTCCAATTAATTGCTTGTATCAGTGCTTATGTTCTTTTTATTGAAGTGAAATATTCTGTGACATGAACACAGCAATAAACTACTACTTCATGGTTTTCGAGAACAGAACTATTTCATATTTCATTTGATGTTTCTGTTCTAGGAAGAGAAAAAGAAGATGCAAAGTACATATGCAAACTTTAACAGTTTTAACATAGAGAAATGTTTTCTCATTACCTTAGTCTGATTTTAACCGGTGTTTTCTTTTGTTTAATCAGTACTGTATCTTCTTGTTTTTTAGTGTCATGATTTTAATTGTCCAATTGGTGTATACTCTAATTTTTGTTTCAGAGCTGCTAATGAGAATGTGATTATGGTAGATATAAGTTGTACTTTGGCTTTGGCTTTGGTAGTAATTGCTTTGTGCTTGAATTGCCAGTTAGTCTTCATTTTCATTGTGAAATATGGATGTATAATAGTTACCTCTTCTGCCAAGAGCAAACAAAAGGAACTGTTTCTGGAATCTATTCATGAGTATAACTGTAGGTTTTTTCCAAATACTTTTTTCAGTTATAATTCGTTTTGTTTTTTTTTAATTTCTACAGTAAGTTGGTAACTGCTCGCATCACACTTAGGGGTACTTGCATTGTATTATTTGTTCAGGTTCAGAAAGCCAATCTAATGTATTTCTATAACCTTGTAAACCGTCTTTGAAGAAAATCAAGCTGAGAATTTAGGCGGCTGTACATATGCTTTGATAATTTAAAAAATTCTGTAATAAATTTACTAGTGTTCATAATACAGGATATTGCTATTATGAAAAAACTTACTGGATATTTGTCTACTCACTAGTATTATGTGGTTGAAATTTGAAAGCAGGATATTAAAATACAGTGGTAGTTAATTGGACAGGTAAATAATACGAGTGAAAATAAAATTCAAATCATGGGAAAATTTTGTGCAGAAAGCAAACAGTTGCATAATTTGTCTGAATTGTTACTTAATGCCCTCTAACTACTTCATGTGTTGCTGTTTGCATAATTTCATTGTAACTATAGACATTAAAATTTCTTCTGAATAGACAGTTGCTATCTTCATTTTTAACAACTTGGTACTAGGATGTCAAATGTGACAGTTTCTCAGAGTAATGGCACAATGTACATTTAATCCTTGTTTTATAAAATAACATGCAATAAGCAGTCTAATGAATGGATGATTGTCAAAGAAGGAGTGGCTGGTATTTGAAATAAATTATGGATATGTGTAAACCTCCTTTTCTGATAGAAAAGGCAGCAAAATGGAAGTGACAAAAGTACCAATGTATGTAGCACTTAAGGGTTGTGAAATTTCTGCCCAGAGAGCTTTTCTCACTTTGAGCAATGAGTGATTTAGTCTCGTATTGCTCCTTTGCTCCCCTGGGGAGGAAAATGAAGGCTTAAGGAAGAAAGCTAATGTTACAATGAGCAGCGTTAAACATCTAAAGCAATTTACCGTATCAAATTGCTAAGATCATCTCCAAATGGGGCCTAGCTGTAGGCAGCTGTTGTGCTACATAAGGGGAACAATGATTTCTCAATTACGCTGAGGAAGTAGATTGTCACTGTCATGAGTCTTTTGTGCCTTCGATTATGTTCAGAGTATGAAGCAATAATTTTTAAGTTCTTTCAGGATTGCATGCCACTCAGCTAAGGAAAATATCGATATAATACATTAAAAACACCTTTCACCCTGAAGCTTACTAGTAGATCTTCTGTATTTAACCCCAACAGGAAATACGAAGAAGCACTGGAATACCATCGCCAGGCTCTAGTACTGATTCCTCAAAATGCTTCCACTTACTCTGCCATTGGCTACATACATAGTCTAATGGGCAATTTTGAAAGCGCAATCGACTATTTCCATACGGTACGTAACTGGCCTAAATTAAAGTGCTGGTCACAGATTCTGTTGTTTACTGTTTCGTTCAGTTTTGGTTTTGGAACAGAGAAACAGCATTTTATCCAGCCTCCAAATTAGTGTTTATTTTATAATCTTAATGTTTTTTGAAAAATCTTCATAGGTTTTCAATCGATTAGGTAAAAAATGGCCACTTTGTGAAACTTAGTACTTGGATCCTCCTTTGTTATAAATTAATTGAATATCATAATTGTCATATACATTTTACGTACATAAACTTCTCATGCAGCTGAAATTATTTAAAATACTTCCAACCTATGCTTTGAAGTAGAAATATTACAGCAAGTGCAACATTTAAAGATAGGCTATTTTCTCTTGTCTCAAATTTATCTTTATTGTATGGTACTTGTGTATTACTATTGCAGGACAGTTTTGGTGATTTCACGTTTTCCTAGAGTTACAGTGAATTTTCCTCAGTTGAATTTTCAGCATTCAAGTTGACTGCCTTGAATGTAGCTGCAGTTCTGTTTACATAGAAGCTTGTATTACTTACATTTAGTTGAAATTACTTTAAGCATGTCTCAGTCTATTTCATTATAGATTGTAGCTTAGCTATACAAAACTAACTTCCCCACAGGTTTTATAATCATTACTTCAGTAGTGCATTATACTTCATGATTTGTGAATAATTATCTGTCTGTATACATAGCCTTTCCTGGCTTTGTTTTTGTGCTTTGCTTGATTACTGCTTCAGCCAGTTCGTATGACAATATTATTTTGGTTGTGCCATGTTTTGCGTTTATAGTGAAGACTCTGCTCTGATAGCATTGTTGAGCAACAAACCAAGAAACTTGGAACCATTGTGGACTTAAGATGTCAATGGTTTTATTTGCTACTGAATACTTTTTACTGGTTTTGTGTTTTGGCTTTTTTTACTAGGCTCTTGGTCTTAGGAGGGATGACACATTTTCAGTCACAATGCTTGGCCATTGCATAGAAATGTATATTGGTGATTCTGAAGCCTACATTGGTAAGTCTGTCACTTATGTGACTCTTAAAGTCATTGAATCCTTTGAGAGGAGTCTTACATCAAGAAAGACTGTCTACCTTAACTAGTTAACTTACAAAGTAGAGTATGTTTTTGTTTGGTGTTTTGTTTTTAAATGGCTAAATGAGTCAGAACTTACCAGCAATTGCAGATGACCACTGTTTTTTGTGACAGTTTCATGACAGTTAATTCTTATCAGTACAAAGAAAAGAATCACTTTGCTATTGAAGGTCGTGGGGGTTTCTTTTATAGAAAATATTGATTCATGGCAGCTTAGAAACCAAAGGGAATGGGGGAAAATAAAATAGAAGTATGGAGTTAGAAAATCAGAGGACTTTATTTGAGCTGATGCTGCTGTAAAGAGATGCATGCAAGGCATTTTCACCATGTCAAAACTCTGCTCTGTGGAGACAAGACAAATTCTTCTGCTTCCAAAAATAGAGCTTTACATATGGTTAAAAAAGTGCTTCATAAAAATAATACATTACATAGCCATAGTTTGAAATATTCTATGAAAGCTTTCTGCCCCCAGGAAAACTTTTATAGTGACATATTTCTGCTTCAGTGAACTTACTGATTTATTTGTAATGAACAGAGTTGATGTCCTGTCAAGCACATTAATGAGGCTGAAGCCAGTAAAAGCCTCCTGTGTGCTCTGCTGCTTTTCCAGCAGATTTTTTGCACAATTGAAGCAGATGCTTCTTCTTGGTATTGTCTTGCTCCATATGTAGTCAGTTAACGCATCTGGAAGAACCATGCAGCTGTGTGATGTGCATTAATGCAAACCATGCTGTGTGTAATTTAAACAACAAAAAAAAAAGCCTCTTAGAGAATTCGGAAGGGAATTGGCAATTACTTCTAATAACAGGCTTTTGAATCTGAGTTGTAGTTCTTATATTGTGCTTTTTTCAAAAAGCAGGCTGCTTTATTTTTTCAGAACAACTTTCTTCAACTTCAGTCATTAAGTAGCAGCAGCTCCCTGTCGGTCTGAAAGCAGAGAATCATATTAGTTTCTGGATGATAGCTTCTTTGAGATACACTTTTGAGAGTGTTGACTTGGAACAAACTGATGGTTTGACTGTTTTCCTAGGAACAGAGATCAAAGACAAATTAAGATGTTATGACTTCGATGTACACACAATGAAGACATTAAAGAACATAATTTCACCTCCCTGGGATTTCAGAGAATTCGACATAGAAAGACAAACTCTGGATGAAAGTGGCATAGTAACATTAGAGTCATCGCATCAAAGAAAAAGTACAGATACCAGTCGCCCACTGGAAGAAACATTTGAGATTGAAATGAATGAAAGTGATATGATGTTAGAAACATCAATGTCAGACCATAGTACGTGACCATAAAAGCTGGCAGAGAGCTCATTTTTTTTGAAGTGTAATACGTTTGTTTTAGCATTTTTGTTATGGTGTTATACTTTCAAGAATTTGCTATTTTTATATGAATTCAGACTACTACTCTGTACGGAACACCGGAGAAATAATGCTTGCCTTAAGGATGATTAAAAAGTACACATGATGGACTATTTCTACAAAACTAATCATACACGATGAAGTAAAAAATAAATTCACTTTTTTTTTAAAAACTGTTTACTGATCCATGTGTCTGCCATCAGTAAGACTGTGAAGGTTTAAAAATAGTTCTGAACATGGAACTGTTTACCAATGTTAATAAATTGAATAGTCAGTCTAATACAGTATTATTGTGGCTTCTGAGTTTTCATCCTGACTGTGAGGAATGCTTTCTTAGTAAATAGACCAAAAAAATCCATGAAGTTTTATACTTACTCCTTTATAAATATGTATTCCTTTAAGGAGCAATTTCAATGGTTGTCCGTCATTTGACTCTAACTTGGCATACACTAAATTGATGACAAAGCATGCTACTTTGTTATACTTTCTCCTAGTTATTAATTTCAGTTCTTTATCAATCTGTATTTTATTACTGAAAGATCATTTAAGAACTGTTTTTGGTAAGCTGCCTAGTCAACAAACATGAATTGCGTAAACATTAAGATAAATCAGTCTTACCTGCAATTAGCGTTATAATAAAGTTGCAAGCCACAGTGTATTGCTGTAGGGACCACAGTCATTCTCTTTACACATAGTTGTTTTGTAAATGCAAAGGATTAACTGAATAATACACATACACAGTTTTTACAATTCTGTAAGCTGTGGTATTTTTAAATGTCATTGACTCACTGAAAAATTAGGAAGTAAAGCATATGCCTCTGAAACAGCAGCAGTGATTTGTCCATCCACTGAACAGGTCTGTTAGCCTGCTTAGCACGAATGCGGAACGTATTTTGTGTACGTTGTTCCCTTCTCTTCTTGCCTGTTCCACATATGTCACTGTGTGGGGCTTAAAATTAAAAACTTCATGCTACAAGCTGACATGATATTTTCTTCTGTGACTTCCAGCTAAGTTTTGGCATTTAATGTTTAGCATAGATTTCCTGAAGTTTAGCAGTCCAGACTTTAGTGTGAAGTACTTCAGAACTCAAGAACTGGCAATTTTTCTGTAGACAAATATTTTTCATGAAATACAATAATTATTTTTACTTTAGTCAGCCAAATAAAATCATTGGTCTAAAATCTAATTTCTACACTGTATCTCAGTATATGTGTTAACATTTAAGCACGTGTTTTCAATTATACTTTTAGTATAAGACATATATGTTTGGTTATTGTGATATAATTTTCATCCACTTTATTGGGGCAAGGTATAAAAAAACCTGATACATTAGTGTGATTTATGAAGTATTTCCCATACACTTTTCTGGCACTTTATGTAAGTAAGAGGAGACAAAGGATGAATCCAAGTACCTGTATTGAAACTTTGCTGTCATTTTTGGTTTTCATCAGTCCATCTTTCCTGATTAATTGTCCTTTTAACTTAAATACAGACAATGTTTAATTTTATTTTTGCCGATGAATGGATAGCAAAGGATGGGCTGATACTGTAAACTTCTGAGTGATTTTTTTTTTAATTTTGTATAGAATTTTGTATAAACTGGAAAATATAAACTACTACTTCTCATCCCACTATATCTGTCTTACAGCTCATTGAGTTCTCAGTGGCCAGGTTCTGAATCCTAAGGAATAAATACTTTAATAGAGAACACTACTTGGAAGAAAGTGCTAGGTGGAAAGGCGTTCATTTATCCCAGGATTCTCATTAGCCAATCCGAGATACCTGCTAGTGAATCAAAATGCTAATTTACCTTTTTTCCTTTGTTTTGCCACCTTGCTTGCTGCATTGCTCAGACATACTTTTTTGCTGTGATTGATTATGTCTTCATTTGGCTTTTTTCCTGATAGCACTGTCATGAATGCCCATCTGGATCAGGGAGACTTCATCGCATCAATACAGGCCACATGCTCAGTTTGAATCCAGGGTACTGGCTGTTTTCCACGTGTCTGTGTATTACTGAACATGAGTTCAAGTTCTAGACACACCTGCACTTTAAAATTCAAGGGTATTGAGTAAGGAAATGCCAGGGGAAGAAGGGTCTGTGTTTTTTAACAGCAATTGCACATGCTGTCACTGTTGAAATGTCGTTGGGTCCAGGAGATCCTCTTGCTTTCCTATGAACACCAATGCAGTATTGCAGAGAAGTCTGGTTCTGTCCCAGTGACAGCAGGAATTTTGGCTCCACAAAGAAGATTACAGATGACAGGTACCATTCCATATCTTGGAACATATGGATCGGAGTGTGTGTCCAGTGCAGAATTCAATACCAATCCTGTATTTTCTTAAGACATGAGAAAGTAAGGTGAATGAAAACGTTTTACTTCCTAGTTCTAAAGCACTTCACCCGAAGTTGCATGTTCTCCTGAAAAAACATGTGATGAGCCCTGAGTTTTAAGTGGAAAAGTCTTTATCCAAGCAGAGTGTGTGGAAGAAGAATCACTGGGGAAGCGTATGCATCTCCTGGCCAGAAGGCTATTGCCAATAGATTCTCAAAGACCTGAACTTCTTTTTCTCTCTAACATGACCTATTTTTTTTTATTCCAGCATAGGTAAATCTAGTTTTCTAGTAAGACATTGTGGCAATTTGTGTGTGGAAGTTGGTCAGGCATGGATATGAGCCTCCACTTGTTTCCTTTTCTCTATGTTACTACTATTTTCATTGACAAATAAAAGAGTGATAAAAGTTATTTTTTCCTGCACTCTCCACTTATGATCTGATATATGTTGGCTCTGATAACAATACCGGTTTATAATCTTCCTGCCCTGCCCGTAGCAATCTACTTACCCCTGTGCTACTTCCTCAGTTGCAGTAATACAGATGTTTGTGCGGTTACGTTGTGAATCAAATCAGGGACCTGGTCCAGCATCTAAAAATATTTTCTCTATCTGATCAGCTCTCAGGCTCAAAGACAGCAAACTGCTGCTGTGTTAGTGTTGTCAGTAGGGCAGAGTGGTAGGAATGGGAAGAAATGGATGGAATAGCAAGAACGGGTGTTGCTACAAAGGCAGCGTATCGTGACACTGCGCATTGGCAGGTATCCGCTGGAGGTTTTTTGGCTGGCTGATGCTGGCCTTCATTTATTGGCATTAAAAGTTACCTAGAAAGAAATGTATGCAAAGCGTCCTAGATTGTGAATGACTTTTCCTGGATGTCAGACGAATTCTTGCTATGCTTGGCTCGGCTCCCAGCCCTTTAGGCAGCTACAGCTAGGTTAGAGCTTGTGAGCTGGTTGATGATGTGAGTCTCAGACAGGACTTCAGGGAACGTTTCTTTCTCCTCATGTCTCGTCTGTTCAGTGTTTTGGTCTGCTCTGGTTCTGTCCGAAATCTTGTCTTTGTACCAGGAGCTCCTGCTGTGCCCCAGTCTTCTGCACTTCCCAGCGCCTGTCCTGCTCCAGTCCTGCTCTTGTCTGGACTCTGCTTGCTAGATAGCACTTGATGCCTTTCTGGGTTATCCTGACATTCTGCTTTTCACCCTGGCTCTAGTTAAAATGAGTATTGTCCTTGTCCTCATGAGGTCTTTGGTTATTAATTTTGGCCTGACGTGACCTCAGGTTCTTGACTCTTGCTTCAAGTCATTGCCTCAGTTGGCTTTGGCCACTGGGTACAAGGGTCCAGGATTCTGTGAGGTTGCGTAGCTTATCCACATGTCCCCAGAACAGACATCCTCACTCCGTCAGTAACCTCATCTCTCTCTTGGCAAGGATCAGTCTTGTCCCAGAGTAGGGCGACCTGGCTGTTGCCTTAAAGGTTTTCGGAATAGGTTTGAAAACCCACAGGTATTTCTGCTGCAAATGGCTCCAACAGTTTCCTCCCAGGTAATAGTGCCTAAAAGATTTGAAGAAGAATAACACATTTCGGTGTTTCCTTGGCCAACGCCATCTGCTTTCATTATTTTGCATGAAATGATGTATTTCCTTCGTGTTGTGGACAGCTGTTTGAGAAACGACAGTGCAGCAGCATCTGAAGATTGGCAATGACCCTGTGTATTCTGCTTACATGGCAGGCGTTTTTGCTCATTCTGCCTAGTTTCAGTAGCTCCAGAGGAGTGTTGGTATATCCATGACATGTGCCCCTACTTTGGAGTTTGCTGTGCCTCTGCCACCAAGCCTAGCAGAAGTAGTCCAAGACATCCCAACTCACCCATTGCAAAATTCATCAATTGCAGTTCAGGACTGAATAATCCTTGATCTGATTGACAGGTCCGTACTTACTTCCAGACCTGGAAGACTGCTTTCCCTTGGGGGGGGGGGGGGGGTGTCTTAATCTGGGGACACCTTGCAGGAGAGAGATTATTCTGAAGCTGTAGTGCTATATACTTCTCATGTTCTTGTCTTTACTCCTTACTCTGCTCATTACTGATGACCTCCCTGGGGACTTGCCACTGCCATAGACTGGACTGTGGCACCGTCTGACTCTACCACCATTTGTACATCATTACTTCATAACGTTTCTCTTATTCATTAAGATAAATCAGATGCCAAACATCTACCAGTATTGGACAAAAGCCACTGGTGTTGATGCAAAGACCACAGGATGCGAGGCTCTGTAGGAGCAAAAGCAGCAGCTGAAATCTGGTGAGCCAGTCAGAAAGGCAGAGAGATGATGTCTCATGGTTTTCTGATGCCAGAAAACCTCACAAACATGCTGCATGGCCTCGGAGGCTGAAGCTGGCGGTGCATGGCCTGGCTGCAGGCACCACTCTTCTGCTCTGACAGAAACCCCCCATAGGCACCGGACTCGTGAGCTGACGCAAGGAAGCAGTAATGGCCTCTTTCCCCACCCTGTTTTCTCCCCGGGACCTGGCTAGCTTTCACAGCCCGCACCCCAGGACTCCGGGTGACGCACCCCCGAGGTGGCAGTGGCCGCCCTGCTGTTGGAGGCAGAGGCAGGCCGGAGCCAGGGCTACCAGGCAGCCGCGGGTCTAGGTCGGGGCCACCAGAGGAGGGAAACGGGACCAGTTTCTCTGTCCTCCCCTCCCCAGGAGTGCAGCGGGGGTTCTCCGGGGTTCCTGAAGGCGCCTCTCCGCGCCACCAGGGACGATGGGGACGGCGCCGAGGACGGAGATGGCGGCACCCTCGACCGCCGACCGGCCGGGGCGGTGGAGCCCCGCTCGCCCCCTTAGTGAACTCTCGCGAGATTCCGCCCAGCCAGCGGCCGGTTCTCGCGAGCTTTCCGCCTCGCTGCCCGCGGGCGGCGCGCCCCGGTGGGCGCAGGAGGTGGTCGGGGGCGGCGGGTCGGCGGGGGGCGGC
>Ga0181612_159966_pt1 | contig 15148 bp, 11 predicted proteins | sample HoacroProtozoa21_FD_119630 | JGI IMG/M metagenome (GOLD analysis project Ga0181612, IMG submission 119630) | Hoatzin crop microbial communities from Cojedes, Venezuel. Combined Assembly of Gp0051906, Gp0051904, Gp0051908 | reverse complement strand
GCCGTAGCGCAACCTAGGTCTACCAAATACCACACTTAAATAACAGTCCCACTGCCTTCTTTCCAGGAAAAAAACCCAAAACCCTTAAAAAAACACCCTTTCAAGTAAGATCCTTTTCTCAAATCCGGCTTAAAGTACAACCACACAAACAGCTAAGGTGGCACAAAAGGAGGGGTTGTAGCTGTCTGTGGAAGGGGCCACATTGTATAGCATGACTGTATCTTACACAGCATCTAAAAGTCACGTGGAAATGTGGCCTAAGACTGTGATTTGATGATAAAATATAACTAGTGGGAGTTCTGGCCTCAGCGGTTGATTTAACCTGTCTGGTCCCATCTCTACTGTTTTATTGTTTGGTTTTTTGTTTGGGTTTGTTTTTTTTTAATTGGATCAGTTTCCCAATTTGGTTCATGGTGCAACGCTGCAAATGGTTGTGGTGATGGAAACAGGAACAAGCAGCTGGGAGCGGGGGGGAGGGACAGTTTAAGTCAGTGCTGCTTTTGAACATTTGGTGTCATTGCCCATAGCCTCAGCATTTCCCTGGGTAAGCAGTAGAACTGTATCTTCTCATCTAGTGCCATTTCACAGATTATCTTAATACTAGTTAGATACACTTGTTTCTATATTTATTTTCTTCTCTATTGAAACTGCGCTATGAGCAAGTTAAAATAAAGATATCAGGCTCAATTGTTTTATGCTATTATCATCAGCTCAAAGAGAACACAGTCTTATTTAGCTTTTCTCGGCAATTTCTTTAAGCTAATACCCAGAAAACTAGAACTGGGCTGCAAGGAAGCAAGCAAGACTCTTAGCTTTGAATGACCTGTGTGGACTGCTCACTTGGGAACAAGAATGAAAAAAATAAGCTACAGTTTATCACAAAAGATCTTTGCCTTACTGCAGCAGTAAAAGTGATATAGCAAAAACATATTGATTCTCTGGGTGACTGATAAAAGCTACAACACTGAAAGGATTCCTCACAGTAAATCCGAGTTTAATTTTTCCATCCAAATGCCTTGAATAATGCAGCCTTCGACTGCCGGTGACCTATCTGCAGCGCTCTTTAAGATGATGATATCACTGTTCATCCAGGATAGTGTCCCGAACTGTTGTGCATCACCACAATTCCCAGTAGCTTCTTTGTGTGAAGAATGTTGTATCACACCTAGAATGATTATCTGAGAACTTGTCCGTTGCAGGACAATAGAAAGACTCTTCATTGTTTCTTTTTTTGGCTGTTGTTCTCAGCCTAGTGGAACTACTGCGGAATTTCCATCAAACCAGCACTCTTGCAAGTGCACGTGACACATACACATGCACTTCAGGCTGCCTGGCACTCTGAACTCATTGTATATTCATCATGTTTTCCTTGTGGCAGAACCCCCTTAACCAAGACAACTACGAAATCCGTTACACCACAAGACTGCGCGGGCGTGTGTCCGTATGTGCATATGTGTAAGGGTACACACACACGTAAGGAACGGGAAGCGGCAGGTACTCTAAAGAGCTGCCTCCGTGTACTCTGAAGAGCTGCCTCCGTGTATCTCCGCTTGAACGGTATCATCTCCCACAGCCCTGCCTCCCCCCCTCTGCTGTGCAGGAGAACAATGTGATGGAAACCTTGTGTCTGTGGGGGGAAGGGTTTAAAAGCATCACACTGAGGCCGGGCGTTCTGCCAGGGGGAAGGGACAGAAGTGAAGTGCTCCTGAAGGTTTTCTTTTTTTAGACAGTGATTTCTGAAGGGGAAAGGCGGCCAGTCATCATAGGAGTACAAAAAGACAAAAAAAAAGGTATTTACTCTGGGCTATTGGCAAATACTTACGTCTTACTTTAAGCAAGAATTCCACACCGAGGAAAAAAAAAAGGCACAAAACGGTTGTGCTTAAAGAAGATAGTCCAGTCTCACCAGCTGTTTCAAAATTAGTGATTAAAATGAATGATATCTCTATCTTTTCCCTTCTTCTCTCCCAAACACACACACATGTATTCACGCTGATAAAAAGTGTGTCCTAAAGGTCCTAAGGACTTGAAGTAAAGGAAGGTGCAGAGAGGATGCCTTTGAAAGTGAGAGATTTATCTTTACTTAAACCTGAAAATTCAGTGTGTGCAAGTCCCCTTTGAGAGATAAAATAACAGAGTTACAGAAATAGCAGGTCAGTAACTCTCATTTGCCCTGAGCTCTCTACAGAGTCATTCAGCTTCTTGTTGCACTGAAATGTGGAATATTTATACAACTCGGAAATGATGGCATCAGAGACAAAAGCCTCATGTCTTGTTGGTAAGGCAGGGTTGTGAAAAACCCTGGTATCTGTTTTTTGGGGGGAAAAGTGCCCACCAGCCATGTGAAGCCTGTCATTGTATTAGCACTTGTGGACAAGAATATCTAGAAGATTGCAGAGTCTTTTCTGCACCTGAAGAAAATCATAATTATAAGCTTTGAATTCACATTCCTTGCTAGATGACAGCATGTTTAGGAAGCTTATGTCCCTGTTAGGCTTCTGACTTTTGAAATTAAATTAGGCATGGCAGAGGGAAGGCTTGGGGGATGAGGGAATATTTTTTGGCAAGTGAATGCAAAACTGAAAAGCCAGATTTGCCAAGCACTTTTCCAGGGATTTGTGCATGATTTACATGTCCCCACTCAGCATCATAACACATCCTCAGTGTGAAACACAGGGAGTGGTAGGGAAATGACAGCAGTGGCTGAGAAATTAAGGGCGACATGAAAAATATTTGGTTTTCCTTGATGCAAACTAATTGATGCTGGGGAATCAGTGGATTTGTTCCCCCTCCTCCCCTCCCCCGAGGGAAGTCTTCTGTCCTCTTCTTTTTCTTTTTAGTAAACGCTTAAAACTGAAACTGTGATCATAGCGTTAGCACTGGCTGGTGAACCTCAGAAAGAGGTATCAAAAATTTTAGAAGCTAATCCAAAAGCACAACAAAGCATTTTAGTTTAGAAATCAGGCTAAAAATCTTTCAAGATCAAATTCCCTTGTGAGATATCCACTTTTACATGTGCAGAAAGTATCACGAGACTGTTCTTGCATATCACATCATTGCAGTAATTGTCGCTGCAGGAATTACAGTTATGTGTGAATATCAAAGTAAACAAATAGCCAAGCTTAAATGTTCTGAGTTCATTTCAGGTTATAGGCAATGGCTCTCGGCTGTTGATGCACTTTCTGAACTGCTTCCTTTGTCCTTAGGCTCTGATTTAGCAAAACACTTTAAAGTATACTCAGATGTAAGCATCTGGATTTCCCCATCAAAGTCACTACTCTATTCACACATTTAAAGCCAAGCAGGTGTTACAGAATTTTTTCTAGGTAGATGATGCAGAAGAAGGTTTTCAAAAGAGTCAGGGCTCTACATTAGAGGAAGCAGGAAACTCTACTCCAGGCTCCCTGTGTTTACTGAACTTTAGAAAGTTCTGCTTACTGGTCCACCTAAAAATTCAGCATGCCCAGTAAGGAAGGGGCCCAATTTCTAGCAAGACTGTGAAGATGTTGTGAAAATTTACCCTTAATTAGTAAGTTGTCCTTATATGGCAACCACCTGCAGGATATAGGGCAATGAGTACCAAATCCAACACTTGGGAGACAAGTCAGCACCATCAGTGAAGTTTGAAAATCTCATAAATTATTACAATGGAGTGAAATATTTTTTATACTTTGGAAACATGGGAAGTAGTTGAAATTCTGACTTTTGGAGGGGAAGTGGAACTTGTCATAACCCATTGTTGAAAATCATCTTCAGTCTTCTATAGTGTTCAGCTTTATTCAGAGATCCTGTACAACTTTTGGCATGGATGAGGGCATACATACATAGCATCATGCATTGTTTTCTGGAAACCTCATAATGTCAGTGAAAATGTAGATAAATCAAAGAAACTGGGACATCATGAGGAGACAAGAAGAATTGGTTTATGACAGAAGATTATGAGAACCAAATTTATGTAGCTTGTCCAAGTTAAATTAAATCTCAAATAGTGATGAATAAACACTTTGAGACTGTGAACAGCAAGGACAGGCACATTATTTAGGGTTTTTCAGGGAATTATCACTGGGAATATCAGGATGAAAGTAAGCAGTAGAAGATGCTGGCTGGGTATTAGTATAGACTATATTAGTAGAAATGCTCTATAATGATATAGAAGAACAGGTTCACAAAAGAAAAAAGTAGCTCAAATAATTAAAAGCGGATTGGACAAAACATTGGAAAACTTTCATTTTAATACCTGATTCATCACTATGATGATATCCCGTTTAGAGAAGAAAATTTCCCTTACACATGAATGTGTTAGTGGTCCATCTTTTTCACTAACTATAATTTCTGTTTTCTGCCTTTACTGTCTATTTCTTGCTGAGAAAAGTGTATTGGTCTGATGTCTGAGATTCAGTTCATAATCAGTGATGTCTCAGCTGTTACTTTTTTCTCCTTTCCCTCAGAGAGATCTGAGGTGCCTGTGGTATGTGATTTTTGTCAGTATTATTCTGCTTCATCCTGTCTGGTGTACCTAATAGGAATGCTCAGGGCAGACGATGAGACAGTGCCATCAGTTAATAACATTATAAGATGTTCACACAGTCAGAGAAGTTGGGATCGAAGAGCTCTATGTAGTCACCTGTCCTGGCTGCTGCCGTTGATGTTTATTCTGTTTCAGATCCTTGCTCAGAAGGTTTACATACTTTAGTCCAAGCTTTGTGAGATTAGCCTGTAATTTAAATATGTTTCGTTGACAGACATGCTTTTTCTTTTCTCTGGTCTTCCATTTATCTATTCTACTTTCTGTTCTACCCCATATTTTCAAATAAAAGAAACTTCAGTTTTCGCTTCTCCAATCTTCCTTCCTTATCCCTCTCTTAACCAAACTACACGCAGTCCATCTCTGCACCTTTAATGACTCCCTATAGCAAAGTCTTTTAAGACTTTGCTAAAGTTTTGAGAGATGTTTTCATATCTCTCAAAAAGTCCAGCCTCTCCTGGGCCTCCTCCAATATGTCAGTATCATATTAATAGTAGTGGCAAAGAGATCTTATTGGTAATAAATAGTATATAGATGTGAACACAGTGACTTGGGCCTGGGTCCAATAATGCACACGTTTAAACAGGTGAGTTGTTGCCATCTTAAGCTAGAGCTTTAAGGCTGATAATATAAGCTGCCGATTTCCTCATCATCCTCAGGTATATCCTAGGAAAAAAGCACTACTGAAAGTCTGCACAGTGTGAGCAAGGGAAATCTCTAGTCTCCAGTCTCACAAGACTTCCCCAGTACCCATCTTTTACAGTCAAGCAATTCAAGCGGTTGATTTTGTTGTTCTGATCACTGCTGAAAACAAAACACAGTTCCTCATTGAATTGGTTGTAAAAATGCCCAGTCTGAGATGTCCATAGAAATCATCAACATATGCGTGGAGTTTAAGTTGTTCTGCACTGGCACATTCTACTTTTGTTGAACTAAATCCTCCATCGTGTTGCCCAGTTTCTTAGTTTTATTAGTTCTTTTTCAGTTTTTACTGAATCTTTTTTTTTTTTCCTTGAAGAAGAAGAAATTTCATTATGGAAAGCAAAATGAATGCATTTTAACTTTGTCCCAACTTCAGTGTGCTCTTACAGGTGTCTATTTACTAGTGCAGCACTTCCATTTCACAAGACAAAAGTACCTTGCAGAAGCATCTGTTCTCTTGCCCCAACTGTCTTACATACTACAATGGAGACATCCAAAGCAGCAGGACTTCAGGAAGGGCAGCCAAACTTCAGTGATGATCCTGGCAGCCACAGGCGAATACCAAGTCAACTGCATGTGCAGTGCGACAGGGCTGAATGTGGCGGTTAGGTGCACTAGCAGTGTGCACGCTTATGTTTGTGTATGTGAAGGAGTTACAGAAAGAAAATAAATGACTGTCCTTGTGAGTGGCAAGGGTAAGTGGGACTACTGTTGGAAAATGACCTGTGACGCATCTTGCAACTGTGGCAATGTGATTTCTATAACATACATGTGGTTTGTTTGTAGCACACAGAGCCATGACATGGTGTACAAGTTTGACTAAAGTACCATTGTTTTCCCCCAGCCTCCTTAAGCTTAATCAAATTAAGCAATTTAGTGTCCTTAGAACATTTGGCACATGCAAGCCTCTTCCTAGGCCTTGAGTGGATCAAGTCCTGCTGTCGTTACTTCTTTCTCTACTCTTGCTTAAGAGGTGTGTTTGGCAGACCCTGTGGCTAAACTGAGCTGCACTGAGCCCTGTAGGGTCCAGCTGGACAGAGAAATGTAACGGCACTGAGCTCACTGCAAAATCAAGGATTTTTACAGGAGTCTTGTCGATATAAGAATGATACAACAAACTTTACAATAATTCTCATGGTACACTCAATGTGCGTCTTCGCTGTGTATCACCACTTACAACTGTGGAACAGGCAAAGGCTCGAACATTTGGCAAGTGATCTGGTACCTGCAGTCACCAACTGGTGCAAATTCAGTAAGAACAGGATGGGAGGTGAAATTTTAAACAAGAACTTGAAGGATGTCCTGGCCATTGTTAACACGAAAATAAGACTTCATCCTGCCTCTGCCTTTATAGTCTCTTAGAATGAGGATTAGTTTATTACTGAGACAACTCTCATTCTGCAAATTAAATAATTAAACAGACAAAACCCAAGTCTGCCTTTGTTATTTCAGGAAAATACCTTCACTGTTTTCTGAGTACATACAGCAATAAAATGCATATGATAATTTTTGCTGCTATCTGAAATGTGGAAATTACAGCCTTTATGGAGGAAAAGTTTTTTTCACTACATAATAGTGCTGGCTGGCCAATGACTATCTGCAGCTCATTGTACTTTATCCTGAAGTCAGCAACAGATCTCTTACACTGAAAGGCTGTTGCTGGTTGCATCCCAGCTGGAATTCTTCTTCCTGTTTTTTATTTCTTTTTATTTTTTTCTTTTTCTTGTTTTTAACATAAGGAAAAAATAATATGGAAAGTGCTGAACAAAATACACATAATTTTTAGTTTCATAACAATCTCATGCCCTGGTTCAGCTGTCCCCATTAGTCTTTCTGTGCCATACTACTGCAGCAGCCTCTGTTAAAGAAGGTGTTTTTTTTTTTTTACTTTATGTTTCTCTCTCTGTTCCTTCCTTTCTTTCTTTTCTTTTTTCCTTTTTTTTTTCCCCACTCTTCCGTTCCCCACCCACCCCCGGTCAATAATTGACTTATAGGAGTCCTCTCAAAGCTGAAGCTGGAGAAACTTGTGTGAATTTGGAAAGCTGGCTGTGTTTCTGTAAGTGTTAATGGTTTAATATTTATAATTTTCCTCATATATCTTGAGATTTTGACTTGGCATTTGGAAAAGAAATAAACAGCTAGTCATAAAATTAAAAAAACTCAAACTAACAGTTGGTTATTTGGAAGGGCAGTGTAACGAGTTTCTGTCTTCTTGGACGCCTATGTGCCACTTGCATTCTTGTTACTCTTTTTAAATGGAAATCCTATACATGTTGGAAGATTTATATGTCAACCGCTTTGGAAAGTTTAAAACCATTGCTTCGTGATATGAACAGGATCCTTTGGGTCTATCGTAATAATGACTTATTTTTCTATCCTTCTTAACCAGAGTATGATTCTGTAGGTGCAGAGTAACTGAATGTGACATGCAATAATGGACAGCTATTAAGTAGCTCTGAAGAAAACACTGAATAGTCCAGAATTCTTGACAGATGAAAGATATCCTAACCTCCGTGGTGAGGAGATTGTATGTTTGACACATGTATTTAAATAGTGGCCATTTATAGTACAATAATTTGTAAATTACCAGAAATACAAACTAGTACTATGACTTGTGGGAAAGCCTGGGAGGTTACTTAGTAGTGTATGGCACTGCTTGGCCCACTACTTTCAGTGTTTCGTTGGGTATCTAATCAGGAACGGTACCGTCACAGATGTCATTTTGCCATTTGCATTTGATCACTTAATTCTAATCTCTTTCAATCACTGCTATGAGTAGGAGATATCAGGGCTAGAATCAGGATTACACAGTATTCAATCTTAAGCTTGTTGTTTCAGAGATCGAACTATACAAAGTATTAATATCTGACTGGCTTTCCTGTAAGAATATTGCATGTAAAACTGACGGTGGAGTGCAAGTGAATGTAGAAAAATTGATCAGTGCAGTCTCATTTTGGACCTCAGGCATCATTTAACTTGTGAATCAAAATAAAAAGGAAATTTTATGTTTCTATCCGCTTGGAAAGAGGACAGAAAAACTGACATATGGGTCCAGCCTGAAGTCCCCCTGTCCTATTATCTGTTTTCTGACATAGACCCGTAGGTGGAGTGACGCTAATGGGTTTACTTATAGGGAAACTGATTTATGAAGTCATCTTAGCATAGCTACTGACCTGATATTGGAACATTCTTGCTTGGGCCCTCTTCACCCAGCTTTCACACAGTGGTATAAAAGGAGCCCCACAGTCCGTCAGGCTTGTTTACAAACAAATCCAGGAAAATTGGTTGTCACAGTTTTTGGAAAACATAAGGTGTTGGGAATGGAAAAGTTAGAATTGCCTGTCCTTTCCATTTTTTATTTCTGTCTGAAATAATATACCTTTCAAAGCTAGGATTCAGTAATCATGGAAGCCTGATGTAGTCTGATGGCTTAACTAACACATTACACTTGTCATCTTGCAGTGGACTGGGAACGCACTCTTTGTCAGTCATCATGTCTCTGCCATGTGGTGCTGAGCTGAGCAGCTTCCACCTCAGAGGCATCATAACAGAATCAACCGTGAGCAGTCAAGTGTAGCCTTTAACTGTGTCTCCACTACGTAGTGTTCCTGGAATAGTTATGTTTGTAAAGAGGGTAAAAACACATATGGGGATATGTGGCAAACTTAAACAAGAAGCCTTCTCCGCACCTAGGTAGATGCAATTCATTTTGTCTCTTGTTTCTGAATAATTATGACTAAGTGTTAAAATACCTGCTGCTTTGGCTTCTGAAATAGTTTCAGAAATTATTTTACGGCATTATTTTCAAACTCAGGCTTGTGCATCCTCCAAGTTACTCTACCCAAGGGGGATACTGAGATAAATAAATCAAAACATCCCAGGCTTTTGTGTAAGCCTTGAAGCCAGCTAAAGTATAAAACAAAAAAGCTCTATAAATGGGTCCTCAGTATAAGGTCACTGTAGCTTAGCTGTGAGTGGGATCAGAAATATTCCTGTTGTCCATTTTAAGTGCATGGAAAGACACAGAGACTGACATCAATTAGATTTTATACACAGTGAGTTGTGTTCAATACAATTGCTTCCATTTACACTAGTACAAGCAAAAGGAAGGCTGTGACCGTTTTCCCTGTTCTGAATATTTCAAATAGTTTAAGTAAACCTAACATGTCTATATGTCTTATTAGCACTTCACTGTGGTAGTGTTTTATAAGCAGGAATGAAATTCTCTCGGCAATGTCCCTGCTGGAAAGACTGTTCCCATTTCACAGCCAGGGAGTTGAGGCATGTAGGTCAACAACCTAATCCAAAGCCCAATTTTTAGCACTCTTATGAAAGACACTTGAATTATTTCATTATGAACTGAAGATAGGTTTGCCTACTTCTAAGCCAGAACACATTCTGTAATTTGTCTGTAAGGCAGCTGTGCCCGAGCACGGCACTCAAGGATATGTGCAGAAAAGCCTTAGCCTTAAGTTGCAGCCTCCCAGAACATTTTGCATCCCTGTGACTCTTACAGCCTATTCACAGTCTGGGGCACTGAAACCAGTAGCAGTGTGGAGGTCAATTTCTAAAAACACCAGTAGGGCTAGCACAGAGCTGATTTGGGGACTGTGCCATCTGGAGAGAAACTTTGGTGGCTCCCACCTTCCGGCTCGCTCTGAGTTCTGCGAGCAGCAGGAGCTTCTGCCTCATACAGATGCAATTTAATGATGATAGAAAATGGTAGCATATTTTTTCTGTAAGAGGCAACTTCTCATGGATCCCACAGCTTTCTTACCAGCATGTTTAACCTCTAATCTGGGAAAGAAAAATACCATCTGGTACACACCATCCTCGAAAGGTTGCTGTCCCCTGCCTTGATGTGTACCTGGAGAGCTCATGTAAGCGCTGCACTGAGTTACCCGTGCTGAATGAACCAGTCTGGGCCCCAGAAGAAGTGAAGCCACATTAGCGTGATGCACTATCCGAGTTAATATAGTTGACTTTGCAGCAGGGCTAATGAGCTGGTGCAGAATACCATATTTGCCTGGTTACGCTGCTTCCAGTAGTGGAGCCAGCTTATTTTGAGCTTGCTGAGGTATCTCTGCCCAGAATTGCATCAGGCCATGTTGGCAGATCCATAAACTCTTAATGTCTAATGAAGAATATTTTGTTTCTTGATTTTATTTAGCTCATCAGAGAAAATATAACACTTTCTGTCCTAAGGAACCCGTGCTTCCTTGTTTGCTTATTTATGCAGTGTTAATGTTATTTTCACTATTAAGGCGAGAAAGATTCTGGCAAATGAGAACTTGCTGTTAAGCTCTGACAGCCCTGACTCACGATACCCCTGTCAGGCTTAACATATCACCTCTGCAGTCTACACCTTACCTCTGCATTGTCTTTTTAGAAGAGAGGACGGAGAGGCTGTGTGCCCACTCTCAATCAAAATCTGTGGTCAACTGGCCTATTGACTGAAATCACCAACAGTTTTGATACACGCTTCTAGGTAAACTGGTCTGTGCTGCCAGAAATTGAGCTGCTCTGTTTCTGACCTGGGTGGGTTCAGCCCTCCTTGGGCAACCTGCTGACCTGAGCTCTCTGGGATCATCAGACTGATGCCAAAGATGATGTGGAAAGCTGGCTGCCCTAGTACACTACAGCCCTGGGCTCGTGGGTACCCACCCATCTCTTGACCCGCTGGGGTGACAGGCATGGTCCACCACACCCAGCTTTCTCCTTAGAGGTTGTCAAAAATTGCCAGTGCTGACTGTATTTCTACTCATGAGGGAAAGACATTGGAACAGTTTTCAGTGAGCAAATACCTTGCCTTGGATTGACCTTGCTAGTGAAGACACTACCGCTGTGTGAACATACACCTTGATCTGCTGCCTCTGTGAAAGAGATGAGGTGAGACTTACAGGTGTGACCTCATGAGTTACTGCCGAGCGTGTGAATCAGAGCCCCAGGCCCATTGGTGGCACCTGTCCATTGCAAAGAAGCAATTCTTCCTCATCCTGGTTCTGTGGTTCTTTAATAATAAAATGTTCTCTCGGAAACAAAATGAAAGTGTGAGATAGACAGAAGTTTTAAAAATGAAGCTGCATTAGTAGCTTTTGTGTGCGTAGGGACAGAACTAACCGGCTCCCGCTTTGGTCTGTTTGGAAATCTCTGTCCTATTACTGCTCTCATTCCTTCAGCAGGTTGTAGATAGAGCTGTTTTGGTTTAAAAAGATTCCTCTAATACGTGCTAAAATATGGTTTTTTCATTTTTCAAATGTGCCTATAAAGTAGCTTGGAAATAATTGTTCCTGATGTTTAATTAGGTAGTGTTTGAAAAGCACTTTGAAAATGAAAAACGGAGTAGAAGTGCTAAATATTCTTGCCTAAGGTTGATTAATTATGGACAGTAAATCTTACATTAGCACATGTGATAACTGTGAGTGAGTAGACTGCACAATCTATTAAAGGAAACCCAGGCATACATATTTTTCCCTCTGCATGTGGATTTGGGGCTGATAATCTGAAGATTGGAGATTGTGTCTGCTTTGTAGCTTCTCATCCCCTTTTTTATTCAATGCTATTGAAGACTTTAGTAGAGAATTCAGAATCTGGCTTTTCAGAGCTATCAGAGGGCCTATCCAGGGCACGGGAACCCGCTGGGCTCCTTCAGAAGTTTCCAGTTTCAACTTCAGAGGAAGCTGTTAGACAGTGAGGCTACACCTACACTGGTAAATCAAACATGTCCAGCTCTCCGCCACTGAAGTCACCTGGCACTGAACTGCCAGCATGCACATGATTAAACACTTTTAGCCCGTGAGAGCAAGGTGGCTGCAGCCAGACGCTCCGGTGGGAAGAGTCCCTGGCCTGTGGTAGCTCAGGACATCTTCCCGGAGATTGCTTGGGTGCGTGCAAGTCAGCCAGGGTCAAAACTGTTCTAGAAATTCAACAGTGGAGGTGACTGAGCTTCAGTGCATGAGCCTGTCCAGCACAGTTTATTTTACTGGTACGGATGTAGCCTCCAACTAGAGTACTTACCACTGCTGTCTTCAGTGCACCATCCACTGATGGAGGGGAACAAAGCTCCTTTTCTACAGGCCAGATCCTGTCGTATCATATATATGTGTCTTGCTGACCTCTCCAAGCTGTGGCTGTTTTGGGGCAGCAACAGTGATATCTGATCTCAAAGGGCTGATGAAACAAACCACCCAGCTTCACTTGCACTGCTGAATAGATGATAGATTGCAGGACCACTTGGTGTCTTTGACAAGTTCTAAGTAGGGCTAATGTATAAAGAGCAAATGTTCTTATCACACCTAGACCAAATATGTGAGAGGTCTGTGCTAGTTCTTGCAAATATGATAAGTGCTTTGAATAAACTGACAATCACTTACCTCAGATAAAATGTCTGGAGAAGCCTGTAGAATGGAGGCAGAAAAGGAAGGAGGAGACGAGTCCAGGGAAACTGCATGAGAGTCTGCGGAAAATAGAGACCGTCTGTGCCTTTTTTTTTTTTTTTTTTTAATATATGACAGTTTGCTTATACCCTGTAGTACTGTGATCTTCTAAGACTGGAGGAGTAAGATTTCTCCTTGGAACAGGGGGATCAGATCAGTTGTCAACATTGGCACTGTGGAGTTAGCATGAAGGACTGATCTAAAATTGTTGCTTTAAAAGGGCATTACTTTGAGATATAGCAAAACCAATGTCTAGTCATTAATATTGTTGGCTTACAAAAAAAGTGATGGCATACATGAAAACATCATAACTGCAGATCTGGCAATAAGGTCTCTGCTGCAGAGTATAGGGAGAGAGCTGGACTCATGGCAGTTTGGTCTGAAAAGAAACTACGGAACCATTGCTTTTCCATTCCAGTTGACAGCCCATAAAATATTAAATTCCAATCTGTCTGGAAAAGATTGTCAAGTGTTTGTGAAACTGTCTCCTGGCTACAGAGCTTCGAAGAGATAAAGTCTTTGGCAAAAGCTCTGGTTCTTTTAGCTTTGGTGAACAAGTTACAGTGAAAAAAAGGTACTGCGGGTCAGATCTAAGCATAAGGGAGTTGGTTAAGGCAAAAAGTTGGGCCTTAGTCATGGGCTTTGCAGCCCCCCAGATTTTCTCTTTCTCTGTGGCTATTCTGCAGACCCAGCCTGGTGGAGAGAATTCTGAGAGGGGTCTGTATGCCTGAGTGTGGTACCTGGTCCACAAATACAGGGGAAAGACTTGGATTGTGAAGGTGCTGCTGAAAACATGGAGCTGTTAGATTGGCTCAGGTGTTCTGCTGAAAAGGTACATGCTTGCTTCTTCTTCTCTTATGACTGTCCTCTCACATCACTTTCCCATACTAAACCATTCCTGATAATGCTTAGGCAGCAACGTGATGCTTTTTGACAAGAAAACTCAGCAAGATGGTTCTGCAGAGCTCTTCAAAACATCTCTGAGAAGACAGAGAGCTGGTTTAGAAGGGGCTAATGAAATGGCAAATTGCCTGGTGGGTAAGAAGCTTGAATACATGGTGTTCATTACAAGGAAGCAGTGGAAAAGAGAGATATATTTAGAAAAAAAGAGGCAAGGACTGGGGAGAAAGCACTGACTTGGAGGACAGGATCTTTCTAAAATTGAAAAGGAAAATCTGTACAACGTGCATCATTCCTGGTTTTATGGACTCATAGAAACTTCTGAAATCTACTTAATTAAAGGCATGCTATTTAGCACCCCACTTTTGATTGATCCTTCTATCAAGAATGTGTGAATGAGATGCCGAGGTGTAAACAAGAACTTAGACATACATCTACGGTGAACTACACATACCCATTCTATTAGCATAATTCACTTGTGTCAGGTGCTTTATGCAGCATTTCATTTATTTTAGCAAGTTTCTCAGTTTCGAGAGCTTCAAAACACAAAATCAACAGAACTATAATGTTTTCCTTATTTTTGCATCAGGAATTCTTGAAGATATAATACGCGATGGTATCTGCTTCACAGTGCTATGTAACTCGGTCACAAGCTATCACAAGTGACCTATAAGCCAGATTTATTTGACACTAAATTCAAGCTGAAAACAACTTCCCAGAGCCCTAGAAAAGGCAGTCAAACTCTGTATACTCGCTTCAAGGAGGCATGCACACGCATTCAAATATGCATACTTTTATGCACAGATATCATGATGTCTCATATTCTTGCTGACCATCTGTTTGCTTACTGTGAGCTCTGAGATGATTCAGTTGCTATGCCTTTGGGGAAAACACTGGGTCAGACCTGCATTTTAATATTCAAGGACACATTTGGCGATACACTAACTGCTGTGTGCTGGGACCTGATGTGCTATGCCTGGCTCCATCTATCCCATTAGCCCTCCTGGTTGGGCAGTCAAGACGGCTCCATCACTGAAGATGGAGTAGTGAGGCCAACTTACAGCAAGGCAGGGTGTAAAGGGTAGACAAAGCAAACTCTGACTGCGTTTACGTTCTTTGCAGGAGCTGGGTGGGATTCAGAAACACAGAGAACGCAGGTGGCTTTTGGTGCCACTTAGCTCAGACAAGAGCAGATATAGTTGCTATATCGTTGTGGTACAGTGCAGAGAATAAACCAGAAGCATACAAACAACAGGAGCTGTAGTCACTTTTATTTAGGTGGGAATCATCAATGGGAAGAACAGAACACCCTGAAAACGTGAGGGAGATACTGAATCCAAATCGCATAATAAATATGAGAACCCAGCCTTCATATATGTCACTCTGGTGAAATCTGGCTGCCAGAGTTGGAGCTTGATCTAAGACAGATTTACCTGTACATGAAGATGTTCTGTAACAAGTGCAGTAGTACATTAATAGTGCATCTCCACTTATTCACAGGTAGCACAGTTGTGCATTTCAGATAGGTCTGAAAAGACTCCACAGCTGGAAGTCATGAAGTTTTTCGATTATATTTCCTCAAATC
>Ga0181612_139004_pt1 | contig 15148 bp, 5 predicted proteins | sample HoacroProtozoa21_FD_119630 | JGI IMG/M metagenome (GOLD analysis project Ga0181612, IMG submission 119630) | Hoatzin crop microbial communities from Cojedes, Venezuel. Combined Assembly of Gp0051906, Gp0051904, Gp0051908 | reverse complement strand
GTGGTGCCCAGTGACAGGACCACAGACAGTGGGCACAAGCTGAACACAGGAGGTTCCCTCTGAACATCAGGAAACGCTTTTTTCCTGTGAGGGTGACTGAGCGCTGGCACAAGTTGCCCAGGGAAGTTGTGGAATCTCCACCCCTGGAGATATTCAAAAGCTGTCTGGACATGGTCCTGGACAAGCAGCTCTAGGTGGCCCTGCTTGAGCAGGGGGCTTGGACCAGGTGTCCTCCAGAGGTCCCTTCCAATCTGAAACAGTCTGTGATTGTGTGAACATGCTGTCATGAGAACCTGTCATCATGAGAACATGTCTTATTCCCTTCCTACACAGCATATTGCAAGTGCTGCCCAGTTACATGGGCTCTTGGAGTCTTTTGTCGCATTCTGTCAAAGATATATTCTGGCAGTGTCATTACAAGACCGGGTGTTTGTATTAGTTGCACGCTAGGTTTTCTATTTTGTAAAAGCAATATAAAGTAGTTATTGGATATTATTTTAATGAATAAATATAAGTCATGACTTAGAAATCTGTAATGCTCCCCATATACATTTCACTGGATAAAATGCAGTCACCATAATGTATTAATGAGCAGTAACAGTAATGAGTTTATACAAATGTCTAGAGTTTCTTGAGTTCATTTTGCTTTGTGGTATTCAGTGTTTACCAGCCAAATTACATTCATCCTTTAAGTTCTGAAATATGTTTAAATAGGCTGTGAACTATTTTGATCTCTGAATCTCTCTTGCTAGTGCAAATGATCTGTTATAAGATCTACAGAACACAGAGATATGCGCTAAGAGGTTTTTACAGAGAAAACATATATATGTTTTATATATATATATCTATCTATAAAACCCCAGTTCCACATCTCTCCAAATCTTTATTACTCAAATCTGTGCAAAAAATTATGACAGAATATTAGATTGAAATGGTCTTAGCTCAAGAACGTAGATTGCAGTATTTTACACCCCCAGATATGAATGACTACTGGATTCAGAAAGCAACCACAAGTCAGATTCAAAGGACCATGCTAGCTGCTCATTTATAACTTAGCAAAGGGTACATATGCATAGAATAATTCCCTAATTCATGAAATTTCAGATAACCCAGTTACAAATCTCTAAGCAATTTGATGAAATGTGTCATTACTGTTTGACATAACTCTGTTCAGACAAGAAATTCAGAAAACTCTTTAACATCCACTGTTGCTGATTTGCTCTTTTAGTTTTATTATATATAGAAAGCTGATGTTTATATAAATATTACACATAAATATAGGGATGCCTTCACAAGATGAGGTTAAAATCTGGTCCTCTACACATAAAAGGTCACACCTTTGCAAGCCTACTTTCGCAGATAAGCATGATGATGCCAGATTTTACTTTTCACTTTAAAACCCCTCTTTCTTTGTTGTATATCTGGTAGACTTTTAGCAGCTGAGTTATACTTTTAGATATGCCTGTACTCCCAGCTCAGGGCTAAGCAAGAACTGCTTTTCCCTGTGAGTCAAGCCTGTTCTTAATTATGTGACCTCTTGGTGATACTGCAGGCCATTACCAGTAGTTGAATTGCATGCCACATGGAAAGTCAGTGATTGTAATTTTTTCCCTAAAAGGTGAAAATGACAGAAGTATGGAGTCAATATAATAGATGTTTCTTGGATGCCAGGTGTTAGATACTTTCTTGGGGTTTTTGATGACTTTCTGACCTTCTGTCAATGACAATGGGTGAGTCTATATGGAGAAGATAAAAAGGCTTCTTTTCTCCGTGTAGGTAGATTCTTTAAAGATGTTTTTCAGCCTTATGAGCAATGCCAGAGCAAGACTTAAATTAAGTTCTTGAGCTGTAGTTACTCCTTCCCTATGCAATCACCTTTGTGCAATGGTGGGCATCACCCATGCTGAGGAGTCATCTGCCCCCCTTGGCTCTTGACTGAGAGTCTGTCTCAGTTCATCCTGCTTGTGAGCAGATTCTAATTTCAAGTGTACAGGGCACATTCCCAGCATGTACCATGGCTGAGATAGCACCCTTGAGAAGGTCTCTGGTTAACATTCAGAAGAAGTAATGCAGAAGCAGTGCCAGCATTTGATCATCAGCTGTTGTGCTTGTATCTCTCAGCTGTCAAAGGAATGCAGGACCACAGAATGCTCTGGGTTTCTCTTCTAACCCCTCAGTTTTTTTCCCCCATGGTTGTCTTACGTTTAATCTTCATAGTATGTAGGTGGCAAGTGAAGGGTACTCTTATGTTTGCTCCCTGTATATATAAGAGATTGGGCTTTCTTCTTTCTGGTTCTTGCAAAAGAAGCGTTGTCATCCCCTGTTAAGGAGAGGTAGGAGGCGATACTTTCCCTCAGGCCATAGCTGAGACAAGAATCATCCATTGCTGCCAGGGTGGTTTCAGTATCTTCAGTCGCCTCCAGCCTTCAAAAGAACAAAATTATGTTACCGTTTCAGCGACTTGAACTGAGCATATTAGTATAATTTTAAAAGTTGTTAAACCAAATAATGTTAATTTTGTTGTATAAAAAATTTCCTGTGTCATAAATCACCAAACATTTCTGTCACTTAGAGATTTTCCAAAACAATCAGTACAACAGTAGTATCTAAATATTTTTTGGCATTTGAAAAGGAAATAACATCCATATGCTTTCTCTCTTTCTTCTTCATCTGTAGGAAAAATGGCCTTGATGATAGTGCACAAAATTTTCGTGCATTTGTAAGCAAATGAATATGCTTTGTGAAAGAAGGGTAGTGGAGGAAAATTTACACTTCAAAAATTAGAGGTCCTTGTGTTTCTGAAGGTGGTTGTTTCACCAGCTTCTGAAACCTGACCTACTTTCTCTAGTTGCAGTCATGATATTAGAAATCTCATGAACCTCGAGCTGGGCTGTGTGTTGAGAGAGACACAGCAGGAAGGATTTATGCTGGTATAATGCCTTCACTGTACTTGTGCTGCTTTGTGCATGGCCACCGTGTCAACAAGGGGGAGGCATTTCTGACTATCGAGGCTCACCTGTAAGCCATTGCACATGCATGTGCCACTGGTGGTGGATCTGACTAGGCTTTATGGCCTGGCTCTTACTCCTGCCCCTTTGGTGGAGAGGGCTTATGAGTCCCAAAGGGACTGCATGTGTGGCCACACTCTTAGCTGCATAGGAGAAATGGTCGAATGTTAACTCGACTTTCTTTCAAAGTTAGACCAAGATTATCAGTTAGAGAGCTGGACATCCAGTTTTCATGGGTTAACTTGCTGTCAGCAGCTTTGAAGATTTTCTAATCTTTAAAACTCATCTCAGGAGAAGAAAATGACTGTCTCTTCTCTGTTGTAAGTATGATTACATACAAGGCTGGAAAAAACCCTTGTTGTTTCTGGCAGCTTGTGTTGTAGTGGTACCTGTGAAAACTTCTCCAGTTGAAGTTTTTATTGCGCATCACCACAGGAGGATCTTGATTCATCACGCTGTTGTTGTTAGTGCACTGGGTAAGACAAGGTGTTGTAAGGACACAGCAGAGACCATCAGCAACTTCTGAACAGAGAAATGAATACACAGACAGTTAATCTTTGCTCACTGTTATCTCCACTGTTTTCCTTCCCTGATGAATGCTCAAAGAAACAGTTTCGGACATGGTAGTAGTAATCAGTAAATAGTGGGTTCTCAGCAAAGACACTGTAACACAGGCTTAACTTTTTCCTTTTCTCATATATTTGCCTTGTGCTTTATCATGGTATGTATTTCCCACAGTACAAGTGAGGAACTGAGACACAGAAAAACAAAGTGTCTTGCCCAAAGTTTCAAAGGAAGTTTGTGACAGAGCAGGGACTTAAACCCAGGTTTCGTGAATCCTCGGTGAGTTCTGCCTTTGCCTTCCATTGTCTCAGCCATGCAAACAGAGTGTAAAATAGATGCAAGATACAGCCACTCAAACGGGATTGTATGTGCCCCCATTCTTCTGTGAAGTATGGCTATGGAATGAATCAAGGTTCACATGTTACTTTTGTCTATGTTTCATCTGTCTCCTCCTCCTTGCTCCACGAGGAACATTGCATGTGTTCTTCTGCTCAAGTAGAGAACATAGTAGCTGAACGCTAGTGTTTTCAGCGTGAGGTTCTGTATCATATCTTAGTGGGGGAAGGAGAGCTAAATCTCGCTATATCTCCTCTTACACCTATAAATCAAGTAAAAATATTAATTGTTGTAAGTTTTGGGTCTCCCCTACCTCGAATTTTAGACTTCGATTGTTTCCCTATTTCTAAATGGGGAAAGGTGTCAGCTAACTACAATGTAAAAACAAAAAACAAAAGTCTCCAAATTCTCACTCCTCTGTTTATACCATTGGACTTGAAAGTTTCGTTTGCATGTTTTGAATGTGAATGTAGCTTTTCTCCCCAGTTTATCAGAGTACTCTTTGGCCAACACACTTTTTCTTTTACATATGAAATATGCAAATACGGTAACTTTACACTTTTGAAATAATATAGTACCCATTGCTAGTTAAAGCACAGAACCTATTGTTCTCTCGCAGCTGTTATGCAATAAACTTATTGCAATCTTCCTTCCTTATTTTAAAATGTTCTCATTTTAATGCATGGTAACTGCAGGCACTTAGTTGTGTCGTTTGTCAAGTTGTCTCTCTGACACAGGTTAAATTGCCACAAGTCTGGAAAACTACCATTGAAACAGGTGTTATCCAGTGGACTGATACCAGTAAAAATGACAGCTGAATCTAGATTTGAGCTAACAGCTTGAGCCGCCTGAGATAACTTCTGCTGATAAAATCCACCCATACTCTTCTAAAGTAATAGGGAATAAACTAATAACATTTCTGAGAATTTTCTGCTGTGGGTAAGGTTGTGTGATGTAGTGATTCCCAAGAGAAAGGTGATTACAGAACCTGGTCTTGCATGTTCTGATGCTATCTGTCTGTCTGTATGGTAAATAAATAAATGTCAGACATGTCCATGCTGGTAAAAGTGAGCTGGGAGTTGAACCCTGGTCCTGGGACTGAGAAACACGACTTGTATCTGTACAGCCTAACCTTTTTTGTACACCCAAACTTAGACTTTAGCTGTGCTTTGAGAGGGGCTGGGCATCCCTGACCTGCACTAACCTCCAAACTGTATTGGAAAGTTGTCTAGGGAAGTGCTAGACGCCAGAGTTTGGGCCAAGTAGTGTTAGGGACAGCTCTATTGACATGGTTATACAGTATCACACACCACTGCAGGCAGACCCTATCTGTCTTTATTTAGCTGAGTTCTTGGGTTGATTTCAGTTGTACTGTTAAGGGTAGCATAATTTGTATTTAGGATCAAAAATAAAGTAAATGATATAAACCAAAAGTTTTTCTGTTACTTGTTCCGTGACAGATGTTGCAAGTCTCCAATATAGGCAAAACTTCTTGTTCTGGACCTTTGATAGACAGTTTTACAGCTGCCAGTGGAAAATGTGTTTATTCTGCAGTTCTTTTTACCTGAGTAGTGATTCACAAGGTCTTCAAGGCACTGAAAGGTTTGCCGTGGAGAGATGTAATACCAGTTGTTTGGAAGGCGGAAGATCCTGTAATGTTTCACTTGCCTGTGCCGCACCGACAAAGAATATAACCCTGGAGAAAGAGGAGAACTAATTACACCAAAGCAGGGCCCTAATTCTGGATGGACAGCAGTGACTGTAGCCACAGTATCTGTAAGATGTGGTGCCACGATCCAAAAGTTCCCAGAAAGATCTGAAACAACATGAGTGGCCATCCTAATTTCTACTTACGTAGTGTACTTTATACACGTACTAAAGTAAAACAAAGGGAATAAAGGGCCCAACATCAGGGCCTGAGATTTTGGTTGAATTTAAATTTTTGGTGTGTTTTTCCTGTATTTTTGCTGGTATGGGATTTTTTGAAATCGTGTAAAGAACATAGAGCTTTACGAAGTTGTTTCTTTTCCTCTAAAGGGGGGGACCAGACTCATTGAGGTATGCTGATTTAGTCAGCTCCCAATAATGCAGTAGCTGATACCGAAATAATGCACTCCTGGCAGGAGATGACAACTTTGATTTCCCTGCTTCTTTGTTTAAAACTATTGTGCAGGGCTTAGTTGGTAAGGACTGATTGCAGATCCTAAATTGTTCTGAATTTACTATGGGTATTATGAAACTAATTGCCTTGTGGTATGCAAGAGGCCAGAGTATATGATTTATTATTCACTTCTAACTGTCTATCATGATATTAGGATGTGTTCTGGTGCTTCAGAACAAGGGAAGGTATCACATTGCACAATGGGACATGTATTCCCATTGAAGAGAATAAAAGTATAAAGTGTGTACAGTACAATTCCCACGTAGTAACAGAATTGCTATGAAAGAAAATAGATTTGAAGACATATAATTTTTAAAAAATAAATAAAGGAACCACCAGTTTATATAGCAAATACACTTCTCAGCCACCCCTGCTGCTTGATGTGTATTTTACAGCTTCTTCAGGCAATCGTTTGGGGACCAAGGCAAAGCTGTGACTTTTCTTCCATTTGAAAAGTCCCACTGCCTAATAAGCTTTGCATGAGACCAAAGTAAATAGTAGTGTTTAAACAACTGTGTCTTGTTTGTGCTGGTGCCTGTGGAACTTTCCATGGCCATCGCTAGCCCTATTTCCGGCACCGCACATAACGTAGGTGACTGGTGAAGACTGGCATGTTGCACTGAGTGCCTTTGCCTTCCCAGTACATACATTTTCTGGTTTCGGATTGATCCATATGAAGCAGGACAGAAAGTGATTTAAAGAGCTGTAAAACTGTTAATGCCTGAGATCAATGGGGAAAAAAAAAAATCATGTTTTCTCACCTTTCCTAGTCTCACTCTCTCTGATCATGAAGGAGCCGACCTTGGTGTTGGGTAGCTGTAGAAGTTCTTCTGCTTTTTCTCTTCCCAGCCCTTCAAATAACCAGCTGTGAAGCAGGAAAAAACAAATTCTGAAATTTGGACACCAGTGAAACAGGCAGCAGCATGTGGCCGAGCAAGTGCAGCATTAGCCAGGAAAAGTGACTGCAAAGCAGCACTGTGGCTTTCTGTAGTTACTCTCTCAACTGTGTCCAGGCATATTTCCCCAGTTTGTGGAGAAAATCTTGCTCTCTTTGAGTTCCAGTAACTTTTGTGAGACTAAGAGAAGAGTGCAGAAGGTTTGGACTTACTAGGGAAAACAAAACTTTTCAAGCTGCCTTGATCTGAATGGTTGGGGACATATCCATGTGGTATATTGATGGCATATCTGGGGCATTACTTAAATCCCTCCTTCATTTGAACCACTTTTGTTAACTCCAAATTACATTTTATTGTATAATAAATAAAACCAAAAGAAAATACAAGTATTCTGTTTATACTAGGGAACAGTCCAGCTATTTAAGTCAATTTGCTTTGTGGAGAAGGGGAACTGGAATTAGTCCTGCTGATGTTCACCATAGCTTGGTGCGCTGCTGTATTTTGCCACAGTTGGTGCCTAACCATGTGACTGAGCTTGCTTGGCTGGTGTAGGAGTTACTGGCATTTTATTTTAAAGTTGTTCTTCTGGGTTTGATCCAGTCTGCCATCAGCAAAATAGTCTTGGGGAAGCTTCAGACAGTAGCTTCCATTACGGTAGCTGTGCTCTGTCTTTGGGAAAGCATCTCTATTTCAGGAGGATTTAAAAGCATACTGAACTTTAAGCATTTGCATAAATTGCAGTGAAGCTCACAGTTCATATGCTTAACACCAAACAGGTGTTAAAACTTTTGTCAGAAAAGTTTTAAGTGTGTGCTTTAATGCTTTTTCCTGACGGGTGTCTAGGGCAACAAGAAACCTCTGAACCTTCCTTAGCTCTTCCAGTGTGGGAGTTTACATTCTTGAATGACTTATTAGTCTTTCTATTTGTTCTTTGTGGTCTGTTTTTCATGAGCAACTTTAGCTTAAATTTTACTCTTTGTAAATATTAAAAAATCTTTCTAAGTAGGGTCTCTTTCTCAATGTCTTAAAATTAGAGATCAGTTCATGCAACAGAAGTATTTAAAATATCTTACATGACATTTTTTAGCCTTTTCAACATGTAAAACTAGGATTTCCCTTTTATTTTATAATCTAAACTTGGATGTGGATTTGATGTTGTCAGATTTCAAAGGAAGTACTTTAGACTGTCAATAAATAAAATTTCTGTCTGTCTAGTCACTATTGGCATTGACACTGAATAACTAATCAGGGCAGTATGTGTAGAAATGTAGTGTTGGAAGGCTATAGGAAATACATTTACTTACCCGTGGTAAACCTTGGCTACATATTTTCCTGGAATGTAGTTTTCTCGACCTGTTGTAAGGGAATGGACTCTCCACCAGCCTCCTTCACTGTGTGAAAGGAAGAGAAGGGATATTTTCAGATGTAGTTTCAGAGCTTGTCCTCACTTTAGAAATTAGTTAAGACATGCAAATTAGCCTGTAACCTTCTGTCTGTGTTCCTGAATGTATGTATTCAGAAAGGGACTCAAGTTTGTTTCATTTAGAACAGTTCCATTTCTAAACCTACATCAGGATTAAATTTGGACACAGAAATAAGCTACATTCGTTCCATTTAAATTATGTAAGTAATAGAATATTTTACTGTAGTTAAAAGAAGAAAGGGTAAATACTCAGTGGTTAAACCATGCTGTGCTCTGCCTTCCCACAGCTAGACTTGTGCTGGTATCCAGAATATTCAGTTTATGGCTGAGCACACTGTGTCTGGACAGCCCTGTGGTTAGTCCCATAACATCAGAGTAGAGATTCTCAGCAAATGGACCTTGTCTGCCTGGGAGCAGGTTTCCAGTCTAACAGAGCCTAGTTTGCTCTTTTTGCTTTCTTCAATGAGTTGCTGACCAGACTCCAATAAAAAACATGTCATAGCTGAAACTAGGTGACTAGGCATATATTTCTTCGTTGATGTATCTTAGATTCTTGCTGTGATACTGAATGCTGGCTTTGGCTTTTGAATCCCTTAGGAAGGGCAGGGTAACAAGAATTGTTGTAGGGATGCGGAGATTTAGTGATTAGTACAAGGATGGTGATGATTGATGGGTTCTCTCCACCGTTTCCTCTAAGAGTTTGAATCCAAATAATAGTGTGTCTTGTGTTTGAATGCTGTTTTTGTGGTCGTTCATGTAAATGCTCCCAAATAATGCCTGGACTGAAAACCAGAGTCTCAGGAGAATGTCAAAACAGCGGAGCTGAAAACTCTGAGTTTAAACTGTGGTCCGGAATGTACATTCTGAGGGAAAAAAGGAAGTGTCTACTGCTCAGAGCTGGAAAATTCAGGACCCCACAAGTTTTGTTTGTGGATTTCCAGCTGACATTAAATTATCTGTGAGAAGTTTAGGTTATTTTGGGTTTTTTCCCCACAACTCTCCCAGACAGAAACAAGAATTGCAGTAACAAAAAAACCTGAGAGACTCGGCATCTCCCTCCCTCCCAGCTGTAATGTTACTAACCCTGGACAATCCCTGTGATGATAAAAAGTCCCAAAGCAGCATATCTGTCCTGGGGCAGGAGCCACAGAAATTATGTAGACTGGGGGGAGCATTGGAGGGCATCTGGTTTGACTACTGCCAGCTAAATGCAGTTGTTCATTTGGTAAAGAAAGGTGCCTGACAAGTATGGAGAGTGAGAAACTGTGCCACTGGTGCTTATCTAATCCTGCCAACCCAGAGAAGTCACAAATATCTGTGAGGAGTTGTATTTTCTATGGGGGTTCCAGATATTCTGTTCCTGGCAGGATTCGTGGGGCAAATTGCCGCTGCGCATAATTGCTTTGCTAGAAGGAAAAGCTGTCATTGTAAAGGCAGTATGCGCTGCCTGCTCATGATGGCTTCGTCATAGTGGCTCCTTGTCACTCATGCTCTGGTCATGCCTGCCATGCTGCTCTTCACTTCCACTGCATTTTGCTTCTTTGGATGGCTCGAGAAAAAGATTACACCTACAGCTTATGTGCAGCAAGAGTCTGTAGGCAAACAGTTCCTATCAAGACCAGCAGATACCCCAGCAGGGCAGAACAGGTCCTTCATTAGGCCACTGTGCATAGAGCGTTTCAGTGTCTGGTCTGCTGTGAGCAAGCCGACTCAAAACAGGAAGAGGATGGTTCCCATCAAGGCTTGCTTTGGCTCCTATTTGCTGTTAGGAGATGCTATTGATCACTGCACAACAGACAAATATGATAAAAACAGCTGCTGCAGAAGCCTAATTCTTTTAGAGTTGATCATCCAGTAGATCATACTATGCAGCACAAGGATGCATATGATGCCACATATATAATTCCCATCGGTACAAGCATATGTAGTTACATGGTGTTGTCAGGGCTCGTAGCTGATAAAAGCTGGAAGTGAGGCTTTAAGATGGAATTTCCAGGCTAAAACAATTGTTGTACCATGTCGTGTATGTTATGCAAACTGCAGCAAGGTTTAAACAGCTAGAAGTTACCAGAGAAGAATTCCCCCGGTTTGGGGAAGATCTCCATCAGCAGAAAATTCATCTAGTGGTATTGCCTGAGCCTTGTGACCTCCAGGTTCAGTGAGGCAGGGAAAGCACGTTGTCAGCAGAAGATAACTGCGGCCATTCTGGGTCAGACCAAAGGTACACGTAGCCCCATATCTTGTTTCTGACAAAGGCCATTGTAGGTCACAGTGGCCTGAAGAAGAGTCTGAGAATTCATCAATCATCTGTGATACTTCTCTTTAGTACTTCTGTCTTCCAGCCATTTGATGTTCTGACTTCCTGAGGCAGAGAATTTTTTTTTTATGAATATAGAAATGCTCAGAGGATTTCTCTCCTGTGAATGCATCGGGTCTCCTCTTGAATCCATCTGCTCCACCAGCTGCAAAAATGAAAGCTTTCATTTTTGTTTAAGTAATTAGTGCAAACAGTGGTTGTGGGGCAGAGTAACTTCTAGGAGGTCACTGTGTGCTGATACAAGTTATGTGTAAAAGAATATCAGGGCTGCTAGCTTCCTTTTTCAAGAAGTGTGCTCTCTCTTGTGTGTGGCAATATTTGCACTATGCTCAAGGTCAGTCTGAACTAGATCTCTTAAGCCTATTTCCTTCTGGGGCTCATAAAATTTTGAATGGAACTGGCTGAGAAATCTTTTACTTTTTTTTTCTTCACTAGGAAAATTCAGAATCTAAAAAAATTGAGAAGGAAAAAACCACTATTTTTGGTATTATTTTTATTAGAGATGCCTTAAATCTAGGGGGAAATTCTAAGATGTAGTCATAAAGCAGTTGTTAGATAAAAAGGATGAGAGAGAAAATGAGATACACATTTGACCTATGAGATTCAATACATTTTTTCTCTTACTCTGTTTTCCGCTAACATGGGGGGGCATATTTTCTCAAAATCACTTTTCAAAGCTGAATTCTGGTTTGAGTCCTACTTTAGAACACGGTCTGAGTCCAGCTTCAGAAACCATGTCAGAGGAATCCAAGGATCAAAGAGCAATCTGAAATCCCAAATCCTTTAACTACAGGGAAATCTACACCATGGCTAAGCATCCTTCCTTGCAAATTCTGAGCTCAGTTCATTTGCCTGAACTGCATCCATTTTGAGTCGCGTACATAAAACAGAGCTTTGCATTGATGGTAACAAAAGCTAATTTTAAAAAAATAGATCAACTTACTCTGATAGCACACGTAGTTTTTCCCCTACATGAAATATAGGTTGGCTGATGTCTGCTGAAGGATAGTCATAGAGGACAGCAAGGAAATCGCTCTCCTGACCTGTTAAAGAAGAAAGAAAATGTCACTTGAAAACAGTATAGAGTTCTGAAACAGAAATGGATTTTTCGTTATGTATGTTGTATTTTACATAGTAGGTCAAATGGGAAAAAATCTCACTCTGAAATGTCACTTGGTAAACATAAAGACCTAAAGGTGAGCCTACAACTTTATAAAAGGATGTGAAGAAATGAAAAAGTCATTTGGTTAATGGTAAGCAACCAAATTTAGACCACTTTTTCTAGTAATTACCATATTTAAAGCACATAGTGAGTTTGAAACTAACAAAATAATTATTTTTTAGTATTAGGAAGTAACCTAGTCTGATTAATGCCACTGTCTCTAAATGCCTCCGGCTGCAATTTTGAGCCAAGTTGATGCATTACTTTGAAGGAAAGGAAGATGCATGTTGAATTGTTCCACCATTTAACATCACTGATACCTTTCAAAGGTATGAAATCAGTTTAGATCAAGAGCAATGAGAGTGTAGCCATTATTGCCCATTTCCCATCACTTTTTAAAAATGACTTGGTGAACAGACAGAGTGCTTTGTTCTCTCTCCTTGTGTGGAAACTGTGCTGGAGGTAGCACATGATGCTTTTATCTTCAATTAAAGAAGAGAGGCAACACAGGTGTTTACAATTAAATCATTGTACAACTGCAATTTGCAGAACCAAGGTCAGTAAAGAGACAAGACCACCTTTTACATCACATGGGATGACTCTGGGCCTTGCAGCACTGTGTAGAACATATGCTGAGGCTCCTGGGTTTCTGAAGGATGGAGGAGGCACTTTGCACAAGACTGGGACTATCAAACATTCAGGAGCTCCGCAGCCAGCAGGAATCTGTGGTGCCCAGTAAATGCTGACAGGTGGGAGATCAGAAATGTGTCATGCTCGGTGTTCTGAGCTCTTTGGCAGAAGCCCTGGCAAGAAGGATAGTGCAATACACTGCCTGCGTTTGTCCTAGCAGTAGGTCCCTTCCCTCTGCATGTCGCAGTACCCTCCACTGGCACATGGGGAGACAAAGCTTTCCCTCTGCCTCCAGCAGGATCAGAGTCCCGTTTCTTAGTAAATCCATCTAGCAGTATGTTTGCAGAGGTGGTTTGATCTCCATACTTGCCCACTCTGTGCAGCTCAACATGTGCAAAAATGGGAGTGAATTCAAGGGAGGAGAGAATGAAATCACCCAGAGAGATAGACACACTTCTGTATCTTGTTAGGTTTTCTCGTTTAATATACATTCCTTGTCAACCTGCCTTTAAGGAAGACATTTTTTTAGGGAAACCTACAAACAGCATGCTGAATGAATGCTGTCCTGGTTTTGGTTAGAAGAGAACCAATTCTCTGTTAGTGAATTTTTCCTTTCAGCTATGTTCTTCTAAGTGACAATGCTGAGATTGGCTCTGTGTTTTCAGCCTCTGTGTCCCAGGGCCTGACAAGTAACTCACAGCAGTAACGATGATAAGCTGAAGGAAACATGCAAGCCTGCAGCAAAGAAATATTTTCAAGAGAAGAGGTTTTACACTTGTTACCCTTACAGCAGTGATGACGAGAAAGTAAGTGTTAAGGAAAAGATTCCACACCTGTGGTTTGAGGGAAATAAAAAGCAGTGTTCTCTCAGTTGATTCTGAGTAGCTGTTTGTGGTTATGTTACAGGGACTTGTGTTATGCAAAGTAGTGGGTCATTTTACCTTGGTATTCAAACTGACTGTAAACATTTTTAGTCTTGCTAGCCTTTGCCCATTGAAGTAGTCCCATGATATAGTTAGTGAGCACCCTTATAGATGCGTAGATGTGTAGAGTCTGGAATAGACATTGGTTAGTTTGATGGTGTGTTTAGTATTAGTATTGCCATGGTTTTCTTGGTTAATTAGTGCCACAGAATTAAACAGGAGTAGTCCAGCACCTTTGTATGAACAAGTCAACTGCCCTGATTAGTCTACTGTAACTTATTATACAATTAGTTCAACTATTCTGATGAAATTCTATGCTAAGCGTGTCTTTGATTGCTTCCCTGTTCTGCACTAAAATTTAAGAGAGACCTTTTCTGTCTAAAAAACTGCTTAGTACCTGAGGCTAACAAGACCTAAGTATCGGTGCTGAGTCTTTTGCAACAAAGCAAAATCTTTACCCAGGACAACGAGAAATATATGCCAGGAGGTACGTTGTAAGAACTGCAGGATGAGGATAAAATTCAGTCACCTAGTTTCTCATTGCAGATTGTTAGACAGCAGTTCTACACAGAATGGCATACTTTCTTTTTAGCTTAATGACAATGCCTTTAGCAGTGCTTTTTTTAAACTTATGCCGTTTATTTATAAATGTTTCTTTCATACTGAAAGTGTGGAAAACAAGTGCTTTTCTGGTCTCCTTCCTTGCGTACTGGTGGTTTGCATTTCGTTATGCACTGCAGGGTACGTGACTTTTTCTCTACTTTAGTGAGATCTATGTTACTTTGCTTACACTTTCATCTTTATATTCGTTTTTGTTTCAATTTTGCACATTAATTTGTAGTTCTGAAAAAGGAAGAAATTAATCGTAATGTTGGCTGCCACATCCATGCAAAAGTTACCTCTTAAACGACATGTACTTATATTAGAGTGAAAGTAAAGGGGTTTAGTATGACCCAAACCCTTTCAACCCTCCTACTCCACAAACAAGATCTCATTTTAATTGGTATTTAAATCAAACCTCACTGGGTTTTTTGGTCGTGTAAGATGCTCCACCGCACTCCACAGCATTTCACAGAACCCATACTAACTCCTTTCAAACACAAAAGCCTCGAACCAGGGACTAAACAAATTACACTGTTTCTCCACACCTAAATTTCACAGTGATCTAATAGACTGGATCTAATGAGCTCCCCACACTTTCAAGTTGTAAAAGAAAAAAGAAGATTTGCCTGAATTTTTCTGAGACCACCTCTCCTCCACAGTTTGAGTGTAGGTTACATCTGAAATGGAACAACTCAAAAGTTAGAGTGGAAAGATCGAAGCACAGTCATTTCCACTGAAACAGGTGTTAATTCTGGTTTTGTTTCTTTTTTTCGTAGGAGTAGGAAATGAACATGAAATATGTGCTAGTTTTAGATGTCTGCATCCCTGGATAGCTTACAAAGTGTGAGACTGAATATTGCATGCTTCAAATTATTCATTGTGAATGGACTATGAAGCACTGTTACAGAGAAGGGAGAGCATAGGCAGAGCATCCAGATCCAGCTCATCGCCCTCAGAAAGCGCTGTGCTGTGCACCAGTGTGGTCCCTGTCTGGAGCGGGAATGAGCTGGTCAGAGCTCGGCTCCCTACATCATCCCAACTTTACCGTCCAGCAGAAATACTGTGATTTATGGCGTGGTGTAGACCAGAGAGGGTAAAGGGCAGCACTCGTGTGTGTCTGGGAGG
>Ga0181612_112321_pt1 | contig 15148 bp, 17 predicted proteins | sample HoacroProtozoa21_FD_119630 | JGI IMG/M metagenome (GOLD analysis project Ga0181612, IMG submission 119630) | Hoatzin crop microbial communities from Cojedes, Venezuel. Combined Assembly of Gp0051906, Gp0051904, Gp0051908 | reverse complement strand
TTAATTTCTCAGCAATTGGAAAGCAGAAGCGGACGTATTTTTAAATGCTCAAAACTTCGTGGTAAAAGTGAGGCAAAAAGAGAAAGAAACAAACTAAAAAAATCCCTGTGAAGCGCAGGAACCAACTGACATTTCCAGAAATGCAGAAGAGAACAATTCTTGTAAATTTTCAGCAAAATGTCAATTAATCAGGATTCATTTATCTGAAAATGTCTTACCTGAAATGAGGTCACATCCCCTGACACGCATCATTTGTAGAAAGAACTCTTCAATTATCAAGTCCCTGTTTGTCTGAATAACATTTATATCCCCTGAGTGATCGCAGTGTCGTACGGCGGTGGATCTCTCTGTGTGTATTTGTGTATATGAAGTGACATCTACAGATTTTACCAGTCTGTGGTTATTTGTGGAACTTACTGCCAAAGGATGCTACAATTGTTAGAAAAAGTAGACAGATTACGGAGGAAAAAGTCTATCTCAGGATGGTAAATATAAAAATGAAGATGCAAACTCCAGGTTAGGGAAGCCCATAAACTGCTAGCGTCTGGAAGGGTGCTTCCAGGGCGGCAAAATTTACTCTGTGCTTCCCTTGTCCCTGCCCTCTGTGCGGGAGCGGCAGCGCTGGGTGCTGTTAGCAGAGGACCCTGGGCTTTGCAGCCTGCGGTCCAGCTGAGGTGAAGCTGTTCCTTCGTTCTGACGTTCCTCCCGTGACACGTGCGTGAGGAGTGACTGGGTCTGCACCTTCACACCTGCGCGTACGCCAGTGTGTAAAACAAGTGCGTAAGAGCGGGCAGCAGCTCCCAGGTTGCTCTGTGTAGGAGGGATGGCACTGTGGCGACCGTATGCCCGTTTGTGAGCGGGCAGGAAGCTGAAGAAGGACAGAAGAGAAAGACCAGTTTGGCTGTCTCTGACCCGAAGAAAGGCCTCTCCGTCAGCAGCTGGTCACTGGGAAAGCGTGCACCAGCCTCTTAGGAATCAGCAGCAAAATCACAGCCCGCTGGGCAGTGTCCCTAAAGCTGTGAGCATTTTCTCACTCTTTATTTTTGGACCAAAGTGTGATGAATTTCACAAATATTTCTATGAAGAGCTCGGCCTGCTTCCCAGTGAGCTCTGATGGTGCTTGTTCTTATCAGGCTGTGAATCCAAGCTCTGCAGACTCGGTTGATCAAAAGGTCGGAGAGTCTTGGCGTTCTGGGTGGGAGCAGTCTGATGAGAACGTGAAGCTCACTCCTGCGAGCAGCTGCCCAGTCTGGCCACGAAGCAGCGCGACGTTTAAACATGTTTAACACTAAGCCAGCGGCACTACCTTCCTACTCCGAGTTAAGCGCCCGCTGAAGTGCTTGGCTGGGTCAGGGCCAGCCTGTTCATGGCCCCCAGCAGGCTGAAGTCCTGAAGACTTTTCGACTGCTGCCATGCGGAGAGGAGCTCCGCAGGAAAATTTTTGAAAATTTGAAATAGAATGTGCTGCTCATACTATGACGTTTTAGCATCAGGCCTTTGGACGTGGGATTCCCGCAATGCAAATTTTTAAACCTCGGATGCTAATTCCACTTCTTGCTGTTGCGTTCTTTCCTGCCTCCATCAGTTTTGGCAATGTCTTGATCTCCTGTGTCACAGCTTGACTAAAATTACTCCCATCGCTGAGAACTAGCATTCACTGCCGCGATGTATACCCCACTAACCTGTTCTCTGCCCTTCTTTCATATGCTAGCAAATGAGGATCCATTCTGGAAGGTACGTGTGGCAAAATTGGTGTCTTAGCAGTGTCTTTCTCATCAGCGTGTCGTTCGGTGCTTGCTGCTGTTTATCGTAGTCGCTATCACAGTACAAGATTGCAGCGTTCTCTTTGCATTTCATTCTGCTTGTGTGAAACACTTCCCACTGAACTGAATCTTTGAGCCTCGAAGTTAGAACTTCAAAGAGATTAACTCTGGGGCTTTCATATACAAGGCTTGAGTTTAATCCCTTTGTTGAATCCATTGAAAAATGGCTAGTCCGGGTTTGTGGTTTTAATGAAAAATTTAAGGAAAATGAGTAACCATTCTAGTTTGTACTGACTAAATCTCTTTACACTGAGGTCAAAATTAAGACTTTTTGAGCAGGAATTTCCAAAGAGTGATATCTTGAGGAGCGATTTTTTTGACAGCACTGAGTTAGAATTCAAGATATAAGCCTGACTAAAATTATCATGCAACTTTATAATTAATAACCCTAAAAATGAAAAGATGCTTTTGGAATTAACGAAGGTACAATATTATTATTGTCCTTCCTGGAAAAGCACTAGGAAAATTCAGGGAGTTTACAATGATTTACAAGCCATGAGAGTTTCAAAATTGGTATCTCCTTTATTAAAATGCACTTAATTATACAAAGAGTAATTAACGTTGCCACCAGATTAGCATAGCAATTTGCTACATGACATTGTAACTTTGTTGATGAGTCTTAGTTCATTTTATGTATTGCTTCAGACAAAGCACTAATCAGTCTTGGAGGAGAAAGGTTGTCAGAGAGAACAGAGAGCAATTAGCGCAAGGGGGAAGAGAGGGGCGGAGGAGCCCTCTAGAGGAGCCCACCAAGGGGAGTCCACAGCAAAGGGCTGTGCCTGAACACAGAACTTGAAAAACTCGACTTTTCCTGGCTGCTCTTTGAGGCAGCGGGCATAAAGCACGGAACTGTGCTTTTCCCCCAGAAACTTTCCCTTGCTTGCTTCCTTCTGCTTTGGACTTGAAGGACAAGGGATCCACGTGCTGACTTTGACCCGTACTTCAAAACAGTGGCACGTGGTGATGCGTGTGTTGGAGCGGCGCATCGTCAGAACCAAGTGAAATAATTCCTGCGTCCTGTGCTTCCTTTATGAGTGGACTCCCTCCTGTGTTTGATCAGTTGGGTTTTATTTTTCTGTCTGTTCCAGCTTATGGAACTCGCTTCTGGCTTGTTTGTCTGTATTTGTTCCTGTCATACACCTTTATTTCTGTCATCTTCCATAGGCAGCCAGGGTGCTCTTGACTATTCGATTTTGCGTTTGAATTTTACTGTCTGCTGCAGTGGTGGCTTTGAAGGCTGTACAGAGAGGAGTTCTCAGTGGGCTGACTTTCCCCAAGCCATCCTTCTTCTCTTGCAGAGTGAGATCCACCACGATGAACACTGCACTGCCTGCAAGCGCGGCGTTAACTTGCAGCCCTGTGGCGCATGTCCCAGAGCGTATCACCTCAGCTGCTTGGACCCGCCCCTCAAAACTGCCCCCAAGGGGGTTTGGGTCTGTCCAAAGTGCCAACAGAAGGTAAGCTACATGGACCACAGCACGCTGAGAAATGCAGATGGGAGAAACCTGGAATTTGTGTAGCACTAAACTAACCTGTGGTCACAGCTTAGGGGAATGCTGAAGTGACAGCGAGAGGCTTTTAGTACAGTTTGCAGTCCTGGAGTTAGAATCTACACGGAGTGCCTGAGCTCTCCTGTCATCGCACCTGCTGAGATTTGTCCTTTTAAAATGTCTTTTCCTTTCCTTTATTTCTTTCTGTACAATAAAGCCGCTGGCGTGTGGGTTGCCAGCCGAGTAACGTAAAGCTTGCAGATGAGGTAGGCAGCGTCAGAAGGAGACGTTGTTCACCAGTGGATCTGAAAGCTGTGAGAAGAACATTTCCTTTTCTTCAGATGGTGTTTATTACACACAACTACTGATCATAGTCGTGTCAGAAATGCTAATTTGTCTAGCTGAGGTGAATAATGCTGATTGTGTGAACAGGAAAACAACTGCTAAAACAGTGCAGTGTTACCAAACTGTGGAGTGGAGCCTTGGATTTGTTGCCTCCGAGTTCTTTGTCTTTAGCATTGAGATTACGGTCGTGTCCCTTTGAAAATGTCAAGGGGAGGTTCTAGCATGCGGCTGCAGAGAGCAGAGCAGCCCGGGATGAGATCCGCACCATCACGTTTTCATACGGACCAGCAGCTTCTCCCGCGCCGACAGCAGGGAGGTCTGCGTGTCAGAGCCTGGAGAACGTCTTCTGGCCACGGCGATGAGCAGCAGAGGATCTGCAATCCCTTCCAGCACTGCTCAGTAGCGCTGCTGGTAGTGGCGTGTAAAGGAGTAAGCCCCAGTGGGGACTGCTACTCCAGTTATTCTCCTGTTACTTTTCAGCTTGCAAATCCTGTGACAAGGACCTGCGGAGCTGCGAGGGTGGAGGAAGAAAACCGTTGATGTCTGTCTTTGCAGAGTCCTAACTTCTTATTGTTTCCTGGGCTTACAGGTGTTAAAGAAAGACGAAAATGTGCCATGGACTGGAACTCTGGCTATCGTTCACTCCTATGTTACTCATAAAACAGGTAGGGATTAACAGAGCTACCGACAAGAGATGCTGTGCTTGGGGGGGGCAGTGCCACTGGAGCCCGTCACGGCACGTTAAAGCGGCGCGGTGATGCTGCCGGGTACCGTGGCATCGTTACGCAAAGGGCTGTGGCGGGGAACAGCAGGTCGCTTTCTCTGCCCTTCCTCTCATCTGCTCCTTCGCTGTCTGCTCTCTCTGAGGAAGAGCGATCTCGCAGGAGTTTCAGACTCTGAAGGAGGCTGTCACAAAAGTGGCGTCTTCCTGGGAACAGGGCCGAAAAGGGATTTTAAGGCAGAATCAGATCAGGCTGGGAGGTAGAGAGACACAGCCAGGCTAGGCAGAGCCGTGGAATTGCTTATGGAGCACGATGTGAGACAAGTATCTCAGATACTGCAGTAGTATCGGCTCCTGATTGTTTGGTGTCACCATCATTAGTATCAGATGTCGTATGATATCTGTGCATTGACTGTTGCCCTTTTTTAGTTCCCTGTTGCTCTATTACAATGGGCTGTTTGGGGCATTAGATCATATTTCTAAGGGGCTTTGCAGAGGTCTGATACTGTTATGATTGTGCTTTTCAGCCAAGGTTGCTAGCTGTGGCCATTCCAGGTCGCTGACCGGTTCTTTAATACCATTCCCCTTTTTCTTGGACACCTCCAGGACCACACGTGGTCCAAGGACTAATTTTAATTCATCTTAAAGGTGCACTATAGCTTTTGGGCTGTCCTGTGTGCCAGCTATTGACATAGACACGTGCATATAAGCAGAAAATCCAGATTTATTTGGCTGTACGTGCTGACAAAAGGCTAATGAGACCTGAAACTCACCATTCAAAATAGTTACTTCTGCTCTGTGTTTTGTTGTATGTCCTTTTCTTCCGCATTCTTAATCTTGTTGTTCTGCAGTCAAAGAAGAGGAGAAGCGAAAGTTATTAAAGCGAAACAGTGAGCTGAAGAGTGAGCATAGACAGTTAGAAGAAAAAGATCGACTTCTCAGCAGTGCAGTGAAGGTAGGACACCTGGCTGGGGGAACGGAGTCTCCTGCAGAGATGTTTGTAAAGAATTTTGGGCCTGAAAAAGTGGCATTTTGTGGGTAGAAAATGATTTGTGCTCCCAAGCTACAGATGTTGAGGTGTGAATGTGATTCTCTCTGAGGAAAAACCCATGGATTTCCTTTAGGCACAAAAGCAAGCTGCTTTGGCTGGCTGAGGAGGAGAAGGCACCTGAATTCCTGTTGCACACACAAAAAAAACCCAAAATAGCCGTGGCTGCCTTCCTTGTAGTGCCATACACAACTCAGACTTGAAGGCACTTCCATTCTCCAAGAGAAAAGTTTGGTCGTAAGCTTGTCCTCCAGTGAGAACTGCTTGTCCATTACCTCAAAACTCTTGAGCTTAGGTAGAAATGACCATCTTTGTTTGTCTCAGGGACTGAATATTGTAACAATCTCTCCGTGTCTGGAAAGGGATTCTGAATCCTTTTCTCAGTGAACTCTTTTCAAAGCTAAACGTTGTCTGGAGATGTCTCCCACGTATACTGTGCTATGAGGACCAGTCTCTGGCAGTAAGGAATGGGCTGAGTTCAAAACTGTAATTCCCATCCTTCAAGGGTGAAGGAACTTACTTGGGGCTACCTCACCTCAGGCCCACTCTTAAGGGGTAGCTGGCATGGCAGTGACAAGAAATATTTGAAACTTCCTTACCCTGGAAAAATCCAAGTGGCAGCTGCAGGAGTAACTGGTCACAACTTGCTTTACCACTACAGATTTCCAGAGGAGGTGTGTTAAAATATTTATTGCATTTAAAATAGAGTGGAAGGAAAAGCAGTACTTTACTAAAAGACATCACCGTGGGGAATATTACCTGTAAGTGTGTATGGCCACCATCAGCACGAATGGAAACACCCGTATGTAGGAAGAAGTGGCTCTGGGGTGCAGAATGTCTTTAGTGGGTAGGAGAGTGCAGTGGGACGAGGTGTTCGGAAAAAGGGAAGCATCTGGGGACGCAGTCGGCTGTCAGTTGTATGTCAAGGCTTCCACAATCAGTCAGGTTTCTACCTAAGCAGAATCAGGTTCTTTCAGTGGGCAGCACTGCCTTATTTCAATGGTAAGATAGCTGATGATTATATTTATTGGAGATATATCCACTAGAAGGAAGAAGAGCAATTAAAGGTGTTCCAGCACAGAGCGTTTTCACTTCCGACATTTGCGCTAACAGAGGTTTAGGTTAAAGCGAACACTCATACACACCACACGTGGAATGGTATTGTTTGGTAAGAACTCAACAGGATTTATCCTTCCCCTGAGATTTCACCTATCTAAACCCACCTCTGAGCAGCTCCACGTGGTTGTCTGTCAAACAGCTTGATGTTCAAGTGAGCATTTCCCGTGGCCCCAGGACTAGACCATAGCCAAAAACAAGCAATCTGCAGACAAGTGACCAGTTTGGCCAGACCACTGGGCCCACTGGGAGAGGGAAAACAGGAGGTTCCAGATATCAGAGAGGCCACCGTTCCTTTCCATCTAGCAGACAGGCTCTGGTATTTGGTCTGTCACGTGGTCCCTTAAGGATGGGGTGTTGGCTGCAGCAGCACGGAGCTGGGGAGGGAAGGGAGAGTTCCTGATTCTTCCTTAGCTCTGCTTGGAGAAGAGGAGGCATTTGAAAGACGTGTAGATGTGGCGCTTAGCACCGTGGTTTAGTGGTGGACTTGGCAGCGTTAGGTTTATGGTTGGACTCGATGATCTCAAAGGTCTAAGTGGTTCTGTGATTCTAAGAAGGAGATTTGGGACGCCTGCGTTTGGCTCCTGCTGTCATGCTCGTTTTCATGTGGGTCTGTATGAAGGGTTTCAGGTGATTGTGGGGTGCAGTTTGGCCACCCTGCAGGAAAGTACTTCCTTGTGACTGCAGTGGTGTAACAGTAGTGTCTTAGATCAAGTTTCCTGCCAGAAAGATGTTCACATCATGTTTAGAGACATCAGCTTGTCTTCACAGTATGGACTCCCTAAAATTTGTGGCACGTACAGAATGCAGCACGGGGAGGTTTATCCCTCAAGCGTTTCTCGATGCCATTTGGTAAGATTCAGAGACCTCACTGGGGGCTTCGGTATTTTCCAGTAACACAAGTAGTCCTGTGCTGGTGATCTCTGTGGAGTGCAGAAGGCGTTTCTGCCCGGCTGTCTGTAGGCCGGGGTCAGAAGTGTCCTTCGAATGCGCGTGGCCGGGGCTGAACGTTGTCACCTGGGACAGCTGCTGCAGTGTGTGCGGCGCCGGCGATGACTCCGTGCATTAAGCTGTGGTTTTGGTGTCCCCAAAGGAGAATGTGCTTCATCTGAGCAGGACGTGCGCCCAAGACACCAAGGGGCGTTTGCTGAGATGTTTGACACCGATTTGAATGTATTCTCAGTCTTCCCTTGTCTCTCCCCCTTCTCTTTATTTGACAGAAATGCTTAGAGCTAAAAGCCAGCCTGTTGGCCCAGCAGAAAGGGACTCAGTCGTCACTGGACCGTCTCAAAACCCTCATTAGACTGATACAAAACGAGCAGATGATTCAGGTTACCATGACGACCACCACCACCTCCTCCCTGCTAACTGTCCCCTGGATCAAACCCTCCCCTGCCTCCGCTGCCATGCACAAAGCCTTGCAGCAGTCACAGGGCAACAACTGACAGAGCCGGCCGCGAGAGAGCCGAGGAAGGGGGGAAGGAAGACTTTGTACGGATGCGTGGAGGAGAGCTGAAACGGAAACAGAGGAGAGAAGGAGCAGTCTCAGTTTTGATACGTGTAGAAACTTGCAGACCAACCGGTCCAGTTTGTAGGTCGCTGCGGCAGCGGGTTCCCACGGAGCGGTCGTGCTGCGGTTCTGTATTTGCCGAGACCTTCAGTGCTTATGAGATTTTTTTTGTTATGTTGGCCTTAATGTATTTATGACTGAGGATGAGGAGGAGGAGTGTGGCCGGTAGGAAGCGGGATATCCTCTTGTCCGGGGCAGACAGGTTTCCAGTTCTGCTCGAAGGGGAGAATTTTCAATGCAAACAGTTAGTGAGCTAGTAGAGAAGTAGTTGGGCTGCAAGCTGTGTGTGGGAGGGAGAGCGGTGAGACACCCAGAAACTGAACGACTGAGGACTCGGCGTGGGTTCTGCCGGAGGAACGGAGTCGGCCCCGTGGATTCAGGCGCCCGGAGACGGGGCCGTGCTGCCCGGCGCGGCGTCGCGGGCGCTCACAGAGCCTTCGGAACAAAAGGTCGGGGTTTTCCAGTATTATTAGAGTCGAGAATTGCAGATATTTAAATAAAGAAACTGTATGAAGTTAGCGTTTCTAGTAAGATATCGAAGTATTTTCATGCTGATGCTTCTGTATATGCATTCTGAAGTATTTAAAAAAGTATGACTGTAAAACTCCTTACTTTTTTGCAGGTCCTTTTTACTTATTTTGCTATCAGTGTATTTTTCTCATGGAGTTTTTGTGCAAGATTTAGCATAAACCATAATAGTGGATAACTTTGGCAGGTTGGGTTTCATTTTTTAAAGAGATTAGTTTGGGGTTTTTCTTTTTTTGTTAATTTTGGATTTATTTTTAAGAAAAAAAACAAATAAATATTCTGGTTTTTGTTTCTTGCCAGTACAGATAATATGCCAAAAAGATAACTTTACATTTTTGTACTGCATTTTTATCGTTAAATATATGTAATGTGATTTTTTAAAAATTATTATTTTTTTTATTTTTTTGCTTGCAGAAATATCTGCTGAAATGGTACAGGAAGAAAAAAAAACCCAAACCCTGCCTCAAGGGGTTGTTTCTCATACTGGATAATATCAAGAGTTCTGGGGGAGGGACAGGCGGTGGAAAATTGTGTTTCCTGGGATTTTTTTTGGAAACTTGCTTCCTTCTTAGGATTTTGTTGGATTTTAGCCCACTGGGGAAGCGTTTGGGCCTGAGGACATCCCCGCGCGCCTGCTCGTTTCGCTAGCTAGTCTTCCTGCCACTGCAAGGGTCCCCCCGCAGGCCACAGGTCCCTGGCCCCCCGCCGCCTGCCCGGGGAGGTAGCGATGGGCACCCCGGTTTTTCTCAGCGTCACTCAGTGCCCCCGATGCCATCGTCTCTGTCACTTCTGAGTTCTCCGTTAGCACAGCGGGTACGTGCGGGAAGCGAGGAGCCACCAGAGCACGTCACCAGGCTGGTCTCTCACATCAGCGTATCACATGGTGCCGAATATATATTTTTAAAAAATAAATAAATCAATAAAGCCCACGAGGGACTGGCTCTTTCCATCGCCCATCACTAGGCAGCACATGGTCCCTTCAACCATTTTCACAACTCCGGGAGAAACTGTGCAGTACTATACAAATCTATTTTAATACACAACACTCGGTTGAACAAGATTTTTATATTCTTTTATTGATGAACAAAGTGAACTAAGTAAAACACAATTGTTATACATTGGTTATTGTATGCCAATTATGCATTCTAACGTGGCTTGCAATGTAAATGTTTTCAGGTTTAATGATTTTTTTTTCCTTCTCAGACAAATTAAAAAAAAAAAAGTGCGGAAGGTTGAATATGAAGAATTTCTGAAGAAGTGTCTTGGACTGTTAAAAGTAGTTATTTTGAAAAAGGGGACTGTCCAGTGGATAGTGTGCATAGAGAAAAAAAAAAAGTGTTTGTCTTAAATATGCCAATGTAGTTTTACTTCTTTATGATGCATTAAACTTGGTTGACAATTTAACGGTGGTGTCGTCGTGGTAATGCCCACTGCTGTGGAGACGCGGCGTGGCCTGCCCAGCGCTTGCCGCTGGGACCCCTTCCCAGGCCGGGCTCGGGCTGCGGGGACGAAGTGACTGGTGCTGAGTTCTCCACCGCTGTCTTCAGTTTTCAGGGCAGGGGCACCTTGTCCACTCCCTCGCTTGGCTTCCCATGCCTTGGGATGATTTCCCGTCCCGCTCTTCCCCAGCTCTGTAAGCAGAGGCCTGTGGCAGCGCCTCACATCTCTCCCTTTTCCTCTCGCACCCCTTACGGGTTGTGTTTTTAAGGTTTTTTACCAGGATTTAAGCCCTGCAGTGGGCTTGGCCCACGTTGAGCTGAATGGAGTCAGCCCGGGAGCAAGCTGCTGGCAGACGCCGGGGCTTTGGTTTCAGACCCACGCTTCAGGGGCTCTGCAAAGGTGCGGCCGGCCAATTTTATGAAGTTGTTTGTGACACTGCCTAAGTCCAGTAATTAAAGAATGAGGGATCGGTCCCCCACGGGAGTCATCTGGTTTCTGGCCGGCGGAAGGGACAGAACTTCCCAATAAAATGGACCAAATGAAAGCACGACAGCGTTACGGCTCCATCAAACCTACCCCAGCGGCTAATGCTTATGCAGAGCAGAAGCAGGGTTGGGGATTTTTTTGCAAGGGGTAGGGGGAAAGGGTAATTTTTGCCTTGTCTTCAGTTCCTGGCAGTGTCAGGGTTTGATTTTGGGCAGCAGTTGGCATGGGGAGCTCAGCACTGCGCCCGCGCTTCCCCTGCAGCCAGGCTGCCCGCTCCTCCCTCCCGGCTTCTGCCATGGGAAGGGCGCCCTGATCCTTCCTAACGTTGCTTCCAAGTGTAGAAGACACCTCTCCCCCAAACCAGCAAGCCCAGGAATCGTACGTAATCATCACATCATTCTTCTGCCACCATCCTAACCTGTAAACTCAGCGCTGTGCTAACGGACAGGAGCCAATTACGGAGCTCTGCGTGTTGCCTTAATAATTAATGCGGTTGCGCGGGAGTGTAGGCTTACTCTAGCCTTTAATCTTTGCCAGTAATTTAAATGAAGGTTTTGGTGCAGATTTGTCGGAGCCCCGGTAGCCCCTGTGCTCCTCGCTGCGGCGCTGGGCGTTGTCTTTGAAAGGAACCGGGAGCCGTGGGGTTCTCAGCCTCCACCCCCAAGTGAAAGCTATTTTTACAGCTGTGCCAGACTTCACAGCTTGGGAGCTCTTTATTTCAACGCCACTGTTTTCCACGCGTGGGACCTGTCCGTGAGCCGTTAGCTACCTCGCAGAGGAGCTGCTCTGCAGCCGTTTGACCGGAACGCGTTGTCCGAAAGCCCGTCAGTTTTAGATTTGCACCTCTTCCAACGTGATTTCGCCTGCTCTTCTTTCTCTCAGTTTCCCCTTCCTCAGAAATGAGAGGGAAAGGAACTCCTGCGTCTGTTGGGCAGCAGCATGGAGCAACGCAGGCCCTTCCCAGCCAGCAGAACGAGGAACACTGGCGTGGCTTCGCTGTGTCAGGTTCTCAGACGTTTTCAGGCTTTATAGTCTCAGAGGAGGAAGCCACAATGGATCCACTACGCCCTAAAGGCGCAAAAACCAGGAAGAAGCAAAGTCAAGACCCCTCAATTTATTTTTTTTTTTTTTACATTTGGTTCATGATCACTGGCAGCCGTTTTTGCTGATGGATTTAACGGTAGCAGCAGTCCAGCGAGCGGCTGCGTCTGGTGCATCGATGGGGGGGCGATGGCACAGACTCTGCCACAGCTGTCCTAGGAGTCCAGTCCGCGTGCCGCCGTGCCCACCGCCTGCTGCTTTCCTGGCAGTTGGAAGGCCTCGTAGGAACACTTCAACTTTTAGAAGAGCGCGTTATGAACTGACGCACACTTCTTGTTCTGCGCTCTGCAGGCCCTCTGTAGCTGAAAAGAGAGACATGGCCCTGAAATGAGCGGCAACAGCCACATCAGATAAAACTCCACTTGCTTTAATCAGATTTTGCCAACTGCAGCTTATTTTGCTTAGAGAACGAAGCCTGGCTTCTGAGATCAATCACCAGCGACGGGCTGGTGCAAACAGCAAATGCTGGGCTCCGCTTCTGTGCGTCACTTGTAACTTCACCGTGGTGAACACCATTAAAGCGAAAGGGGTTTTCTCCTCCCTTATAAAAGCAAACAAAAAATTAAATTGTCACGATAGAAAAAAATACTACAAAGCGTACACAGCCATCTAGAGATTTGAGCCGGGGAGAAGAAAAAAAAAAGATGCCATTGCTCTTTGAAGTTGTTTGTGTTTGTACTGGTGGCGTGCAGCTGACTTCTGTGCTGATTATGTGCAGCAGAAATGCTACACCCAAACCTCTGCTTATCAGCCTTGCTCATTAAGCACCTACTGCAGAGATCTCCATTCTCTTCTGCGTTTCACCTCGGGGCCTGAGCCGCAGCAATGAACAGCCTTTCGCCTCGGGACTCGTGCTGGAAACGTGGCTGGCGGGCGCTCCGGGTGCTGTTGACGAAGCCGCTGAGATGTAAACGTCGCCGCGAGCGTCTCGGCACTTGCGCTGCGTCCGCGCTGTGGCACGCTGCTGTGGCACTGACGGTGCCTCCTCCTGCTGCTCCTGCGCCAGACCGCCGGGCAGCACAGCTCCCGGGACGGCCGCTCTCCGCTGCCGGCCTGGGCTGGCTCCCCTGCACGCTCCAGCTCCCGCGCCCTTGCCTCCCTCCCGGGAAGCCGCAGGGAAACGCGAGGAGAGCCCGGGGTGCGGGCTGAGGCGTTGCCCTGAAAGTCAGAGGGATGCCAGGTTCATCATTTTCCACTTGAGGAGGCTTGAAACCATCGTTTCATCTACATCTACATCTCCCCCACCTCCGTAGACTCCTCATTTGCCGAGGTGGAGAGGTTTGCTGCAGCGGCACGAGGGAGAAGGAGCCGCACGCAGCCCTGGAAGGGACTTGGTGACCCTGCACACGGGGGAGCAAAGCTCCAAGCCTGGGAGCGGCCGCTGCTGGGCAGCAGCACTGGTTTGATGTGGTCTGACCAAAGCCAGACCAGCCACTGCCATGGTCAACTACGACGCATTTAAAGGAAAGGAGAGGCCCCTCCCATGCATGGCCACCTCCTGCTTCTCCCCACCGCTCCTGGAGTCAGGCGGGTTGGAAGAGGGTGAGCGAGAGCAGGATTTGACAGTTAGGCAAAAGGCAATTTGCTTTTTCAGTCCCTCATGTCTAGCATTGACTCCTGCACGGGGAGTCAGGGCTGTTGCTTCCAGCAAACACTTGCGGTCTCTCTCCACCTCCTCTTCTTTCCCATTTACTGGAAAGCTTGGAGCTGGCCCAGGGAATGAGGGGTCGTTGGGTTCAGACCCAGCACGAGGGGAGTTGATCTTGAAGTCAGGCTGGGGCTTAAACTTCAGGGGTGAAGGTCCCCTTTCAAGAACTTGCAACTGCAGGAAGAAACGAGTTGTGACAGGAGAGGTTTAGATGGGATATTAGGAAAAATTTCTTCACTGAAGTGGTTATCAAGCATTGGGCCAGGCTGCCCAGGGATGTGGCTGAGTCCCCATCCCTGGAGGTACTGAAAATTCGTGTAGATGTGGCACTGAGGGACATGGGTTAGTGGTGGCCTTAGCAGTGCTAAGTTTATGGTTGGACTTGACGATCTCAAGGGTCTTTTCCAACCTAAATGATGCTGTGATCCCATCCTCACCGCTGCCCCAGGGCTGCCTCACCCCGGGGTCCCCAGCATGCTGGGGCCAGAGGAGCACCTTGTTTCGAGGCGCTGCTGCCCTGGGTGTGTGTCCGTGACCGGTTTCACTCTGCCAGGCCCCGGGGAGCGGGGAGGTGAGCGGGGCCCCGGCAGTGCCCCTCGGCTGCCGGGGCTCCTGTCCCCACAGCACTGCAGCAGTGACTCCGCACCCCAGCCCGGTAAGAACTGAAAGGCACACGCGAAGGCCTCAGACACGAAATGGTAATGAAACAAAAACACAGATCAAAGCTTTTAATTTCCCTCTAAGTCCTCGCACTCTCAGAAATTCTTATCAAAGACAGGCAGATGTCACTGCCTCCAGGGGCCTCAGCTTGGCGGGTCCCGATTCGCATCCCCACGACGTGTTTGCCTCCAAGACCAGGGACCTGCGGTGGAAAAGCAGCGATGGCTTGGGCTGTGGTGAAGCCCCATGCTGGAATTTAAAAGCACCGCGGAGCCGAGTAAGGCTTTCCAGCACCACTTCGGTGCTGTACGATTGTAAATACAAATAAATCCCTCTACAAATGCCATCAAGCCTCCACGCCCTGGTAAGATGAAGTATTATCAGGTAACATAAGCATTTCTTTTCATGGTGAAACGCCAGCGGAAGCCCTCTTACTTGAGCTGGATATTAAGTAGGTGTGGGATTGCCAGGTTTGTAAATAAAACGTTCTCCCAGCCGCACCGCGCCATGGGCTGGGCACCCGCTCCTGGGGCACGCAGCCTGCGCCAGTCCCCGTTTTCTCCCGAGGAAGGCGGGGATTTCGCACGGGGTGAGCTGTCTGGTTTTCTCTTTTATCATCACATTGCTTTCCTCAGTCAAAAGCTCGCTTAATGAGAGACACAAGTAATTAGTTTGTTGGAAATAGCACTGCAAGGGCCAGCTGGGAGCAGGGCAGAGGCAGCTCACTGGGGAGGGCACCCTGAATTTGGGGCACGTCCCCCTGAAATCTGGAGCCATGCTGGCTTGGCCAGCCAGGCTGGCAGCCTCGGCCAAGGTGATCCCAGAGGAGCAGGAGCTGCTGCGGCCACGCTGAGCGTCTGGGGCTCTCAACCTGTAGCAGGGCTTGTCCCCTGCACCCTCCCAGGCCCAGGGAGGAGTTAAGCACTTAAGCAGTGCGTGTGGGTACGTACCTTGTCTTGTAGGCACCAAGCTCCTGGGCTGTTGTTTTATCTCAGCTGTTCCTGCGTCATGAGCTCAGATGCTCCTGGTTGGAGGCGAGATTTGAGTCAGGCCCTTTGGCTGCTGTGAGCTGTGGCTGGGGTGCTGGAGGGACCTCGTGCCTGGAGAGCCTCAGGGCTCCGGATGAAGATGGATGTAGCGCTCCCAGAGCACAGCAGAGCCCCAGCCGCGGG
>Ga0181612_182206_pt1 | contig 15149 bp, 6 predicted proteins | sample HoacroProtozoa21_FD_119630 | JGI IMG/M metagenome (GOLD analysis project Ga0181612, IMG submission 119630) | Hoatzin crop microbial communities from Cojedes, Venezuel. Combined Assembly of Gp0051906, Gp0051904, Gp0051908 | reverse complement strand
TTTTTTTTAAAAAAAAAATCCATGGATCAACAGAAATGCTTTGTTTTCTGTTCTGCAAAAAACAAATCTTTGTTTTCTTTTGAAAACTTCCTTCCACTACACCACAAAGTGAAGCAAACCAGAAAAATGAGTTGAGCTGACCCCTTTCAGCTTTCAGTAAACTCAGTAAACAACAAAAATCAGGAAAAGGAATACCAGCTGCATAAACAACAAAAAATAAAGTTGACTTCTAATGCTATTTATTTTAATACTTGAAATAGCATCCAAAACCAGCATTTTTAAACAACCACTCTAAATTAGAATACAGGAGTGTCTCCTTATAGTATTTTAACACTGGAGAAGATAAGAAACCCATAAATATTCTTTATGAATAGATCATTTGGCAAAAGGCTATTTGGATGCATCAACAACCTCAACTAGATCTGATCTTCGGATGTTTTCCTCCCAAACACACTTACAGTCTCAAAATCCCCCAGAAATACCTAGACAAGAGAAAAAGCAACAGCAATAACACAACTGAGAGAAACTTCACAAGATCTTCTCCTCAGAATAATTTAGAGACTTCAAGAGATTTACAAGTGCTCTTGTCCATTTTTAAGTCATTAACACCCACACAGAGTGGGAGTGAACTGGTACCACATCCAAAGGCAATGGTTTGTATTGACTTTCCTCATGCATCAGTGGCTCCAACTAAACTTCCAAAATGTGTCAAGTTTGCCTGTCCCTAATATACCCTGCAACAACACGTAGCCAGCTATACCCTCCCTTATTTTAAGGGAAATAAAAAATAATTCCAATACAGTCACCAGTTTCATCCCAGTAAAATGAAAGAAGAACTGAGCTTCTCCTTTCAAAACTGACAATGTGATTTGCAAGCTGTAATGGAGAATTCCTGCTTCCCCTTCCTGGGGGCTGGATAACGCAACTGCACACAGAGTAGCTGGGAATCTAGAAGTACTCACTTCCCAAAGACCATTACTTAAAATGACTAATCTGAATCAATAATAAGGGCACAACTGATTCTTTATTTGCTTCCAGTGGTTGCCCTGGTTGACTTACAGTGTACTACATTTCTAAAAATCATAGGGTTCTTTGCTTCCAGAGAAAACACTTATTTCAGATATTCTTGCCGCCACAAAGTTATTTTTCTATTTTGTTCAGTCACTGTTATGCCTGCAGGAATGTCTGATTATCCATAAAATGTCTTCTGACAGCTCAGATTCATTACTAAATTACCACATTTAAACTTTTCATGTGCAAAGGGCAATTACTTTTATGAATGACTGCCAGCAACATTTCACTATATCTGAATGAATTTTTAAAGTATTCTAATTGCCACTTAGATGCCCCTATAACTCTTATTTTAAAGGTTTTAATTTCTTTTAGTCATAGTTACCAGTGTTCAATGCAAAACATTTTATAACACTGAAAATTATTTACATCAGAAGAAAAGACATATGAAACTGGTGGTGCTACTTAAGCAGTTAGACTGCACAGTCGAAATGATTCATAGCCAAATTCTTGAGCATGAATAATTATCTGTAGCCCTCATTTAGAGCTTTTGCATCAAGTTACATTATTCATTTGGGTTTTGGCGGGGCAAATTAATTAATACCAACTTGACAGACACATTAAAAAAAAAAATCTAAATTTTTCAAGTGGTTGAGCCAAACTAAACATTTAATATGTCCAATGACGTAAAAAGGGGAGGTGTGCAATGAATGCTTTTTTACCCCTGAACTTAAAAAAAGCACAGATACAAATAAGCATTCCAAGAGGACAACTGAACTTTTAATTACACCATGAAGATGGGCTGGAGTTCTGAATTGTCTCCCAGTGGAGTGTCATCAGGAAATTTCATTAACACAGTCTATTTTTTTATGCCAAAGTTGTTAATGAAAGGAATAAACAAGATCAGAAATAAACTAATCGTTGATGAACTCCTCCAATAAACTCCAGCTAGACTGATGTTTCTCTTCGAAATGCCACATTTTGTGTCACATTCTTCATTCAAGCACTTGCCCACTTCAGAGATTTTTCTATTTCCCTTCCCATTATCCCTGTTCCCTATCAGTTTATAGAGAGGCATCAAACCAAATGTTCCCTTGAAAACCAGCTGGATTAATGTTCCTTTAGTTCCTTTGTCTAGAAAATCAAGGATCAGATTAATAGGGAAGAAATAGAAACGTACGTCTACAACGTCTTCTGAAGGCTGTCATGAGTTTGGTCTTGAAAGCAAACCTACCCGCAGCATGAACAGCAAATGTGAATCCAGAGCTCCGAGCAGAGCCACTTAAGAGCTGGCAGGTTAGGACACCACTGAGAACGCTTGTTCAGGTCATCTACACTGTGCATGGCAGGCACTTGACAGAAAATTGGGGGTATCCCAGACAAGACATGGGGCACAGAGGTAGCTGTAACAATGGCAGAATTACAGCACTGAGATTCAAGCACAGGCATAACTGAGCCGGCTGCAGATCCTAAAATGACTCAGAGATAAGCAGTAATTAAAGACGACAAGAGGTCTAAGAGAGAGATTTGAAAAAAGTCCCATCAAAAGGGAGATGTTGAAAAATAACCTAATAAAAAGGGCCTCAATTTCTTAAATTAAATTATATGTGAAGCAAACGATCCACCACAATCCAAGACTCTTAGAGTACCTTCTTGGTTTTGCCACTGGCTGACTGCAGAAATGTGGGCAACCCAGTGAACTTCTCCATCTGTCTGCATCCATTTTTAGCAAGGAGGGAATGAGTGAAAACATGTGGCACATCCACTTCTGTAAAGATTTTGAAATCTTCAGATTAATGTGCTGCAAGTAATTTTTAAGCAATTTTAATTTCCTGCAACAGTAACCTATTTCACTGCGACCCTCAACAAAGGCCAAAACCTCTGAGGAATGGTTGCCAGCAGTAAGTTACCCTTCAGTATTCAACCTTGCACAGGATCCAAGGGGGGCTTTCATCTGCAGCTAAACTCTAATTAGCAGATCTCATAAAGCTCCATTTGATAACATTATTCCAACATTAAATATCAGCCCTTAATACTTTCCCCTGTGCATTACTGTCCAAAATACACAGCTACAGATGAAGAATTGCTTGAAAAAGGTGATTCCAGCAAAACCTGCCACCTTGTGAGAAACAGTCCATGCAACAGAGAGGTAACGACAGGTCAAACCTGGTTTAAGCTACGCCAAGGGAACAGTAAACTGCCAACACTATTCCCTGCTTTCCAGTGGTCCCACTGATCTTGTGTACAGTAACTTCATGAATCCTTGTCTTCTGATCAATTCTAGTACAGCTCAGCCAGGCTCTGGCTTCAGCCTTACTGGCATGCTTAGACACAGACAAATGGTATATAAGTGTATTTCCACTCAGCAGGCAGAGCAGGTTGTGCTTTGCACTTGCTATGGATTGATTTAAAAGAATTCCAGGTTGCTATGAAATCTGCATATGTACAGAAAGAGTTGGGCTTTTCTTCCACACATCGGAGTGCAACCTAGCACTTCCAAAGATCCTCAACATTCTGCAAGTCAGAGTCCTACCCTAAAAACTGAAAGAGTTTGAAGAAGCTACCCCAATACATTCTCTTGCTTTCCCTCTTCTCCAGCTTCCAACTTCAGGTTCCTCCCGGATGAGGAATACTGAATGGCTCTCCAAAAGTTTTGACCGTTCTTTGTCTTGTCTCATTCTGAGAAGAAAGGTCTACATTACAAGGAACACTGTTTGTGCCAGTTAACACCTTGTTAATAGTCCTAACAGAAAGTAAACTCCACAAAGTTTGCTAGCCTTTCACTGAGACATAATCACAATGGTAACTTTTTGAAAAACAGAGGCTGTTCCACTTCAGACTGTCAATCATGTTGCCCAGACATTAAAATATACCGCATTCATTTATTTCTTAAAAAACATTGCAATGACAAGATGCCAAGCCTGAATGGCGCCTGTCCTTACTTCTCATTCTGTGAGAGAGGTCCACTTCTTTCCCACTACAGAGGTAGCAGACCTTCCCAGACAAAACAGAGTAAACAACAAGTAGTGGAACTGGATACTGAGGTTTTATTTAAGAACCAAAGAGATCTGAGCTTTTACTCTGCCTGATTATAACCTGCATTCACTTGCATTCCTTCAGGCCTTATACATTCACTAAGTCGTGACCACTCCTCTCCAGAGGAAGATCATTGCTCCCATGAGAAAGTTAGGTAGAAAGTTCTTTCAGTTGTTGCTGTGCAGCTGTTTTCAGTCACTGGCCTCAGGAACAACTGGCCAAGGTCCCTGCGCACCCCCAAGCATTTGTCCTCATGCAGCGCTCTGATCTCCAGGATCTACCCTCACTTCTACGATCCATACTCCAGCCAGGATCTTCGTCACCTTCTTTCCAGGTCCCTTTCTTTTCAAGACCACTTCTTTTTGGGAAGCCACCTTTTTGGCTTCCTCTGCTTTCCAGCACCCCAAGCCTGCGATTTTCCCAAACTAAACAGCCTAAAACAGAAGCACAACATACTGACTCTTTCTCAGGCCTGTTTATTAATTCGAGGACATGGGACGTGCCACTACTTTTTAGTCCACGTTATCAAAATTTACAATCAGCCCATACTGATCACAGCCAGCAAGTAGCAGGCTTCTCTGGAGAGTTTGAAAGTTCAGACATTCATACACACATGCCCAATTATCCTCCAGCTGTGTCCGCTCACAATGTAAGCTATTTTTGCATCTAAGACAGAGACAGATATGTTAGCCATAGTGAGACAAACTGAAATCTGCAGATCATTGCCACATGAGCCATCTCTCCCAAGAGACCAACATGGTCACCGGATTAGGTAATGTGTCATCCTCTGGTCTCAGTTAACTCCCCGCACGTGCTCTGGAATCAGCTCAAAAGAAAGCAAATTGCCTTCATTCAAAATGCACTGAAGTCTGTGGATGGATTTCTCTATTGAGAACAACTGGATCAAAGCCCCAGTCTCGGGCAGTTACGCTGCTTGTGCTTTTGTCTAGCCTGCTCAACATGCAGCCGCAAAGAAGTATCAGCAAGGCAGCAAAAACCAGGAGCCCTGATTCATTTTGATTTTTCATAGCTTGGTAGGAAAGAAGCAAATAAAAATATCGTAAGAATATTCCTGACTGGATTTTTTAAAGTTTTAAGGCTGGTTATATGTTTTTTTCAAAGCTGACAATGGTTATTCTTAATAGCTCAGGGTAGAAAGATATCACTGCTTATGTAAGACAAAATGACATAGAAAAAACAGAAAAGCTTTAGGCCTTCTACAGCATCTATTTTGTTCTAGATAATACAGTAGAGCTAATAAAAATTTATCTGCTTCATATCCTTAGGCTATCAAATCTACAAGAATGCTATCTTCTTAATAACTTAGCATCTTACCAACACTGACAATCCAACTTCGTGAACATGTTCCCTTTTAGAAAGGAGACATAAACAGAGGGAACCATGCTCTGGAAGACTTAACACACCTTCTATACTTCAGGAGAGGTATTTTCTTTCCATGGGAACTCAGAGCTATCCAACAGTATTAAGTTTACGAGTTGCGTATTTTTAACGTTTTCAAATACGACAATAGATAATATAGCTGGTTGAACTGCTTTTTCCCCAATAGATTAAGCGAGTTTTTTCTGTTGAATTTATCAGTGGCAGAAACTTTTGTTAACATAAAAATAACTGCATACTGTATGTACACTCAGAGAAGAGGCCACTTTACTCTGCAGCTTCCATCTGTTGAGCTATGGTCCCAGTTATCCAATACTCAAGCAGCTCAGAAATGTCTCTGAATATAACTCATCTCCTTGAGATGGGGGATATACCATCATTCCTAGTTTTCAGGGAAGGCATTTAGGCAGGGAAGGCATTTAGGCAGAGAGAAATGACTGATCAACCTAAAGACACCTGAGGTCGACAGAACTGCTGTAATTTGAACTTCATTCACCTGTGCCCCAACCTGATGGTCCTCAGTACTGAACAGTCCCTCCCAGGACATGGTCATTACCCTCTGTGGCTCACTTTGGTGGGCCCTGTTACTAGATTGCTGACAGAACTATTATTCATCACATTATTAGTCCTCTGTTCACTAAGAACTGAAGAAGCAGTCTTCAGAGCTAAAAATCCCCCAAACGTATCTATATACATCATGGACAGTCACAGCTAATGGCCTTGACACTAGGACAAACAAGACACAATATTAACAACATTGAAAAAAAAAATTATCCTCAGTCCAGCAATGTGCTGCTGGCTCTTCTTTTTTTTTAAATAGCACATCCCTCTCTTTAATTACCGCAGGCAGGATGTGAACAGATGCTGACTGCACCCAGCAGCCCAATGATTCAGGCAAACTTTTAGCTGTTAGCGAGTCGTTGAGGTAGCTGACTCAGGCAAACAAGATGTGCATATTCCCCCCAACTGATTAACCACTGGGTTTGCACAAGCTTGGTTCATTGACCACAGCTGTTGGGAGACACAAATGTCCTCAGCTGACAGCCCTGTTCTCAGTTTCATCATCCTTTCTGGTTGAAAACAAAAATATCAACATTCACTGACATCTTGTCTGGAGTTGAGACAAAATACACCATATCAGTAGGTGATGAATTCCTGCATGAAATGAATCACAGGTTGAAGTTGTTCAAATCATGAAAAGGAAAAGCAGAGAATAAGATACAGGCTACAGTGATACCCAGCCTGCAGTTCTCTAGATAAATCCTGTGGATTTCTGTACTGCTTACAGACATCTCAGTTATGAGGCCTGGCTCCGTAACAACTTCACAAGGAAACAAAATCCACACAGATTTTTCAATTATATACAGTGTGTGAATTCAATTTCTTTAATAATCAGTCCCAAGTCCCCAGCAGTTCCTCCTGTTGTGTCCATTACTAGCTTCTACAGGCACTTTATCAGTCTTAACTTCCAGAGCCAATATCGCAACACATCCACTGGTTACTGCTGTGATAACATCTCCAGCTTCACACCTAGAAAGAAGGTGATCCTCCAGAAGTCCTGTGCTACAACATGCAGGTGCTACTTGGCAGCCTCTCCAGCACTAAGTAGGCACAGTTCTAGAAAAACAGAACTGATCTTGCAATCCTTCATCTCTCATCACGTCTGTGTCTGTTCCTGCCACATCTTTTGCCCTGCCTTCTCCACAGCCTTTCTTTTATCCATAGAAACAACCCTCTCTTTAGTAAATCTGAGGCTTTCATAATCCGCCTACTGATGGAGATAAACAAAAATGGAAGTAAGCACACATGCCTTTTTTCCTTATTTACTTTTAGGATGCCATAGAATTTTTCTTCAGCTCTGACTGGATGGATCTGAAACGTACAGACAAGCTTTGGGGTGCCTGCTGTAACAAAACAAGTATTGATGTTTAGCGTGGAGATGCTGGAAGAGTGAAGTCATATTAACCATCAAAGCTTCCCGAGTTTTACAGGTTTTTATAAGTATCACAGCTAATTATATCCGAGACCCAGACTTTCACAAGACAACAATAAAAATGTGTAATGGATGTCACAATTTAACTATATGTGTTCTTAAAGTTTCATTCACTTTGAACTTCATGGGTCCAAATTTTAAGTGTAGATACACCATCAACAAGAAGCTACCAGCTGTTCATCAGGAGACCTGACCTGCAAGGTGCTGAGCGTCTCTGCAAACTTCAGTCATCTGGGAGCAGTCAGTAAAAGAGATGGGGAACACAACTTGCAGGATCAGGCCCTGAGAACGGTAGCACACTGTACAGTGCCAAACTAAAAGGTTATCCAAGACAGGAAGTCCCTTCCTATACGCATAGTAAACAGGCTTTAGATCTCATTGAGAAGCCAAGGAGTGTAGAAACCCCTTCCCTCCAAATATGTACTTGCCATCCCACATTTTGCCGTTGCCATCCAACACTTTGCTCAAAATGTTATCTGACATTTTGCTCCTATCAAGCAAAAAGTCACATGGCCTTAAAGGCATATGTGAGTCACTTAAGCTAAAGAGTCCATGTAGCCCAGTTGCTTGGAGGACAAACATTTGTTCTTGGTAAAAAGGAAGGAAAGGGAAGGACAGGAAGTGGGAAGAAACCATCTTTCCTATGGGACAACCACTCCGGATTAGTGCTGGGAGTAAAAGAGAAAACTGTATTGCTAGTCATCCGCCCTCTGGAAAAAAGAAAAAACCATATTCTCATCTTGCATATGCAAATGCAGAGCCTGGCAGTGACTCTTCGGATTAGCAGACTGTAGCATCACTATACACACTTATCAATTAGGCTCCAAACGATTTCCCAGGTCCCAAGGAACCACAGCACAGAGTTATCATCACTGCCCAGCACTCATACAGCACTTCAGCACTTTGAATATTTAACAGGAGAAATTAAATAAAAAAATATAAGAACTCTACAGATTCTCAGCCTCGCTAAAAGAAACAGTACTATATGCTATCCTACTATAATATAAAGACTTTGAATTCCGCGTTTCATTCTGGTGACATTTTCCCTTCTTCTGAACGAGCATGAGGTCAGGTTAGAAGGGGGGGAAATAATTTTGTAGAATGCTAAATCTACAGGAGTTGAGGGTGCTTAGCACTCCACAGAGTACAGACAAACAACAATAAAACAAATAGACTCATGGGAGAAACTGAAATTATTATTCAGTCCTTACCTAGACTGTCTTACTGGTATCTACTGGATTTTCAACACAGAAAAGCTGAGCAAAGGTATAAAAGGATTTGCTCCTGAAAAGTCCCAGAATTTGCAGTATAACAACCAAAACTATTCTCTAACACTGCTACTACCACCGTGCCTATGAACCTCAGTAGCAGACAAGCCCAACTGTGCTAAGCCCTATACAAGTACAAAATAAATAGTTTCCATATCAAAAAAGAATTAATCTGGACACACCAAATTAATGTGAACTAAAGAGAGGAAAGAAAGGAGACCCTACTCTCTATATTGTCAGGCTGCCACAAGACACCAGTGGCCTGGCTTGACCATGGTAGACACCAGTCAACAAAGAAAGCTTTAAGGAACATTACGAAGGGAGGTAACAATTGTTTATGGAGACCTCCTTCCAAACATCAGAGTTAGCATGAGTCTGAACACCAAGATGGGCATGGGGAGCTAAATCCAGTCTAAGTGGACAGCAATCCTGATGGCTCATCAACAAATGAGAGGGGAAAGATGAGTGGTAGTAGGCTAGGATGGGCCTTCAAAGTCAAGGTGAGCAATTTAATGTTTAACCAAATGGACAGCACAGGGAGAAATACAAAGAGAGAAGGGACATAGCCAAAGGGACAGATTAGGAAAATTTGTCTGACAGGAAAGCTTCAGTGGAGAAAAAAAAAAGGGAAAAAATGGGCCACAGAATGTTCACAAGTGAGAAATAAGGATCTGTGTGGTTGGGCAGAACTGCGCTGGAGATCGTACACAGCTAGAACCAAGGCTTAGACACAGACCTGTCTTGTTTGGTCACACCCAGGCTGAGCAGAAGTCATTCTGCTTACAAATCTAGCTGAGAGATAGAAGGGCAGTGCCCTGCACAGGGACCAAACCCAAAGCAGGACACGTGCTGAAGAACTTGCAGAAGAAGATAAGCTCCACCTAAATAAGGTTCTGCTTGAGCTAGTGATGACTTGTATTCCTGACAGAGTGACCCAAACTGCAGCTTATATAGAAGATGAGTGCAGAGGTAGGTCTGTGAAAGCAGAAAACTCACTATCTATGGAATATATTACTTTCTGGCCACATACAGAAATAAAAGAGAAAGACAGAGAGAGAGCAGACAACTATGGGACTTCCCCATAAATGCAGAGCCTGTGGCAAAAGAATAACCCACTCACACTGTCCTGTAACTAGAGAACAACCGAAATCTTTAGTGAAGACGGAGATGTGTCCAAGAAACAGCAGTTCTGCACAACCAAAAAGAACTAACCCAGAAGCAAACAGGGTTTGAAACATCTTTGTTTCCTCTATGATTCATCAGTGCACTCCAGACCATGTACTGACATTATGTGTAACAGTCTGAAGATTACTCTTAAAACTTACCAGCTCTGACCACAGCATTTTTCCTGAGAAAAAGATCAGCAGATTAACAATCTGAACCTAACCACCTCTCCCCTGGCTATGTTCCCAGTCAGCAGCAGACAAAAGATGGTCACAGAGATGCTATCACAAAAGCTCTGCACCCCTCGCTGCAGAAGGCAATTCTCCTCAGCAGGAAATCCCCGCAGCAGCACGATGCCTTGTCTGCCGTGCGTCACCAGCATCCCAGGAGTCCGGACTAACCTTTGCACGGCAGTCTCGTTCTGAACACCTCCAAGGCCCCAGGGCATCTGAACCCAGACATGAGCACATCGGTACAGAAAGGGAAAAGCACTAAAGGAAATTAAGAAACGAAAAATGAATTTCGAATCGTTCCTATAACCAATGCAAACACTATTAGGGGGAGTTATGGGTTGGTCATTGGTATTTATGTGGACTGTTCTGTTCGATCATTGTTTTATAAATGGCTTCTATCCGCATGTATGACTCACTGATTACAGAGTATGCTATTTCACTGTACCAGGCTATTCCCCATATCACATATAGCTATAAATTTCTTTCTTGTGCCATTTACAAGTTTTTCCCCATTCCCCTTGTTTTACAAAAATGAAGTTTTAAAGTGTATCATCAACTTGTTACATGCTTAAGACACACCTACAAAGATATTCTTAGGCAAACTAAGAGCCAAAAAATTTAAAAGTTGGATGGTTATGAGAAAGAGCAACTTTCGCAGTTATCTGAAAGGGCATATGCTAATCACCAGCTGGAATCAACAACCAGCTTTGTCACACACATTTTCAACACACTGCAACACAAAGTACCTAGAAAGCTGTTCCTCTGAGGCTGTATGATTCCTCAGCTTCCATTGGAGTGACAGCTATAACCTTTCACTCAGACATGGTCCTTAGCCACTACGCTCATAATATTTTAATAATTAAGTGTAATTAAACATTTTCATGATTTCAAACTCAGTAAGAAATAATTACTCAGTATTTCTGAATTTGGAATTTCTTACTGAGTTGGGAATGCTGAAGCACTGAATGCTCCAAATCTTTTCAAAGAATAAACATTAAAGATCTTTTTCCACATATATATATTGCAGATTATAAAACATACCAGAAACAACATTATGCTCAGCTGAAAAGAGCTGCTTGTCTAACAATACCAAGGAAACGACACACATTGCCCAGGCAAACTGCATATGAAAAAAATTAATTCTAAATGGGTAGATTGACTGCTCTCAGGGTTATACACAGACCTAGCTTGAAGTGGACAACCAGTATGTTACCCAAAATAATTTTCTCAGCTAACTCTACTCACCACTAAAGCAGTGAATAGTAGATTTTCTACAGATCCATCTTTAGCGTCTTATCTAACATCCTACAAGGTAAATGAGCTTTCCATTTTCTTCAGTGTATGCCCGTAGTGAAGAGATTTCAAGATACATCTCATTAAATGATCTCATGGAGGCAGGAGAGCCTTGAAGCTATCCACATTTATGCAGCAACATTTCATTTAAGTAAATGTTGAGACTTATTTTTTTCTCCATGGCAGATGGACCCAAAACACCTGTATGCAGGTTCATACATGCATTCACTGCTTGGATTGAGTCTTCTTATTTAGTTTCTTTTACTGTTCCAAAGAATTAGCTGTTCCAGAAGAATGATGTCGTGACTATTTTTGGTGATCACAGCGTGCATTTCTATCGTTTGCTGGTTCTTATACTGTAGTCACACATCTAATATCCAAGTACCACAGAGGAGTGCAGTGAGTGCTGGCACGATGGTTATTATCACATGCTGGTTTATCCGTCATTCACTTCCTAGGGGAAACAGCTATGCAGAGTAGAGTGCACTGCTCAGGAAAGCAGTCTGCAAAGTGGAGGAGGGAGACAGCGTTGTTTGCAAATTGGCTGATGCAGGCCAATACGCATTTATTGTATAGCAGGTTCCTACACCAGTAACAGAATCACAAAAAAAGGCAGTTGGGAACAACCTCAAGATATCACTTAATCCACTTTCTGCCCCAAGGAAGAATCAGCTGTACCTTTGTCCTTTCTGACAAATGTTTGTGCAATAGGTCTTTATTGTATTCCAATGGCCCCCACTGCCTCTTCATGCAATATCCGTTTGCTCCATTTTCTCGCTTCTCTAGTACCTGTCTCAACAGATGTCTGGATAGCTCCAGTTCCCTCAGATTCCCTTAGCATCAACCCTGTGCTTCAGAGGATTGTCCTCGTTGTTCAAAAAACCCCCACAATACTTCATATGTCTGATCTTCCTGGTGCAGTAAGCTGGAGTAGGTCCTTATCACAAAGCTGTCCATGTTATTCCCTCTTTCCACATCCTTGAGACTCACCCCTTTCATATTTTGGATTTCAAAGCAAGTATATATACTGTTGGTAAAAGGGGAAAACCCTCCTCTTTTGTCACATCTCACTTCTCTGAGCAAATGATGTTCCCTTTTATCCAAATTCACATACAGCTCTCCCAAGAGGTCTCAGATAGGCATGTAAGTCATACTGTTCACTACATATCGAAACTTCCAATTCTTTTTATTTATTCCGTCACTTCAGTATAGTCTTCATCTAAGAGACCATTTGTTCTAGGCATTATTCCTAGCGTGTGTCATGCCGATAGAAATTTTCCCTTGGGATCTTCAAAATTCCATCTTTTAAAGAGCTTTAATTTTACTTGACTTGGTTCAGAGAAAGTCAAAAGTTTAAAACTTCTGCCTTGGTAAAACACGCTCACCTCCAGTCCATCCTACATAAGCAGTAAGTCATAAAAAGCCTAATTTACACACAGTATTTCTGTCTGCCTGTTCAATGTCATTATAACGCTAACACTGCTGTTGAAAAGTGGGTGTTGCCAGCAATGGGCTAAGTGGAAACATTAAAGAAACAGTTTATTAATCAATTCCATCCCACAAACCCTAATGTAACAAAAAGAAGCACAAATAAATGCCTGATGTGTTAAAGTAATATATGGCCTGCACACTGAGACATAGGACTCCTTTAAATTTCTTGGCAGTTTTAGTTTAGGCTACTAACACTTTGGGGGATAATATACTAGTTAAATACTTTAATGGTTTAAGTTTGGTTTGTGTTTGTATTTACTTTTCAGTGAACTTCAGTACTGTTGAAAGGTGCTGGATCAATAGTACTGGTTTTGAGCTTATTTATCTTAAACTTTCCCCCACGGTATTAACAGCTCTCACACGTAAAACGAGATTCAGCTTAGTTGGTACTTAGTTAGCAGCTGCTGGTTTCTCAACTTCTGAGGACCAATCCTAATCAAAAAATAATGTGGAAGATACTAAGCATGAGATAGTCTGTTGACTATAGTGAAGGCTCAAAAGTGATCTTTGAGCTTTAAGCTGGCAATATTTACAGTTCTGTGACCCCTTGTCTCAGCTACCCGTCCTCACTCTCATGCTGCCCCTTCCCTTGTGCTCAGCAACATCAGACACTGTGCCTGCACATGGGGAACCAGAGCGGAGAACCAAGTTAAAACAAACCCGTTCATCACACTTGCACTGACGTGAGGCAAGGGGCTGTATGGGAAGGAACGATGGGGAGGGGTCCAGCTGTTTTTTTCAGTAGCTCTGCTGGCTTCCTCCCTGGTTAAAGCACCCGTGAAACCCTGATGTCCATTTATTGCCTAAAATCAGATAGGATGAATCCACAACTCCCTCATTTTTTCTCTTGTACATACACAGGCTGAAAAGGAACCATACTGTTCAGCTTGGACAACATTTTTGCATGGGGTGAAAGGGTACTGAGCAAGATAAAGCCTGCCACATTCCTTGTCATAATCGTGTACAGATGTTCCATATTAAAAACTAATATTTACTGAAATACTTTCAAAGTTGCATCAGAGCTCCTCAGAGTGTGTTAAAAATAAGCACATGCAAAAAATTACATTTAGCTGGGAGCCAGATTCCTTCACCAAAACTACAGACAGCTAAACAACTGTTTCTTTGCTAATATGAGGAGCCAAATCAAACCCCTTCATCTGAACACCTCTGAACTCTGGGACTGGTTTTGTCTGAAACTACATTTGGCCAAATGATTGTTACCCTCCAGTGAGTACATGACCACATACAAGAAGTTCACTGCTTGATCAGTTTATTACATGAAGAAATCTAATAAACTGTGATTTAAATTTAATAGCCTTGGACAAATTTGCCTGTCTGTTCAGCAAAATGAACTCTCAACCTCCGCTCATTTACAGAGATCCAAGATTCCTCCACTACACACAGCAATCCAAACTGCCCCAGCAATTTGTTAAGAAATATTTGTTTCCCCTAATAATGATAAGTAACAATAATAATAATAAAACAGCACATGTGGTTCTGATAAGAATGAGCTAAATAAGATGGCCTCAAATTCCTATCTGATTAAGAGACCATCATATGACAAACCAGCAGAATCAAGTATCTGCCTGAAAACCAGGGAAAGTGCTTGATTTACAACACAAAGTGGATGTCTGCCATGATTTTCGCACACTTTGCTATCTTGGCTGACCTCTTCCAGACTTATTTTCTGCACACCAACAGATTTCACATGTTTTTAAATATGGTGACAACTGGGAATTCATAAATAATATATCTCCACTGAAATACAACCGCCACGTCTGAGCAGTTCCGGCTCCAGGCTTGATCTGCAGCAAAAGTCAGACAGCTGAAGTTTATAGCAGCTCTCCCCATTCTGCAGCTACACTATTAAAATGACTCCACATGTACCCAGCTGCCCAGATGTAGACAGCGCAAGCTAATGGTACCTAAATACAAGTATGAAATATCGCCTCTTGTCAGGAAGAGTTACAGTCACGCATGACAAATTTACGTAGGTAAAACTGCAGAAAAACGTGCGTCAAAGTGTGCATATAAACACCTTGCTTCAAAAAGCAAATATGAACTTGTCAAATCTGTGTTTGTTTTGTCAATAGACAACTTCAGCATCATTCATGCCCATCACATAGGCATTTCAAAGAGCAATCATGGACTGGAATATCACTTCACTCCTGGAACCCAGGCCATATCCCCTACACACATTACACAGTACTTTAGGGACAGCAAAGCAGAGACCCCAGACTTGCACTTCTAGCCTTCAGTATG
>Ga0181612_170666_pt1 | contig 15149 bp, 6 predicted proteins | sample HoacroProtozoa21_FD_119630 | JGI IMG/M metagenome (GOLD analysis project Ga0181612, IMG submission 119630) | Hoatzin crop microbial communities from Cojedes, Venezuel. Combined Assembly of Gp0051906, Gp0051904, Gp0051908 | reverse complement strand
GGAGCGGGGGGACCTCGGCCAGGCGGCCCCGTCCTTCCCGGCCTGGCCTGACGTTTAACCCCTTTGGCTGCGAGGGGTTAACTAAGTGGGATGCGGGAGTCGGGGGTGGTAGCCGCTCTTCCACCGCACGCACCGCCCGAGCACAGCCTCCTTCCATTTTAGTCTGATAGACACATCAGAAACGCTGCCTCAGCTGTGGCTTCTTCCACTGAAAAGCCTGAAATTGTTATCTTCGCCACGCGCGAAGTCCCCGGTTTCCCGGCCATCTATCACTTGTGACATTATCCATGGGTCAGCTGTGCACACTGAGGTGATGAACATCTATACTCACCTAGAAGACACAAGAGGATCTACCAAGAGAATCCAAAAACTGCTCCCTCAGCCACTCTCTAAAAAGTCTCTGCAAACACGTTAAAAAATGACTCGCCGTAACAAATGGGTGTAGGTCACAGGCATTTAAAGCCAAAGGCTGTGTCTGTAAAATGGCTCGAGTCAGACATACATCGGGTGTTTAATGGGCTATAATCCCGCTCAAATCTGCAGCACCATCAGCAAACACTTTGGAAGTCACTTATTTTAATGCTTCTCCGTATCTATGTGGCCTAATACAAACGAGTGTAATACCGAGTTCCTTAGGACTCCAATTTCAGCAACATCAATCACACCAGTCCTCCCCAGTGGGTTCACACGTCTCCGCGAGATGCAGCATAGGGCAGGAAGCTGCCTCCGCTGTTTCAGTTTGAGCTGTAGCTCTCCGCTCCCCACCGCCGTGAACCAGCAAAGCAGATGTCAAGTAAGAAGAGCCGTTGGGCCCAATCCAGCCCAATCCTTTTGCAAGCGGACCTTCAGTCACACGGTCAACCTCATCAGCGTAGTCCCAGCCCTCGAACAACAGGAGAAAAGTGAAATGCCCGCTCCTGTCTACTGATACCCCCTTGCTCAAGGGATTCTTGAAAGATTTTCACACCTGGATCTTCTTTGTACCAAAAAAACATCATCACATTTCCTCCTTTCTCCCAAAAGAATTTCTTAACCATCAGCCTGTGTGAAAACTGTTCCTATCTCATGGAAAAGAATAATTTCACAGGATTTCTTCCAACATGCTATGGGAAAACAGGCATGAAAATTCTCCTCCATGCTGACCTGTGTTTCTGTAAAATATTGTGGAAAAGAGTACTACGTGCCTTTCTTCATATTTGGAATTCGGTTTTGTTTTTCTTTGAGCTGAGGAATTGGTTTCGAAAGTTGAAAAAGGGTCAGACCTATTGCCTACAATTTGAAATCAGTGGGAAGCCTCCCGGTTAGCTTCAGGAGGGTCTGGATCAGGCCATAAACTCAGGCATTCCACCCAATGGGCAGAAACCACTGGCAGATCCACTCCAGGAATGACTGCATTGGTGCCTTAACTTTAACAGCTGAAGAGCTGTCTCTGTGAAAGTAGTTATTTCCATTAATCCACTATCTCCTCTCAGTTGGCTGGTATTTTCCACCTATTGTGATCCCAGATGTAATCCGCAGCTGCAGCTTACCGCTTATTTAAAGCAGACTTGAGCAGTGCTTTCTCACTTCTACAGATACAAACACTCCACATACGGTGGGTACCTTTAATGACAGGCATCTTCACATCCAGCAAGAAGACCAGTAGTTCTTATTGTGGTGTACAACAAAAACCACTGTGTATAGCAACTCCTGTTTTCTGAAGGCCTTGTACATCACCAGCATTTATTCTGTGGAGTCATGCCCTCCAATATTTTTATTGTAATGTACACCACACATTGTTTGAATATTGTGTGGGACCACTTTGCCCTCAAATTTGGAACTGACATTTGACCAGTCTGAGGCATCAGGCCTGAGCTTTACTAAACAAACACACTCAAATGCAGCGTATCACTGACAAAACACACCACCAACCAAGACGGACAAGATTAAGTAGTAAAAGGGGCTACAATACAGAGCTCCAACCTTGCAAGCAAATAGGCTTGCTACTGAGCCAACGAGATTTGTCTGAATAAACTTACAAAAAAAAAAAAAAGTGCTTGTAAGGTTAAGTATATGTAGGTTTGTGTATTTCATGCTAACATGAGAAAGACTCACAAAGTACAGAACTGTCAAATGCTGTCTAGAAGTGTATTGGCGTGAGTTTGGGATGGCCACGTTGCTCACAGACGGTGGCTGCTGGAAGCTGCTCAACTCTTTGAAATGTTAAAAGCAGGCCCAGCCAAGAAAGACAGGCAGGCAGCATGCAGAGGAAGTCAAAGTTGCATGATAAACGTAGCAATCACATATTCATGCACATAACAGCTGTAGATGATCTAAACATGGCTTTGGTAGGACAGGAGCACACTTGTAAGGAAATAGTTATTCCAGAAAAATGCTACCCTAGAAAGACCAATTTAAAAAACGTACATAAGAAGTACCCTTATCCGTCACTAACACTTCTGTTGCCTCTTTCCAATCGCAGGAGCCATCGCCTCCCAGGAAGGCCATGAAGAGCACTTGCTTTGTGCCTGGGCAAGGGGCTCTTGCTAAGCCCCCACCTCTGGGTGCAGTAAATGCTTTTCACCTTTAACCAGCTATGTAATAGGAGGTGTCGCAGGTTCCAACCTTCTTCACGCTTCTTTAGTTGCCAAGGTTTTCTACATTTCCAAGGCACTGTTATAGCAAGGCTTCTAGTGAGGGCATTTTCCTCAGACTATTCCTACGGGCGCCTATTTAATTCGCTGCAGGGGACTCATGCCGCTGATCAAACAATGTATTGCTGTAGGTTTCAGGCCTTTGCTGTGGACACAGCTTCTACCCCTCTAAAGGAAACGACACTTCCTCATGAGATGAGAGCAGGACACCTCTGCCTCTCATCAGAATGGGCCAAACCACACACCCAGTTAAAGTCAAGGATAAGCCTTTGCTACCGCTCAGCAGAAATACTACTGGACTGATTTAGTAAGTTAATTTTCAGGCTCATTTTACTTATTCAGCGGGACTTACAAATGACTTGTCTCTTGACTTCTTTGGAGACATTAAAAGATCTCTGTCAGTTCTTTTATGGATAATTACGACATTAAGGCCATGCCATGTTACTGTATTCTGCCATTAAACCATTAGTCATATTCAGTGATGGGAATTTACACTAAACGAGAAACTAATGGCATACAGCCTGTTTCTCCTTTCAGCAGATGAGAAGAGAGACCATGTACTTCACAGGCAGTAAGGGCACAGGGCCGCTCCCAGTGACCATGCTGAGACCATACCCTCCCAGCCCACCGGCAGTAGGAGGCCAGAGAGAAGGCAACAGGCAGGAGGCACTTGCAGCTAAGTGATACTCAGCCCTCATCTGCCTCTGAAAATGGTAAAGCCTTAAAGCAGGCCCATTTAAAAATATGTGATCACTTTTAATTCACATTTTCAAATGAGTTAAACACATGTGGTGCAACTAGAATATGTATTAATGAGTTTTATCTTACTAGCAAGCTATTACACCTACCCCAAGTGTCTCTCTTACAGTGTGATGAATTATTTGTTCAGCAGAAAAGCCATTGTTTCTCACCTCATCAATTACTAGAAAAAATGTTTACGTGTGCCCATCTATTTTCATACAGCTCAGCTGTCAGTTTTAATTAGGTTCTAATTCTTCCCATCACTAGTAATTCTTATCTATTTATCCACGTGCAGCAAGTGGAAAGTTGTTTTAGAACCCATAAAGTATTCGCTGTTTTAATTAATATTGTGAATGTGTATTTTTCTTCACTGGCTTGCAAATCTCCCAGTGGGTTTCCTCCCTGCCTTTGTCGTGTTACCAGACCTAATGGGATTTATTTGTCACATGTTCTGCCACTGTTTTTTCGTATTTGCTTTCACGAATCTATTATGCTTGGACAGCTTCAAAAGCAATGATTACAACTAAATTTTCAATGCCATCCTCATCAACGATAAATGTGAATTGCCACATGTCACCTTTATTATGGATTTATTTACGCACAGGAAAAACTTACTACTACTTTGAATTACTGATCTCCTTGAGGGAAAGCTAACGGTGCTTTGGGATGATTACAAAACGTTTTCTGTAATCATCAAAATGTTCTACAAAATTGCTGGTTTATAATTTGTTTTTAATTTTTGCTAGTTGTGGTCTCTTCAAATTAGGAGACGGACAATGGGAATATCTGAATTTTATATCTGGCTGTCCACACCCATTAGTACCAATCATGCAACTGTCCTCATAGATTTTCATGGTGCTACTGGATGACTTACGAGATGGAAACAATCTCTGTATTGTTTGTGCAGACCAGAAAAAAGCATGGAGTATTTTGAAAGAAAAATAACATACATATAAGATTGCACACATCAGGCCTGACAAGAGAATGGCCAAAGTTCATGCTGAATCTAAAGGAAGCTTTTCTCAAGTAAGCAAGCAGGTGCTTACTTTTAAACTATGTCTTGAGGAGCTGAGGGTTTGATTTTTGTATTTGTAAAGTACTACATCCACATTTTAGGGAACTCTGGAAATAGAGACACAGACCTACAGCACAACAATCTGTAAATAAAATAAAATACAGACAGAAGACACTGGAAATCACCTAAAATAGCATTAGTGCTTTTCTTGTAGAGTAATCCACAAATAGAATTTAGAAAAAAAACAAAGCAAACCAGACAAACACAAGAGAAGAGAAAATAGCCCAGGCTATAAGTATCATGCAGGGATAATGAAAGAACTTGCTAGCAGAAATACAGAACACAAATGAGGAGATGAAAAAGGAGAACATTAAGTATTGTAAAACCACCAGACTTATTCTACATGGCAGTAGCCATAAGAGAAAGTGCAATGAAATCTATGAACTATTTTCAAATGTGCACAAGACACTCCGTTTTCTGGCAGTCTCTGCATGTTGAGCTACATGGAGACACTTCTGGAAAAGATGTTACAGATTCTTTATAGAAAGACAGCATTTGGTAGTTGTTTTTTTTTTTTTTAATTCCATAGCTAGTTCTAAGGTTAGACCTCCTATTTTATCTCTCCTCAATTATTTTGTCATTTTCTCCTTCCCTCACGCCAGGCACAGAGCTCACAAATCACACTGTGAATCTAGGCTGCGCACCAATGCTAATGTCAAAATACGGCAGTTGTAAGTAATGGTTAGTTAGTTTAAAGAAGCATAGAGCTTCAGCTTTTAAATACTCAGGGCACCACAACTTCATAGCTTTATCTGCAAAAGATCCCCTGCCCTTTCCAGTGACCAAATCTTTCTGCTGTGATAAAGATGCCGCTAGCACCATACAGACAGAAAGCTGGCTGAACAGACAGTTTTCTTGAGGTGCTTGGACAGCAAGAAACATAAATCGCAGCCACGGTGCATTGGTATTGCTCAGCAATTCCATCCTTGAACACTCTTCCCTCTATTTTCTTTAAAGCGTAGACCTTGAAATTCTGGGCTTGGTGGTTTAATCTTGGGCTGGCAGCTATGGACTCTGTTGGCAGGACAACAAGCTAAAGGTTCATACTTATCCTTTCAGCTTTAAAGTATCTGCAAATCTATCTTTACATTTTGCTAGAAATGTCTCTTTCAGTTGTGTCACACCACTGATGCTAAGCATGCAAGGAAATTGATCCACTGTTTTGTACAGTTTCCCATTTTATTGTCAGTTGGTAGAGGCAACACCAAAAGCTGGTCCCCAGCTCCAAGCAAAACATAGATACAAAATAAAGGGGAAGACTAGCATGCATTTTCCTCTTTGCACAGCAAATATAAATATACCCTGGCACCGAACAGAACCAGATGCACTTAGGACTGCGACTGGTGAGAAAGTTACTTTACATGACCCCTCCACATAAACCAGCTAAAATTAATATTATGAATTTTCCATGACATTTTAGCAGCCTGGACATGAAGGCTATTCTATTTCTAAAATCCTCAACATCTTTATATTCTTAAGATGCCCCAAAAGTTCACTTGACCTATTGCATATATGGGCAAAGTAAGCTTCAAAAAAAATTCATTGTGCTAGTGTAAAAGGTATTCTTCAATAAAGAATATTTTTCTAAATTATTACATTGCCAACAGATAGAGCATAAGTGATCCCTTGTAATAATTTATGTAAACTTTCTGTGATTTCTTTTGTTAAAAATGGGAGTATACCAATTTAAGAAGTATGATTGCCAAGAAAAGTTAATAGAAAAGCCATAAAGAAACCAGTTCCTGAAATTATTGCTTTCCTAACATCTCATGCTCTCTCTCATAAAAACTTCAGATATTATGGGGATTGCTACTAAAAAAATTCACTTAAGGCATTATCCAGTAAGAATATCTCAATGGAAGAAATACAACAGAAGCAGTGATTAAGGAAGCCTCAGGCTGAACATTTGCACCAGATTCCCGGGGACTCGTTGGCAATTTCTTTCTTTATTTTAGAGGGAAGATCTGATGATTTTTCTTACTCATAAAAATTGCCTAGAATTTTTTTGAAAGTCATGTATGCTCACAATATCGTAACTAGTAAAGTAGACTTGTGGGAAAAATGTTCCTTATTCCTAACTTACAGTGTCACAGGGAGCAGATCCTGCATCCTACTAGCAAATCTACAGAAATATGTGCAATTCAGGTGTGAGGGATTGTGGGTACACCTGTATGTCACAGCAGAACCCTGCACAAGGAGCCGTGTGGGAATTCGGAGCAAGCTGCTGAGTGCATGAGATTGTGCAGCAATAACACAAAAACATTGCCAAAAATATTGCCAGCTCCTGAAGGTACGTATGCAGGTACGGTCTTCACAGCAGCACACTCAAGCCAGTAACTCTGACCTCTCAGCATGGCAAACTGGCTCAAATACAGGACTTACGTGGCACGTCTGTGTTGCCTCCAGTTCTGGAGTTACCTCTGTCAGCTACTTTGTTCTGTTTTGTATCACTGTGCAGGGGACAGACATGGCATCCGACTTGGACAGAGATGCCTATATGCAAAATTGTGATCCTTAAAAACTGTATTTCTTTTAATTTATGTGTGGCTTGGGTTTCAGCATGGGTTTTAGCAAGCTTTCTGCTTCTGGACACAAATACACTTCCCACCATGCTGCTCCACACTAATGGCATTCTTATGCCCAATTGATCCAGAAAATAAGCCTTCCTTACTTACCTCCTCAGGGGAGCTTATTTAGTAGGCTTTTTGGGAAGGCTAGCTGAACAAACTTTATGTAAAATGTAGGGATGAATACCACTTTCTTTTAAAGCATAAATGAAAGAAACACCTCTACCAGGTTTTACACAATAGTGCAATGATTGGAAGACTCTCTCAGGATATGGGGAAAAAGTACTCTTATTATTTCTTCTGCAAAAAGGAATTTAAACCCACATCGTTCACCTTCCTGGAGACACTCTATCACTGGGACTCCCTCAATTCCAGCAAGCCATGCTTAGAGCGCTCCAATTCTAACACATTATTCGATTCAAGCGCGCTGTCCTGTGATCGTGTCTGGTCTCTAGCAAATATTACTGAGCTGTATTTGTTGTTCTCACTTGCATATTTATGCAAAATAAGATTTACACTTGAGTATTATAAATAGTAGTATATCTACATAGGTGTTTAGAAAGTTTAACCTTCCTTGCCATCAGCAGAAAGAATTTTACTAAAAAACAGGTAAATGACCTTGTTACTCCCAGAGCAAGAACTGAGCTTCTCGTTATGTTTTGCCTTCCTATTGCATAAAGGGTTTCTTCAGAGTCAGTTAGCTGCCGACTTCCAGCTGAGCCTACACTGTCAGAGAAGGGCATTCCAAAGGCATCTTTATAGAGCAAAGACTAACCTGTGGCAGGCCGGATGCAGGAGAACTGGATCCCAGCACAAGAGGGATGTGGCAATTACTTTGGAAATTGTTTTGGCTTAAGTGCCTAGTAGCTACGTGGGAAAGACAGATCTCCTTGAAGCCTAACTAGAATGAGATGTAGCTACAACATGTTTTATTGTTTCATTTCTCATACCTCTCTCCAGAAACAATCACTGATTTATTTTTTTTAATCGTAACATTTTTGTATAATAAAATAATTTTATGTTTGACTGAAAGCTCGTTAGAGCAAAAATGGATTTCAGGATGGCTGACAAACCTTAGCAGCCGTTTCCTCAAAATGTGGCAAATGCTTCAGCGTATGTCAGCCTATTCTTACAGTCCCAAGCACCCCAAGTGTGTCTCCTTTAGCTTGTAAGATTCAGTCTGCTCACTGCAAAAAACAAACTCCAGGTAGCAAATTAGTCCCCCTCTATCAGTATTAATCAGAACCTACTCAGCAGGCATCAGGATAATAAGGAGATAGCATGAGATTCAAGGGACCTCCTCAGATTTATTACAATCCTGTAATTCAGCAGGCATTAAAGTACTCTAACATAATCCCAGTTCTTCCTGTAGAATTCAAGATTCATGAGGTGGGAAAAGGAAAGAGGGAGAAAGAGAGAAAACATTCCTAGCTTAGTGATTATGTATTCACTTGGCAGAGGAAGACATGAGTTCCTGATCCAAGGACTGTTTATGCATTTTAACCAATGACAGTTTCAATGAAAACTCCAAGTACAGAAACAAATTACATCTGATCACTTCTGCAGATATTTATCACCGATAGTCACCATCAATCTTAGTCAGCAAACACTACACTGACACAACCTCCCTTCAAATCCTTTACTAAGTTTACTTGCTTGGCATGCAAGAAGGCAAACCAGCGAGGATGCTGCAATGCACAGAAAATTCCTGCTAACTCGGTTCAAACAAAGTAATTAACAGAATTAATCAATTTCAACTGAATGAGATCAAAGAAATCTCCGATCAGTTGACTGTTTAGAATAACTCAGGGAAGATTAATTTCTGTCCCAGCGTTCTCTTGATCCCAATAGGTTGTTGATGACAGAAGAGTAGAAAGCAAGCTTTTTATCAACAATCACTTTCGTTATTACTCGAATACCCGCTGTGTACAAGGATCCACACATTCCTCTTTTTTTAGTCAAGAAAGCAACCTGTCAATAGCTGCTGAACTACTAGCCATTTAAAATGACCACTTAGGGAACAACATATGCATGGTAGTTGCTTTGTAGAGTATTTAACAGACAGCTGTATATGGAAAAATACAACTTCTACTTAAAGTGGTGGCACCTAGCCATGTTTCTCTAAAAGTAAATAACATTTAAGCCATATATAGCAATTACTGATGAACTAAAAAGCTACGCATCCTTCAATATACCACTTGCGCATTTTAGATAGGTATACATCTGTATTATCTACACATACCGCATTTATACACTACCTATGAGCTCTAATCATTACTATATTAAAAAGTTCTAGTAGTATATTGCAAGCAGTTTATAATGAAATAAATACCAGTAGCTTAAATGAACTTGTTTATACACTCCTATAATGCAACCAAGATAGAGCTGTCACTTAGCTGAACAGACTACTGGCATTCAAATGTGTGAATTTCTGACCTGCAGCATGGGGCTCCCTATCTCACCATCAATGTTCCTTAAGGCCCCTTACTGCAAACATACTGACATACAAGATGCTGCAGTAGTAAAGTCTATACCTTTATGCTCCTTCGACTCATATTCATTTAATGCTACAGAATTTATAATGCCAAGCTGGCATTCACCAGTTTGTGAAAGGAATTACATGGGACAGCTGCCTGCAATAATGGAAGACAAGGGTAGGAGACCCAGTCTTTCCTCCAGTCCAGTTACTGCATATTGGAGCAATTGCACTGACTTAGTTTGCATCACTGTAAATAAAGTCAGGCAAGCTTTGGTCATTATCTCTTGTGATTTCACCTCTGCTTTCATGGGCTTTGGGTTTAGTCAACACAGTGATTTAAAAGTCACCATGCTTTATGCTGATGCATCTAGCTTTACTCACCTTTCAAACACAGCTGATGCAGACCAAAGTTAGAACCTGAGTTCCCCATATAACATATGGAGAAAGTCAGTAACCCATGAGAGGAACTCACAATGGTCTTCCAGGAACTGCTATTAACTAGCCAAGGGGCAGCACTACAGAAAAAAGTAGTGCACTAAACCCTGTCGAGCTCTGGGATTTAAATCTCTCAAGGGAGGATCTGGACGCCCTTCAGATTCCAGATGTTGTTTTGCTGGGCTTTTTAAAGTACTTTACACGGATGGAGTAAAAAGTGGGAAGGGAGGAAGAAAAGGGAGAGAACAATGAGCTAAAAGGCAGCACAACCACCCAAGAGACAGGAGAGGAGCTCTGGGCTCACATCTTCTACCTCCCTGTGAATGCTTTAACCAGCAAGACATCCAGGTGGAGTATTCTTAATCTTCAGATATTTAGCTGCTTATGATTTCGACAATAAAGCATTTACTATTGGCAACTATGTCCTAACAGGCCAAAACTGGCCAACACTTTTATTCCATTTTGACGCTGATCTTATTCAGGCAAATTCCCATCGACTTCAAAGGAAGCCTAAAGACTTCTAAGCATGCAGTTCTCACATTATCTGTGGCTGTGTCTATATTTATGTTCCCATGCATGCCTTGGCACGCCCCATGGTCCTGCTCCACAGAGCATTCAGAACAACACCCGGCTACAACATGCCATGGCTCATGCTCAGGCTCTGGGCTTGAGCTTTCCTCGGCATGAGAACTGGGTCAGAGAGGTGTGGGGACACGGGATCGGCTCATGCCTGGGTCTTGTCCCAGTACAGCAGTGGCATTCAGCCTGCATCTGCTTCTGAGCTCAGAGAAACGGGAAGGATTCCCACATATCATGACACAGAAGTAGCCTACCTGCTTTAAGAAGTTTCCATGGGCATTCAGCAGAGCACAGCTCTCTGAAAATGCTAACTGCAGGAGAGCACAAAAGGCAAACGCTAAAAAAAGTGTACCTGAAAAGAAGTGTGCGGAGCTTGGTTTTGGATAATGTGGAACTGTGCTAGAAACGTACTTATGCATCACATTAAAAATCAGCATATGAACACAGTCACCAATTAACTTAGAATGGAGGGCATGCCAATTATTGAAAGTGGCTTATTCCTTTAGTCCTTACCATAAATTTTCTCTCTAGTACAGACTGCTAAGTCTAGCTAGGTAAGAAGTGTGTGTGTATTGGCTTCATTACGATAGCATATGTATGTTAAACCTCGTGAAGTGCTCTTTATTCATTAATTCTTTGAGGTGGAAAAGTGCTGTTATGTTCATTTTTATCACAGGGACCTAGAAAATAGTGACTTTACAACATTACATAGGGAGTTCCCTGTGGACAAGAAATTTTTAACACGTCGCGGTTTAGCTCTTTGTGTTCTCAGCTGTAAATGTGCACTGAGAGAACTGGGCCATTTTTCTCCTTTGTAATGGATATTTGTTTCTAAAATCTCCAAAACATATAAAGGATATCATGGTCATGGATGGAAAGTTTCTTTAATCATGCATGTACGTTTAACAACTTCTGATCTTTGTTCTACATTTTCCTTAGTGTTCTCTTACAACTGTAATGACTATTTTAATTTTCTTTTTTTTTGTGAAATCTGCCTTATAATATTTTCTTTGCTGTCTATATCTTAATTTAGTTTTGGGGTTTTTTAATCTGTTTTTCTTTCTACCTCCAAGCGCTTCTGGCCTTCTAGCTTATACATTCTCCCTGTGAGATGAAGCACCACACGCATTTGCAGCTTCTGCCTCCCACAATAACAAATAAAACCCATGTTTTCAAGAGACTGCTTTGCAACTACATTTCGTTTGTATACAGCTATTACAGAACTGAGCTTGTCACTGCACAACCTGGGCTTTTTTGTTTGTATTCAAATTGACTTAAGATTTCATATTGACCTGGGTATCAACAGCCATTTTATAAGCAACAACAATTCCATTCATGTTCAAGGAGGCATTTCAGCCATCTGAAATGGCTCCCTATCTCAGCAATTTCCACAGAACAATCTTCATCACTGTGCAGAATATTTATACTTAATTTCCTTTTAGGTACAGCTTCCCACAGACAGTTTCTCTTCTTGCCAAAACAGTAGCTCTATCGAAGTTCCCCATTATTTTCTTCAGCTGTGAACTTTCACATTGCTTCTTGCTAATTCACTCCATGTGAGAAATGAACTGTTGAAGTTGGTTTTTTTTTCACTTTGCCAATCCATTTTTTTTAATGAGACTTGTTTGTGAGCCCAATCTACTGTGCCATCACCTCTTTTCTTTCTAAAACTTGCATTATCATCCAAGAGTGTTCTGCAGCCTGGCTAACTAACATAGCTGCTAAGCTGCTTCTAAACATAAGTCAGAATCTCACACGATGTTTCTCAGTTTTAGTCTCTCTACTGCAATCTGATCTGAAAGTTAGGATCCTATAAATATGGAAAAAAGTATGAGATTTCTTACAAATATTAAATAAATTTCTCTTTTGGGTATTTCACATGCAATTAGTCCTCTCAGAATTTCATTCTTTGAAAGAATGTGACTCTCTCGACATTTTTTTAGCACAAACTGGTAATTAGACTGCTATTCTTTAATTGTAGGTTATTAAATAATTTCCACTGCCTCTGGCTTGAGGTTGCTGGAGAAAAAGAGCTTTTGCCCACCTTTCTCTTTAGAAACTTTTCTTTTTGAAGAGACAAAATTCTCCTTTAGTCCCTTTGCCTGATGCATTTCTTGAGAACCTCAGATGCAATAGCTGTAGTCCTTAGCTGCTATTCCAAGTCATCCCTCACATTTTCTTCTACTTTTCTGACACTGAATGCATGTTTCTTTTTCTGTCTCTTCTTCAGATACCAGAGTGCTCTTGGTGGTAATTAATGCAAATGCCCAGGTTGGATCTTGTAACTGTGATGAATCTCTCTAATTGTAACGTGTAGACTGACAAATATATACCAGGTATATGTAACAGTGGAGCTTGTGAGGGAGGGAAGCTAATGCTTCTCTTCTTCTTCCTCTCGCTGTTGACCTGTTCTGGTTCAAAGCAATACATTGCGCAGGGAACATTACACTCCTAACGCTATTCAAGGTCCAATTATCCTTAAACCCTTGCTTCAGCCTGAGTCTAAAATAAGCTATGTGCAGAAAGCCACCAAACATCACACATTTGGGATACTGATTCCTTCAGACCCATCTACAAACAGCACTACCCATGTGGGCCGGTGCGTTCCAGTTCCTGATCCTTGTGTTAGCACTGTATGAATACAAAGAAATGCCACATAAGAAGCTGAGCCTTGCTAGTCTGTTTTACCCAAATTTATTAGAAATCCTGTTAAATCCACCATCTTGTTTACACCGATTATTTTTACTAGTATCAACAATATATAGGAGGTGAGATTTGGCCAGCAAGTGCTATCAGAGTGCTGCACGCCAACCCACAGGCCCCAGTGAAACATCAGTGGGAAAAGTGCCCTTAGTTCTAGTCATCAATGCTCTGCAAAAATTTACCCAAAGCGGAGCAAAAAAGACGGATTGTGCCAGTGAAAACTGGAAGAGCTCGGCTCACTTATTCTGGCAAAATAAAGGCTGAGAAGACATCCGATTGCTGTGTGTAGATGAATCAAAAAGATTTTTTTAGCTAACGGACCATGTTGTCACAAAACCAAAACCATTCTGTGAATAAATTTTGGCTGGAAATCACAAAAAGCATGAGACAAGCCAGCTTCTGGAAAAAACTCTCAATAGCAAGGTTGAGAACAAAAGCATAACATTGTAAAATAGAGGCTAGTCAATTTATAAGAAAGATTTATCTGACATGCTGCCTGCAAAAACAGGAGATCTGTCTCAGAGGCTCAGCGGAGAGATGGTTAATCTTCCTGACCCCATAAGCCACATTCTCCAGTCTTCACAGAGCCACGTAGACTTCAGAGAGCTGTGGGGAGAGAGGACAGCTCAGCAAGTCCCAGATCTTTTACTGTTCCCTTGTGGATTTGGGCTGGATGGCCTCTGCACCCCAGACAAAGTCATGCCCGTTGTCTCATGTTCCCTAGCAGCCTCCAAACCAGTGCAGCCCACAGCCACATGAGCACTCTAACCCCAGCATGGGAGTTCGTTTGGCATGCAGCTCAAAAAACTTGAGACCTTTGTCCCAAACCCTTTCAGTCACACACACTGAGATGTAACATCCTTCTAACCCACAGCTCTCAGGTACCAGGCTGTCCCTTCTCCAGATCAAGGAGAAGAAAAATCATCTGGAAGAATGACTTTTAGAATAAGATTTTTTTTTAAAGCACTTGTTCTCTGATCTCCTGTATTTTGAGTAACGGTAGCACTAAGAACCTTGGTGAAAATGGAACATTTTTGTGCTAAGTTATCATCATCAGGGTGAAACATTGTACTGATAACTTGAGAAGATTTGAGATTTAAGAGGCAATAACGGTGTCCTGGACTACATGTTCTACCAAAGCAAAAACACTCTCAGCAAGTAACTGTCAAAGCCAAGGATATGTGCCATTTATTAATAGAAGATGAAGCTATTGCTGAGTTAAGAAGTAGCCTCAAGATACTAATATAATTAAAGACTGTGATTAAATATTAAGATGAATGAAAAAATTTAAATTGTGCACTGTCAAAGTGCCAAGTAAATAATTTAAAGACCAATGTAAAACGGAGTGGGAACACCCTTTTTCTGCTTCTTCATATCACTAACCCTTTTTTATCCTTTCTAATATAAGCCTCACACTGTTCTCTTTTGCATGGGTTAACAAGGTTACTTGCCCCTACAATATACTTCAGTTTATAATAAGTGTTTGAAATTGCAGAAGAGGCTATGCTTGTTCCCATGTGAAACAGAAAAAATGTCACAGTGAATAGGAGGACAAACCTTTCTGGGGCAGTCACAGGGAACAAAATATGTTTGTGGATAGAGCTAGGAAAATGAATCAGAAGGGTGAGCACGGTCTGACTGTGCTCGGTTATCTAAATTCCTTTTCAGGATTTTTCCATCTCCATCTTCTCTGCTGTTAAGAGTTATTCTTCTTACTTTGGTAAATAAAAACCTTTCCTTGTTTCATCTAAAGGGTGTCAGAGGCTTCAGTACAAGAAGGACATTGAGGTGCTGGAGTGTGTCCAGAGAAGAGCAATGAGGCTGGTGAACTGGCTGGAGAACAAGTCTTATGAAGAGCGGCTGAGGGAGCTGGGGCTGTTTAGTCTGAACAGGATGCTGAGGGGGGACCTTCTTGCTCTCTACAATTATCTGAAAGG
>Ga0181612_112250_pt1 | contig 15149 bp, 8 predicted proteins | sample HoacroProtozoa21_FD_119630 | JGI IMG/M metagenome (GOLD analysis project Ga0181612, IMG submission 119630) | Hoatzin crop microbial communities from Cojedes, Venezuel. Combined Assembly of Gp0051906, Gp0051904, Gp0051908 | reverse complement strand
TAATTAATTGTTTTAAAAAAATGTGACAGATAATACCTTTCCATGTATTAAATGCAATGCTGTAGCTTTTTGGTTCAGGGTGCTTCCCACTTCATACTATAGTCATTACAATGTTAAGAAAAGTAAGTTAATTTTCTGTAGCTAAAGGCTCATAAAACCATGCAACTTATTGTTTATATTCTTGCCATGTTCCTTCCTGAGTGATCTCCTCATTAAGATTATTGCTGTGGTTTATAATCATAAAGTCACTCTTAATTCTAAATTGTCCTTTAAAGCTGCCAATGAGGAACTGTCACTGCATTATCTTTGAAACATTTATCATCTATCAACCTGATTATTGCTGCAGGACGATGGAAGCGAGATACACAGTTTTGCTGTTTCCTTCTTGGATTTAGGTTTTTTCTTCTGCTCATTTTGGTTTTGGCAACTGTTTATTTCATAGCCTTAAATTTAATTTATCATACATTTGCTGCTTGCTAGGGTGTGAACAAATTCTGGGACCGCCTATCACAATTTGGCTCTGTTAAGTGGATGATGATGAATAAATAGGTTGGAAGAAGTGTCATTTGACTTCAGACTGTATCTGCTGGCACTTTTTTGCTACTATTTACAAATTTGTTACAGAAGGGAAGGAAGAAAAATTTACTGACAATAAAAAAGACAGAAAAAGAAATTTTATTTCTTGCCGATTCTTCACAAGTTCCCAATGTTGGCACCAACCCTGTTGCATTGCTTGAATTTTGCTGTAATTTAAATACGTTCTTTAATAGTCACGTCTTTATGAAGGTACTCATTGTCCCTTGCATACAAAGAGGACTCAGGATCTGCCTCTAAAGCGGTTACTTGCTGAAGCTTTAACTGTTAAAACCTGTTTTGTACAGTTCTAAATTGCATTTTCACTTTGTCTGTTGTTGATAAATTTCTCAGAATAGCTTCTTCTCTGCATGTAAATAATCAGGCAGGTTTTTCCAGCACAGAAGGTGCTTGCAGCATTCTGTTTTATTACTCACTAATGCTCAGACAAATATCAGAGTCTTCCTGGTCAATCAAACACGATGACTTCTACTGCTGAGCTCTATATCTACAAAATTAAATGCAAAAGTTTGTCTCCCTTCTACAGTGTTAAACTGAAGCTATCAGACATTTCTAGCACTCACCCAAACACACTCAGATCTCTGAAGAGATCTAGATGGCAAAAACCTCACTAGCTCTCAGGAATATTATCTTCCCTATTAAGTTAAGGAAGAGTACTTGCAGTGAAGGCAACTTGACCTTGATCACATGATCAAAGAAAAACATGGGCTGGAGGGGCTGTCATACAATTCAGTCCCCCAATCAGCTCAAGAGCCCTCTGCCAGACTATCTCCATTCTGTCAAAGCATCTTTTATACTGTGGACTCAAAAATGCAGGAGCTCAGTGTTCCTGGTGCAGCCTTATCAGTGCTGAGAAGGGGGGATAATAATTTTCCCCAGTACGCTGGCTTTGCCCTTGCAGCCCCGTACACAGACAGGTACGCAGCTAGCCTTCACCACTGTTGACTCATTTCCAACATGCTGTCCCCTGGGAACCCCAGGTTCTTTTCTACAGAGCTGCTTTCTTATCCAGGCAGTTCCTAGCTTATACTGAAGCATGGCTTCTGATGTCTCAGGTGCAGAACTTTGAATATGCCTTTGCTGAGATTCATGAGTAATCTCACAGGCCCATTTGTGCAGGCCATCAAAGTATCTCTGAATGGCAGTCCTGTCCTCAGCATATCCCTGTGTGGTTTTTCTCCAGTTTCCAAAGAGTGCATTCTGGCCTGTCAACCCGATCACCGATGATGCCTTTAAACAGCATCCATCCTTTATTGTCACTTGAGTAACTCTTCTTGTTAACAAACAGCTGGCTGGTCTTTTCACTGTTGACCCCTACCTTTTCAGCCTGATGATCCAGTCAGTTTTCCACTCAATCAGTCCACATCTCTCTAACTTCACAACAAGGATGTCAAAGTAAACAAATAACCACTGCTCTCCTCTCACTCACAGAGCCAGGTACTTCAGCTGTAAAGGAACAGCCAGAGTGGGGCTGTGTCATGGTTTAACCCAGCAGCCAGCAGCTGAGACCATGCAGCTGCTCCCTCACTCCTCCCTCCCACAGGGGAATGGGGAGGAGAATGGACAAAAAGTAAAACTCATGTGTTGAGATAAAGACAGTTTAATAAGACAGCAAAGGAAATAATAATAATGATAATAATGAATATGAATATGCAAAAAAAGCTATAAACAATATAATTTTTCTCACCGTCTGATGACAGGTTGCGCAGTCCCCAAGCAGTGATCAAGGAACTTGTGGATTTTGCCGAACTCACGGATTTCATAGAATTCACTGAACTCAAAGAAAAAAGACCAAACTCACAGAAAAATTGGAACTCACGGCAAAGAGAGTTCCTGCCCCCCCGCCAACTCCCATTCATAAACTGAGCATGACATCTATGGTATGGAATATTCCCATTGGCCAGCTTGGGCTATCCGTCTGGCTGTGCTCCCTCCCAGCTCCTGCACACCTGCTCGTTAGCTGAATATGAGAAACTGGAAAAAGGTCTTGATTTCATAACAACTAAAAACCTCAGTGTTATCAACATTCTTCTCATACTAAATCCAAAACACAGTAGCTAGTGAGAGGAAAATTAACTCTATCCTAGCCAAAACCAGAACACCTGGTGAGTTCAGTCACCACCAGGCTCTCCCTGAGCTACTGAAGTCCACCTGTGCATCTGGCCACACGGATTGTGACTGTCTCATCTGCTAAACAGGGACTGTAATGGTTAGACAGATGCGATCAGAAGGCTGCTCACTTAATGTCTACATGTGTTGAATTTAAAAGAAGGCTTTCACACCTCATAATTGCTAAGGCGCCAATCAAATTATTTATACAGAGCTTTAAGCATAAAATGAGTATATGTATGACACTGAATGAGGAGTTACAGTTAAATCAGTATGAAATTTAATAAGCCAAATTAATTTCTTATACTGATCAAAGTCTAGAAGAACAGCTTTGAAATCCAGTGACTATTACTTGACATTATAGTGTTCCAGGGCACATAACTGCAAAGAAACTGAACCATTACTATTGACTGACCGTCAAACTGACCCAAAAGTGTGATGGAATTGATTATTTTCTTTTCAAAAGCATGAAATATAATAGACTATCACAGTTCTCCCCCTCAGGGACCAGAACGCCGTTCTTGGTCTTTATGGCATAACACTGAAATTGGAGAAAAGCTTACAGCTTCAATAGTTCTTTGCAGCATCCCAGGAGTGTACATTATTCACACTTTAAAGAGCTTGTCACAGTTCTCCTTTTACTTATGTAAACAGAAACAAACTTTTAAACTGTAGGCACAAACTCTTTTGTAGGCAGGCTCCAACAGAGGACTTATTTTTATTGCTTCTTTTATTTTTTCCACACCAAAAGGCTGTCTACACGTAGGTGACAGGGAATATTCCCTACCTCTACAGAGACATGAGAGGAGGATTTCAAAGATTTCAGTAACTATGAAGTTTTACTTACTTTGGCCTTTCAAATTGTGTGTGCCCCTTATTTAGCTGAAAATGAAGAAGTCTGAGGCAGGCTACAGTTTCCTCTGCTAAAAAGCCCTCATTCTGTTTTTCCTGTGGAAATGGAGGAGGGTCGTATTACCCTAAAATATGCTTTTCTGGATCAAAGCCCTATTGCTTTGGAGCCCCAGGAACTGCATATCACAGTTGACCTGCCTCCGAAGTGCCAAGGCTTTTTCCTTTAATCCCAGCCGTATCCCAGCCGTATCCACACCACAGCCAAAGCCTGCCCTAGAAATTGAAGATACTCCCTTGTTCAAGAGTCATCATTAGCACAAGAGGTTTGGAAAGTGCTCGTTTGCTATGAAAACCTGCAGTTGCATATGTTGCAGCCCATTTTTACATCTTCCTGCTTTTAATGTCATGAGGGAGGTGGAGGTTAGCTGTGGCAGTGACATCTGCAGAAGGTCCTGGTGCCACCCTTGTCCCCCAGGGCACCCCTGCTGGGCAACAATCCCTTCTGCAAATCAACGCGTGTTTGCTGAGCTGGATTTCTCCCCAGCAAAGTGACAGGAGCTCAAAGGGAGAACTGAAGGCAACTAAATCGGTGACAGCCTTCTAAAGTTCTCTCCTCACCAAAACAAAAACCTGAGCGAGTCTGTTTTCCATTCACCCCACGAGCTCTGCCGCGGGTAAGCCTGGACCCGTGTACAGCCGAAACCGTACCCTGGCGCAGGCGGGACCCCACGAGCTGGGACCCTCACGCACCCTGCCAGCCACCTCCAGGTGCCTTCAGACGCAGCCGGGCAGCCCGGCCAAAGGCGGTTTTTAGGCTGTCAGCAAGGCAGCCGGATGGTCGGGAGGCCTCAGGGCACGCCGGGCTCCATCCTGCTTGTACTCTTGCCCTTCGCTGCGGCAATGCTATAACCTGAGTGCTGGGGCAGGGAGATGAGTTTTCAAGGCACGCAGCAGAACTTTGGGCTTTTACGGGAGTGATTCAGAGTGGTTTGACCACACTGGTAACTTCTGGTTCAGTTTAGCAGAGCAATATGGAGAAGCTAACCATAAGTGGGTTGAAAGCAAACTCCTGTGTTCTCCCAGTGTCTTCTGGTGCTGTATCTACAGGAGAAAAAAACCCAAACGTTGCAATCAGCCTTGCAAGCTCATGCCATTCTCATGATGGGACCCCAGTTTCCCCAAGGCCGTTACAGGAGCCTTTGGTCAGAGCACGGTGCGCTGTCACCATGTCCTGCAGCACTGGGTGCAGTTGCCCAAAGGTGCTGCTTGTATGTCACCACACATATGGCCGATGGCCCTGGGAACTGCTCTGTGGTGTCTGCAGCTTCAGGCTAGTTATGATTTGATATCATTGAGTTCACCAGGTTGGCAGCACCAGCGCATGGATACTCCAGTGAAGAAAATCTTCTATGGAAATGTGGTCACTGTGGATCCTGTGGATGCATCATTTTCCAGAGTGGTTCAGTTAATGAAATTCCCTCCTGCAGCTATAGCTATTAGAATAAATGACAGTTCCTATACTGTGTAGTGAGAAGACCTTCAGCTGACAAACATTAACCCTATGAAATACAATTTTGCTGTATCCAGTTTTTCTATAGGCGCATTTAGTGACCTGATGGACTTGTAAAGCCCAGAAACGTTCTTTTAGTCAGAGGAAATATAGATTCTTTGCAATCGTAAGCTAAAAGCCCCATAGTGACAGAATCCTAAATTATAAGCATTAGGAAATGCTCAAGAGAATCACAAATTAATGTATGTACAAACATAAAAGAAATAGTAATGTTCATTCACTCACAAGAGCTTGGGTTTCAGGGCAAAATGTCCGCATCAGTGCTAGAGAAGGGATGGAAACCCAAGCAGCTGAGGTGGACAGAGGTAGAAGAAATTAATTTAGCCAAACCTAGTTACACTGGAAGGCAGGGTACTTCCCTCTGATAATGTTCACCTTCCTGAGAAAAACAGCTCCAAAACTTTCAGAACTTTAAATTCTTTCCACCCTGAGAGAAAGTGGTAAGTGTTTCACTGCTGAGGAGAAACCACATCTGCAGGCAATGGTGGAGGAAAGGAAAGGCAAGGGTGCAGGCAAGGAAAACACCACATTGATACATTTACCTTATTTAATGGTCTGGAGGGAAGCTGAATGTTTTTACTATTCCCATCACAGCAACAGAAACAACATAGTATTTTGGACAAGATTTGAGTCATCCAGATATGTGTGTGTGTGTACGCACATGCTGTACTCCTAACCCAGTCAAACTGGAAATGGTTATTTCAGCCAGGACTGCATTGTTGTAAGAGAGCCTTTTAGGTGGACAAGTTTAAAGTTTAATTTTCTATTATCCCAATAAAAGAACTGAGAGAGAAAGTACAAAACAGAAAAAAGAAAGCTGAAATGGAGTAAGCCTGTTGATTTGGTTCTTTTCAGCAGTACACAAATTGACAAGAAAACCACTTACTGATTGACAGTTTAAGAGGTATGAATCTTTCCAATATTGTCAGCACTGGCATTTTATCCAGGTATACAACAGTAATCATAATAGCGAAGCTGGAACTCAGGGAATACACTATTTCTTGCAAATGATGTGAAGCTATTTATACATGGTGTGAGGCTAAGAAGTCTGTGCTGCTAGGATTGATATTGGTGTCTGCATTTACCCATTTAAATGAACAATGTGGTTTTAATGTTTATGAAAAGACAGTTTCTGTTCTCCACGTAGAGCACTAGGAGGTATTTGAAAGAAAACAATAGAAATTAATTCATATCGTGCCATCAGTATACCCATGTTCTGCTTTGAACAGGCTGTGATCAATACCATCTATCTTGAGGTGCTCCAGTTTATTTCATGAAGCTGCTACTGCTTTCCATGGGTTTGCATGTGAGCAAACAGCCCTTTTGCAGCCCGAGAACAGGATCACCCACCCTTCAAATGCCCGTACACAGATCATAGCTGGAAGTGAAATCTGGAAGTCCCCTGTCCCAGTGAGCTGCCCATCTGTGTTGAGGGAGGGAGTGAAAAGGAGCACGTGTTTCTCAGCTAGACGTATTTCCCCTGGGAGTTAGGCTGAGCACATCCCACACATTTGACATAAGCCGCTGAAGAACCCTCACTTAGTTAAGAGCTCTGAGTGGTTTGCTGAAGGGGTAGGATCTAACCAGCCTGAGTGCAGGAAGTCATCATATCCCATTCCTGCTTCCCTGATCTTACCCAACCATCCAGACATTCACTTTTTAACATGTGTAAAGCAGCATGCTAAACTGGATTCAGGGAGTATATCTTCAGAGGGTAACATAGAAAGACCGAAAGCCAAAGGAAGAGAACAGGGAATTTCCTAAACCTCCCATCCAACCCGAAGAACCTTCTCCGGGCCCACCAACAAGCAGCCTTCAACAAAAAGACAAACCCAGAACCAAACAATGATCACAATTATGTTTCATACTTGAAAATACAATTAGATAAGTGATACTTCTAAGAAAGTAAACTTCTTCTATAAATGCTTGCTACAGACCTAAACACTTTCTGAAATACAGCAGCTTGCAGCTGGAGAAAGAGAATGCCACAACATTTATGTGTAATCATTAAGAATTATGTTAAACAATTTGATGGGGAGAAAGTGCAGTTTTCCTGAAGAAAAATTTCTAAAGAAAGAACTCACAACTTTTGGAAACAAGATTCAGTGTACCAGATGTCTTTGATAAGACTAAGTAATTTCAAACATTTTTTACTGTTTCTATGACTTGTTCGGCTTCATGGAGTTCAGCAAAAGCCAGCCTGTTTGCACAGAGAGACTTCCAGACAGCGTTAGTATCTCCATTACAAGTTTGATCACAAATCCACTGAAATCAAGAAGACCTCTCCCATTTTCCAGTGGGACTGAGCTGGGTGGGACATTTTATGCAACTGGAAACAATGGCCAAAAATGAAGCAAAGAATTATTGAGGATTTCTTAGGAACAAACTGCAAGGCACCACACAGGATTGAATCTTCATCATCAAGAAGACTCAGCATCGTTCACAAACCCAGGATGCATTTTTTTTTTAACTTGCTGTAACGTTAGCTACTCCAAGTTCTCACATCCCTCTGATGTTATAACCCAGCCCAGTCCTTGGAGTGATGCTATCACATTCCTTTTTGGCTTCATTTCCCTTGCAAGGGACAGAGGAAAGAGGACAGCGATAGCAACAGAAAGTGAATAACATAAAAGGATGATATTAGTAAATATATTTGTTTCCTCTCCATCTCAATATAAACTGGAGAGAGTCAATAAGAAGAACCACTGCTCCTGTCTCCAGCCGGGGCCCTTGCTTCCAGCCAAGGCAAACAGAGGGAAAGAGCAGATGCCTCCACGGGTACAGCAGAGACAGGACAAGTTGCTTCTTCTTAGAATGCACTTAATTGTAAACAGAAGTTATTTTCTTTTACAAAGCACATTGCCCTAATATTTTTTTTTTTTTTTTTTTTTTTTTTTTACATAGGAGCTTCCTGCTCAACCATGAAGTTTGTCGTACTTCACTCTTCCCAGCTTGGTAGCTACAGCCAAAGACCCCAGTTAACAGAGGTTTAAGGTAGACTGATTTCTAGAGCCCACAGATCCTGTTAGTGAATCCTGTAAGTAGCCAGAGAAAAATTCCTTTGACTGAGTCCTTGTTTGCTGACTGAGCACACCGTGTTCATTCCCTCTCTGTGTGAACCGACACCGCTCTCTGGAAAAAACACAGGACAGACAGACATTTGGATGGATGTGCCTGTCCCCGTGCCTTCAAGATGATTAAGTTTAGTCCTGGGTTTGCTCAGCCACAACTCTCCTTTGAAAAAAAAAAAAAAAAAGAAAACCTTGGGGAAAAAGATTCCTTGAAAAAGAAAACTTATTCAAGAAAGGATTTTATTCTGCATTTAGTACAGAGCAGACTTTGACATGCAAAATATCAATTATTAAAACAATCAAAGTATAATCTGGTCAAGGCAAAAATAAAGATGGGTTATGTACATATTTCATAAACATAGTCTGATTATGTGGCATACCCTTTCAAAGGAAAAGACTGTCAGACTATGATGGATAGATCAGCTGCATCAGATTTTCTGTTACCAAAATGTAGCAGTGAAACAGTTAACAAGTCTGGCTTTTACATTGTCATAAGCGGACTTCATTGCTAGCATCCCACTGAGATGAATGAAGGCAGCTTATGTCTAGTGTTATTGTTTCCATGTGTTTGGCTCCAGACTCAAGCCAGCATTCCCTTCAGTTTATACTTGAAAGGTTATCTTCACAACCAGAAGAGACAGAAACTTTCTGAAAATATATGTATCTGTAAAGAGAAGGGCAAATACAGGTTAACTCCACTTCTTCAGTTCCAGCTTTCCTGAATTAATGTTTTGATAGTTATAGCGAAAAGAATTTTGTTTACAGAAGCTTCTGATTATCTGTGTGGCTGAGATGTCCCTTACAGCACATTTGCTCTCTTTTCAATATACAGGGCAATCTGATTGATACTAAAATAATGTTATGTTGTGGTTGATAATTTTCAGTCTTTTGAGCTAGGCAATGAAGTACCAGCTAACAAAGAACAGAGCAAAGTGTGAAAGAAGGAATTGCAAATGGAAGAAACAAACTATGAGTGTAATTTTGAAAGGTGAAGGCATTTGGGTAAATGAAAATATACTGCTTGTAACAATAGTGCTCGAGAATGAAAATCTGCGTAAAGAGTGGAAGTATTTCAATCAGCTTGAGTTTCACCATGTGATTCTCTCTAAAGCCTGGGTTCGTTTCCCTTTTCTCCATCAGTAATCTACCACTGAATTTTCTGCAGGGAAAAGTACAGGTTATTGTGCATTACCTGTGCTTCCCTGGAGACAAGAAGGATTCAGAAACAGCTTATGCACATCATTATTTTTACCCTGTGTTGAAAATTATCCTTTTTCTCTGAATGACAGAATTCAGATAAAGGATAATTATTGGAAGTATTTCTCTTAGAGAACAAGAAAGGTGCTAAATATAGTGTCTCCAGCAATATCTATTTTTGTTTTTTGCTGAATCTAGAATTCTTCTGATACAGTCTCATACATACGCCCTAGCTATAACACTGTGTGGTTCTTATTTTCTGTAATACTAGGGATTTTTCCTCTTCAGAACATGAGATTTTTATTTTATTTTAAAACTGATCCATGAGGATATCATTCCACAGACTATTTTATTAGACATCTGGCAAGAAAAGAGGTAATACATTGACAAGGGTGATGTAGGAATGGCATTGCAGTGCCTAACTTCTAGGCACCCCCTTCTCTTAAGGTAGCAAGAGCCCCATACAGAGAGTTATCATCAGAGTTGTTTTCAGGTGGCCTCAATTCCAGCCTTGTCCTCAGCCCTCAGTTTCTTATCAGCAAGAGGCCTCTGAGAGCTTAGTACTACCATGAGGAAACATTGACTTAGGTGGCATTTAGGATGTCTGAATATGGTCCCTGGGAGCTCAGAGAATCAGACCCACGAAAGCCAGTCTGCAGGCTGGGATGCAGACCTGTGAGCCGACGGGAAATGGGAAAGAAAGAGGGGGTTATGCCTTAAGCTGGGTCGTTTTCAGGAACAGATCCAGAACAGGACTTTAACACTTCTATCCTGTGGGAAGTCACTCTTTAGGCAACTTAATCCAAAGCTGAGGTCAGCATATCATTTATTCATGTGCCCAACAACAAAAGCATAGGCTCCCTGAGGGCTCTATTGCCTGAAAAAATTAGTTACTCAAGTAAGTTAGGGACGGGTAGATAATTTGAGAATTACAACTCTTGCTGTAGATACCAAATGTTCACAAAGGAGAGACTAAATCTATTAAACATATAAAATACGTTAAAATATAAAGACCATACTGTTGATTATGGGATTTTTTTCCTGTAAAATTCTCTTTTTCATGGATTTCTAATTTTCACGACTGAATTTGCTAAACAGCCAGAGACAAGGTAAATTATTAAATGTACAAACGTTCTAATAAGCTTTTGCTAAAGGATGACTTTGGCCACCTCAGAATCAAAAGCAGCAGGCCCACTTCTCATCCAGTCTATGTGACATGAGAGCTACACTGATCTACACCAGAACGCAAGAACCTGTCCTACAAAGAGCTGTTCCTCTATTCAGCTTAATCTCGTTGCATTTTACTAACACTAACCAACACAGCTACTCAGGTCCACTAGCAATGTCAGTCCTCTGGTGTTAGTACGACAGGCTTCAGCAACAGCTGTTCAGTGAAACTCAAAGCTGTGCACGGCTCATATTCTAAAATTCACCAGTTCATCATTACAGCCACTTCAAAAATGACATTTTCTGAGACTACTCATGTAAAGTTTGAAAGGTCTTGCAGAAAGCCTGCGTGGCTGCAGATGCGGTGTTCCAGAGAAGACAAGCCAAAACCAGTGGGGACAGGGTGACCTGGAAAGGTCTGTCCTTTAAATTGTTGTTAAGGTGGCATATTGCTTGAGTAACCATAATTGCCTCATAATGAAGGTTTATTTTGATGGGGGAAGCAGGAGTGAACATGATTGCTGATCTTTTTTAAGAGATACTGAAAGAACAGGCTACAATCAAATTCCTATCATTAGCTAATGACAACAGAACGGACGTAATGAGGTTAAAGCAACAGCAGAGAAAAATTAGCCTAAATGGAGAACTCTTCATCTGTGGAGTTATAGAGAGATGGATTTTATCATAGCAAGTTGTGTAAACATTTTCATAAAAAATATGAAGGCTTAGATTAGATACCTTTCCAATGAAGATGGTTCCCTGGATAAAAGGTTCAAGATGCAGGATGCAGTAAATGCCCTCCTTCTTTCACCTAGATCTCAATCCATTCTTCTTTATGTACATCATCCTCCTGTCCTTGAATGACTCAAGAAAATCTAAAAAAATTCTTTGGGCTATTTTATGACCCAGCTTTTACTCTTTTGCTTCCATGACCACCCCTTCTCAGTCCCCTGGGATCGCAAGCTCCCTCCCTTGGCTGCAGAAATTTAATAAGAAACAAATTTTGATCTTGGTTGCATCTGTTCAGCTCTAGTGTAATAAATAGCATTATGTGAGTGAAATGGTAATTAGAAAACACAGCTAAGGTGAAGTGTGAGGAGAATCTTTCAGTCTCTCTCATGCTTTTAGGGCTCAGGTTCTCCTTTATGGCTACATACCAAAAAATACTATGTTCCCAACAAGAAGGCAGTAATCTTGTCTGGGACGCAGGCTTGGAGCTCTTTTGGCTGCTGGGTGGGGAATGCAGTGGCTTGGCAGCACGGAGCCAGCGCAGCAACAATTTCAGCCTGAACCAACCTCTTGGGTTCTGCGAGTATCAGCAAATTTAGCCCATCAGCTCCCAAATTTGAAAAGATCTATTTCAGCAGAAACAAACTCACTACAGAAGTGCAGGCAGGAATGAAAATAGCATCAGGAAGGAAGAGAAGGGATTGTGAGCAGGTAGCATTGCCTGAGTGTGTGAGAGTCTCTATCATGCTTTTGCTTGCGTTTGCATCTCATATTGACATTGACTGCCGTAATTATATTGAACCTGCGCAAGGCTCATGTGAGAGGCAAGACACAATCACTGAAATCAAGGGAATTAATGTGCTCCATAGCACTGCCTCCCAAGGGACATCCATGTCTACGAAGTAAACTTCAGCACAAGGCAGAAAATTGGGTTGCCCAGCCGCAGTGGTGTGAGGAAGGGTGGACCACCCATACTGGCTTACACAGACATGGGCCTTCCTTGTGCGCAGAGCAGCTGCAAAGGCAGGATCTGTTCTGCCTTGAGGTGTTTGTTAGGCAGTGGAAACCAGTAAGAACATCATTTCCATCATGCCAGCATTGCACAGCAAAAACTGTGGAAAGTTCTCCTCTCCTGTCTTCAGGGGCACTTGTGAAGGACAACCTCGAGCCATAGCTCCAGGCTCACACACAGAGACTCGCCTCGGCTGACATGCTGCATTCACAAAGCTACCAGCAGGAAACCAGCCCAGCAAACGCTCCACCGTGGTGCATGAAGACAAGGCAGTGGGGGAGGCCATTTTGCATGCGATGGTAGACCCTACAGAAATGCCCAAAACCCAGTTCCTGATGCCCGTGGGCCTGGAAAATTGCTATATGAAAGTCACATCTGTCTTTTCTTCTTTAGCTATACAAGTTGTGGTGTATCACACCTGGTCTTCAAAATCTCTCTCAGTCATGCCTCCATGTGAGAAGGCTTTCCCAGGGACCACAAGCACCTTGTATCAACTGCGCTACAGACCTGCTAATTCTTGTACTACAGATGAACACCCATACGGTATCGTATTTTTCAGGTCTTCTTATCTCTTATGAGACTTTGAGTAGTGGTCATGAAAGTCTGGTTCTCTTCTTCCTGGAAAAGCAGATTTAATTTGTGGCTGTTCTTTTCAGTTTGGAGCACAAAGATAGGATCCTGTCAACAGCTGGAAAGAAATACTTAAAGATTTGACTACCTTCCCTGTCTCTGACCAAATGGCTACTTGGAAAATAGCTGCAATGGAGGCAGTCTTGTGATAGTACATTGCTTTAAGGAGTCTTCAGGTCAATAAAAATTGTGTAAACTAATAAAGAGAAAACTACTAACAAGCTGGGAAATCAGAAAATAGGAATACATGCTCCTTTTTCTCCTTTTCACTGATCTCCTGGTTTGGAACCTGTAGTGGAACAACAGTATTTCCACAAATACCTGGCAGGTTTGCTTAGGTAGAATTTAAGCTGTCTACTTTACTATTTGGGATTTACAGATATCCGTGTCGTGTTTTCCTGGACAAATCACCATAATGAATAGCAGCGTTTATGACATCCCGGATTCAGGCTGGCAACAGAATCACAGAATGTTAGGGGTTGGAAGGGACCTCTGGGGATCATCTAGTCCAATCCTCCTGCCGAAGCAGGGTCACCTACAAGAGGCTGCACAGGACCACGTCCAGGCAGGTCTTGAATATGTCCAGAAAAGGAGACTCCACAACCTCCCTGGGCAGCCTGTTCCAGGGCTCCATCACCCTCAGAGTGAAGAAGTTCCTCCTCACGTTCAGCTGGAACTTCCTCTGCTTCAGTTTGTGCCCGTTGCCCCTTGTCCTGTTGCTGGGCACCACTGAAAAGAGTTTGGCCCCATCCTCTTGACACCCACCCTTCAGATATTTAACAGAAATGATGAGCCAGGGCAGTTCACTCTCGGAGCAGCAGTTGGGTTTGCCATCCTTCTGCCATCTAGTGCAGCCATTTCTCACCAGGGGAGCTGAAGTTTGGGGAGCTGGCAGTGCAGGCTTCCCCAGTCCTGGAGCCAGATGGGCTGGAGAAGCTGGTGCTCACCAGAGGTTTGCTGACGTGCTGCAAGATGGACATCCTCAGCTGCCAGCTGGAGAGCTTCACCCACCAGGTAGGAGAGCTCAAACCCAAGGGCCATGGATTTGGAGAGCCCCTTGTGCAGGGCTGGCAGCCGACAGTGGGGGCTGTGGATCCCCAGGGGACGTAGCCAGGCTGCACCGCTCTGCACCAGCAGCTCCGTGTGTCCTGCTGAGCACAGCGTGTTAGCTGGGAGCCTGCTTTTTCCAAAGACGTCTGAGCGGGGATTTCACTCGCCTGGGAGGCTGAGAAGCCAGGCGCTGCCACAATTAGCCCCTGCACAAGCAGAGCGGCAGCAGTACTTGCCCCTTGGGTACAGTGCAGCTTCCAGCTCTGCCCATCTCCAGCGTCTCCCGAGTCCTCAGGAGCTGAGGACTTCCAGACAGGGAGCGAAAGCTAGCAATAAGCTGCTGTAAGAGCAGGAAAACCGGGCAATGCTCTCCTCACCTGTCTCATGGTGGGGTTTTCTCGCCCTCGAAGGCCCGTGCTTGCCTGTTCCCTGAGCCACTGTGCTCCCGCAGGCCTGCCTGCTGCTGGACGTGGTCTTTCCCGCTCTGTGTGCCCTGACCAGGGAGCAGAAGGACTGCCACTACTACTGCTTCCAAGGTAGGAGACGACGACACTGCCATGGCGGGGAGGTTTAAAGGTTCACTGTGCTCATGATGCACGGAGCCCCTGTGGCGCTTCGTCTTCTCCCAGGGAAGATGCTCTGCTGGTGGCTGGTGTGGAAACTGCTACTAGTTTCTGCTCCAGCCCAATGGACACTAACCCTCTTGGGCTCTTGTGTACCTAACAGGGAAACCGGTCCCCTTGTACACGGGGTCCTTAAGCCCGGCAGCCCATGCCGGCTCTGCTGCAGGCGAGTCTCGGGGTGAGGGCTGCAGCGGTGCTCTCTGCTTTTGCAGCCTGCGCCCTGTGGCTGCAGCGCCTGCGGGAGAGCCTGCCTGCCGTCTGGCGCCTGATGGGGACCCGCGTCCTGGCCCAGGACACCGAGCTGCTCGAGCAGCTCACCCAGCTGGTGTGGGACAACGCCGAGACCCCGGTAAGGCCAGGGTGCCAGAGGCCTGTCCCACGGCAGCCAGAAACAGCGCTTCCTTCACCTGGCTCAGCCACCTGCCCGTAACACAGCCCTGCCTGTTTCAGCTCCATCAGCTGAATGCAACCGCCTTGCCTGCGGCTGCCTTCCTCTGGCAGGGCGAGGACCCTGCGCTGCTGAGGCCGGGGCTCTTGTCACACAT
>Ga0181612_155448_pt1 | contig 15150 bp, 9 predicted proteins | sample HoacroProtozoa21_FD_119630 | JGI IMG/M metagenome (GOLD analysis project Ga0181612, IMG submission 119630) | Hoatzin crop microbial communities from Cojedes, Venezuel. Combined Assembly of Gp0051906, Gp0051904, Gp0051908 | reverse complement strand
GCCAAACTCAGCAAGATTTTATTGCTCTCTCCACCCATAATTGTGGAACAGCTGACTCATCAGTCCATAATCATCCATTACCAAGGAACAGCTTCACTAAAACTCTCAGAGTGACTTGTTTTCTCATCATTCCTGCAAGCACTGCCTCTCCCACCCAACCCCCTCACTTTTTTTGGACTATAAAAGAGTTGTCCCAAAAGGTTATAGTTAATTACAGCTCAGATTTTAATACCATGGAAACATTCACACAACAAACTCTTCACTGCCTTGCTGAACGAAAGATGTATACTTTCAACAACATGAAGATAAAATAAAATTCATTAATATCTTAAAAGATTATGTGTATTTTAGCAGTCAGTTTACCTTTTTTTAAGATGTATTAAAGTGAGTATTGCTTCAAGGATGAGACAGTTTCCTCTGTTTTTCGTCATTTACTACTATAGAATACTTCTTAACAAACTTTTGTCTACTGAACAACTTTCCCCCTTTAAATCATTTGACAGCTGACATCCTTCACCATAGTCTGCAGTATTTGTTAAGGAATCAAAATATGCAAACCCAAAAATTTTCCTATTTGTTCCCTTCCATTTTTAGTCCAGGGACAGGGGAGAAATCTTTGCTTTCATAATAGCCCAATCTCTATATTAATACGTAACTGTAGTCCAGTCATGCTTCAGGGTTTTAGTGAATTAGTTGCAAGGATCAGGACAGAATACCCGGCACTTTGGTATGCAACTGGAATTTGAATTTGGATTTGTTTTTTTTACCTCCTGTTTAGGCATTTGGTCTGGCAACAGCTAGGGTTGGGACACTAGGCGGGACAGCACAGCAGCCTGAGCCTCCTTTCTCGGGTGTTTCCCAGTAAATGGTGTTACGACTTACTCAGAATCGAACTGTTGACCAGTGCTGGAGTGAGGGAAGATCTAGCAGGAATCCCATTTTTTGCAACATGGAGTATAGGTCACCTGTCAGAATAATCTGAATCTAGCAAATTCCCTGCCCTGCAGCAAGACGAACTGTTAAACTAAAGAGCATGGTCACATCTGCAGAGCAGTAAATTAAAGTTCTTCAGCGGATAGATGGTTAGAGAGTTCACCATAAATACCTCAGACTGCCCGTTTTCTACTAATGACATACAATCAGTGTATGACTGACGAACTGAAATACTTCAGATTCACCTAAGTCATTGGACTCGATCTGTCAACAACTGTACTAAACTGCCTGGCTTGTGCTCTGCAAAAGGTCAGGTTGAACAATGCAAAGGATCCCCTGTGGCAAGAGGCTCTCTGAGTCTGGGGGATCTGTGCAATAGAATTTTAATCTCTTGCTTATATTTGCAAGGGAAGAAAAATTGCATCATAGGGACCAAAGAAATGCTGCAGTAGAATTCAGCAAGGATGACTCAGTAAATCCAGGCTTCAGGAAGGACTCCTGATGTCAGAGCAGGTGGTCCCCTGCATCTCTTTCTTTTTTTTTTTTTTGCAGTAGAGCATGTAGCTGTTGTACATAAAGAGGTGATCTTGACAGGTATTTGTCACCACACTCAAAGTAAGAGTTGGTTATCAACCTGAAGAGAGAGACTTACCTTTTTAGCTGGTTTCCCAAACTCCTACTACAACAGCAATTACTCAGAAACCTTTGTGTATTTCTTCCAATAGCACTGCCTGGCTGCTTGGGAGATTGGGCTTTTCAGATAAGCGGCACCTTGCACTGGCAGAGCATGTGCAAGGGCAGGGCTGGCCAGAGCAAGCTCCTCTCTGTGAATTCCTCCGCACAGCCCTGTCTCTGCCCTGAGTGCCTAAATCAGAGCAGTTTCCCTACAGCTCCGTTCTATGTCAAAGCGACATCCTGTGTCCTCTGTCCCCTACTTTCTTTTGCAAAGGGGAAGGTGATATTTGACTTTTATAATTGTCTTGCCAATATTTCTTTGAAAAGAAAATATTCTTTGTTTCATTCCTCTTACAAAGTGACATATATTTCTGTGGTACTGGTATGTGGCACATTGTTCAGATAAACCAAGAGGAGCTGTATTTGATTCATAGCTATATCTGAAGTGCTAACAGGAAAAAGAAGAAAGATGGAAAATACAGACTGGTCAGATTCTCAACAAGTAAAAACTGTGATTTCCTCACTGCTATTGAGTGACCACACCAGCTGAAGATTTGACCCAGCATTAAAAATGCTGGGAGAGACAGTTTGTTAGTCATCCCAGGTAAACGGAAAGAATGCTCAGAAATGAAAGACTGCACCCTTTACTTGACTTCTTCAAAACATTTTTAGGCTTTATTGTTAATAAGATTAAAAAGGAGATGAGCAATAAAGATACTGGAGCCAAGTTTATTACGAGAAAAAGTACACTTCAGAAAGAGTGCTCTCCAACCACTTAGACAGAAAGTTTGTGTACACATCTTTCCATTCATGTTTTTTATTGCTGTTTGCCTGGGAGAAAAAAAAGTCCTTATTAAAAGAATGTGAGTGGGAGTCCATTGCCTCCCCTCTCCAGGTTACTCTTGATGAACTGATCTACGCATTTCCCATAACTGTGTAATTTTCTGCCAGTCATGATAGTAGACCCTTCAGTGGGTGAAACATAATACTTCCCTTGAAAATAAAGCAAGTCATCCTACAAACTGTGTTCCTCCTGTCTTTTGTGGGCCATTCAGTGACTTTATTTTACTCAGGGAACAAGGGGAAGTTTATAATAGGATCAGTTTTGTTTGCAATTTGTTTCTAATAGATGCCAATAAGCCGGTTAACTAGGCTCTAGTTAATGGAAATTTTATTGTTTTTTCCCCTGTGGTGCACATGACCTTTTCTTACAAGAGTTTGTGATTCTTGAAAACATGTATCTGCTGCCTTGCCTCGGGCTCTGCTTACAACAGCAGGGATATGACCATAGGCTCTACTGAGCTGGTTCACCAGCCCTCGGCTTTGAGTAGACCAAAATACTTTGATCATCCTGTCAGTGGCAAATTTACAGCAGCATACTGGCTTTTGTTCCATGTGTATTTCTCCAAATATAATATCTCCCTCAAGAAATCAATGATAAGCTGTTAAACTAAAGAGCATGGTAACATCCACAGAGCAGTAAATTAATGGTCTTTTGTGGATAGATAGTTACAGATTTCATCATAAAAAATGGATAAAAGATTACATATCACACAGAGCGAAACTTTTAATAACTCAACTTGACTTTTCTTAATGGGTTTTATTCATTTTAATCATTATAGTGTCCATGATGATTATAGCCTTATTAGATTCTGGTGATTGAGGAGCCTGTTTATGAGATATTGAAAATCTTAGTCTGTTCGGAAGTGTAGTTGCAGTCTGTGTAGGTTTGATGTGTAACTTCATCTGCAGAAGTAGGGCTTGCCAGAAGAGTTTCAATTAATACTTTTACTAAATTGCTTCTGTCTGTAGTGACCTAGGTCACAGATGACTTAAGGATTCCACTACATCGGCTTCTCAAAACAGTAGACCAGCAAGAGTGTAAATCAAAGAGAGCTGAGAAACTAAAAAAAAAGAGGAAAAAAGAAGCGGGGAGGGGAATCATATGGCAAAAGAAACCAGTCTGCTTTCCTTTCTAGCAGCCACATAAGAATCTAGCCTTAGATTATCACTTCTAATGATGGAGCTTTTCACATAGACTTAAGCATATGTGAACACTCACAATTAGAATGGCTCTTAATATCATCTGGAACATGAACTGAATAAACAAAGCTAATGCAACAATACTGTGTAATTATCTTTGCATTCTGATGGAGAATCATTGTATCACTTTTTAAGAACTATTTTTAAAAATGCATATCTAGGCTAATTCCTTTTAATGTGGACAAGAATACACCAGACCACCATTTTGATTTTTTTCTGGCTCTTGTTTAAAGCTTGTTAAAAGAATCCTTTTCCTTCTGAGGCCACAGATACAATTTAAACACTAAGACATTAAAATTATACCAGAAGTTTGTTTATAATTAAAATGGAGTATTTTTAGTAATCACATGTAGCTCTCTCTCAGGAGTGCCAGCTTCCCCTTGCAAATCAGCAATGTTATGAACTATAAAAGATTTAGAGCAGAGCCACAGAAATCTACCTAAATCATCCTCAATTAATTGATCTTTTGGGTCCTGAAAATCCAGGGAGTGCTTCAGAGGCTTCCTACTTCTTAGCTTCATTCTGCTCTGTGTCCTATCCTTTACCATCAAACAAGCAGGGCTCAGGCTAGCTGGGTTCCTGCAGGCGCTAGCAGGATGCTTGTCCCTGTCACTTCTGCCTGCCCTCAAGTACTACAGGAGCTGGGAGATCCTCCTATGCTAAGAGAATTGGTAGGACATCTTCAGAGCTGCCGTGTTGTTCTTCCTCCTACCCCCTGCTTTGCTGGGTATGTTCCAGGTGCAGCAATAGTCAAGTCTATAGCATCGTCATCTCCTTGTCTGGCAACTGCTTCTGGGCAGTGTCATGACTCTTTCAGAACCTAGGCAAAATAAAGTGTAGTCCCCAGAATCCTTTATCCTGAACAAGGATGTCAGGATTTGTCCTGCTAAGGAGTCAATTAGACCTTGCAGTGCCTCTGGGTGTATTCTTCTATGCTTCTTTTCATCTCTGAAGCAATGCTAGCAGTCTTCAAATATGTAAAAGGCAGTTCATACAGAAAGGAAATAAGCTTTTCTGTGTCCACTGGGGATGAACCAGCCAGTGCTGGGTTTAAATTGCAGCAAAGGAGGTTTAGACTAGACATCAAGAAAAAGCACTAACAGTACACAGGGATTGTTGTTGGTCACGTTGAGAAATTGTGAAAACATAATCTCTGGAGTTTTTTTTAAACTGTCAGAAAAGCTAGGCAATTTTCAGCGTCCGTTTAAGCTCAGTTTTTTGATGAATTCTAAGATTCACCTTCCTGTTCACACATTTATACTATTTCCTTTTTTTTTCAGTTCCAGGTGGTCAAACAGTTTCTAACTTACATAAAATTACTCCAAATTTGAGTTCTTCAATGCGAGTGTTTCAGCTACCAATTTTCTTTTCTACCCGTTCAAACTGTACCAATAGTTGTGAAGTGGCTATCAATATTTACTTTCTTAAATCATCATAATTCTGCCTGAATAACCTTACTTACAACAAAGGATTACAATAAAAATCTCATCATTATTATAGTGCCACATACGGATGCCAGAAGAAACTAACATGAATAAAAAAGTCTGGCAAAAATCCTTCAGCTCAGTCAACATGAAGTCATAGTTCTATGCAACAGCCATGTGGATCTGTTTGCTATTCTTGATTTGCTCTTCTATTATTCCAATTGCATTGCAGATGAAACACACCAATAGTAGACCAAGACAAAAAGTGAATGAGCGTTTGCTATATTCTTACAGATATATCTGGCAGATGATAAAATACAGGCTAAAGCCTCACTGATCTTCATGTTCTTCTTCAGCGTGCCAGGTGCCATGTGTTGCTTCAGGCAGTCAAGAAAGTGCCATTTTTATATTGCTACATTAGCACATGTGCATACACAATCAAGGTAAGGAAACAGGCCTTCAGAATTACCATTTCTACAGCTCATTCACTTGATTTCTTTTTTCTTGCTAAGCCGGTTGGAAAGGTAACAAATACCTCAAAAAAGGGGGAGAAAGGACAAAACATGTTTGTTTTAGAAATGTCTGGGGATTTTTTTTATTAATGTGCCAATCATTTAGCAAGCTGCAGGGCAGACTCAGTAGCTGGGACAATCCAAATAAAGCCCTTATGCTCCTGTTTCAGTCACCTCCCCTTCCTCAGGACGGGCTTATTAACTCGGAAATGAGAGACCAAAGTTTAAAGTAGTGCTACACACTTAGAAGCAGAAATCTTTCTACCTGTGCAGATGAAAATTTGGGAATCAGCCTCTGTCTCTCCCGATGCCTCTATCTGGACCATCTTGTAGCTTCTTTGCTAACCCTGCGTCTCTCTCGCTTTCTCCTGTTTGCTATTATTTTGCAGGAAAGCTGTTATGTGCTTTCAGAGAGGACCAGCAAATATGGCCCACAGTTTGCCATGCCCCCTGTGCCCCTAAAAAAGGGGCAAACAGATTTTGAGCCTCGGAGCTGTGGCACAGCTCCATCTAGATCCTACACAGCAAGCTCCTCCTGAAACACGGTCCAAGAGCTGCTCTCAGCCACGCTGCCCCGGGAGTTGGGGAGCGGTGCTTTCTTCTGTGGTTCTCCCATTAATCAGAGAGACTGCTCCTGGCCCAGATCACCAGTAAATTACTTCCTGCTGGGGTCGGGGAGCAGAGGGCTGGGGCTCTGCCGGCTCCCTGGCAGCCGGCTCTGCCCGTCAGGCACAGATGGGGGATGCGTGGGGCCACCCAGGGAGACTTGCATTTCCTCGTTCCCCGGCATGGGTGCGTGGGCCAACCTTGCCCTGTATTAGCAGGAAACGCTCAACAAATATATCAAAAGCACCAAGTCAGAAGCTTGCAAACCGCAATCTCTTCATCCTTATGGGAAGGACTGATAGTGTTTAATGGAAAACAAATACCTTTCTGAACTCTCCTATCAAGTTTCATAGGAATTCCTACAGATGGGGCTTCGCAGACAAACATGGAGATGAACACGGCTACAGGACTCTTCAGAGCAAAAACCAGCTATCCTCCGGGCTGGCTTCAGTCATTTAATGAGCTTGCTAGGTTTTGTCTCTATCAAACATTGAGACACCATGAAACTTCACATAGTCCCATCAGAAGGTGGACCAAGTTTCTCCAGTGTCACCAGGATGTGCAGGATTTGGCCAAGCGTGCTGAAGTCTGCATATGTTACCACCTAGTGACTATCCAGGGTACATTGCAGCGTGTTCTGCACGATGTGATGATGTATGAGGAGACTCGTAATGCAAGCAAATAAATGACGATTTATCAGAGTGACTGATCAACGCCATTAAATTAACATAGACCAGTATCAGTAGTAAACTGAGCAATTAAAAAAAGTGCATTGATTTCTTTAGAGAGATACACCAAAAATACCTTCTCCAAATATTTGGGTTTTCTTTGTTAAGATCAAGCAGCCTATCCTGTTTCCTGGAATTTGGCTGGTAGGTTCACGGTCCCATCTTTTTTTCTTTTACTGAGGTAATAACTAATCGTTTTTGCTCCATACCCTTGTCACACGTAATTGCCATTTTATTGTTCCCTAAGGTCAATTTTACTAAGACTTTTAAAAAGCTGAATTTAAAATGACTAATGCCGATTAAAAGTAGGAATTCAAGGTTGCAAAGCCTATCACAGCCTTATGCCATTTCCTGTGGCTGTATTTTAAGGTAATTAAGAGCAGATCTCCCTGTAGTACATCTTTGTGAAGTAGCTGCAAGTGTACTACAGCATAGGCCTGCCTAGTAAATATTCATGCTTGTTTGTGAGGTGGGAAGCTTTTCCCAAGTGTTCTAAATTCTTCTTGTGTATGTACCAATAAAAGTACTTCCAGTTGGCTATCAGCAGAATGACTTTATGCTGTTTCCCTCCAAAGAGTCAAATCCAGGGATGGCAGTACATCATATAGCAGCGGTTTATTCCTGTCATTCCTTACTCACCCACGCAAGGCTGATACAGCTTCTGGCGGGGGTGAAGATGGCTCAGAATGGGATCTCCAATCCAGAGCTTCCTATCCAGCTGGAGAGGATTACTTTCAAAATAAAATCTCATCTATTTCTCTGAGTCTGCCAGTGCCAGCATCTTCAGAAATCAGGACTACTAGCTTTTAAAGACAGTGAGAGATTTTACATGTTTAAAGTTCTTAAACTGTGAAAAAATAGGCTGTCAGTAAGCCTGACACAGCTAATGAGCCCAGTCACTGGGTGTGGAACTCTTAGCAAAGGTAACGAGTTTCACCTGTCAGCAGATCTTACCAGATTTAGTCTATTTCTTCTTTTACTAGAAGGGTTTTACTTCTCAGCCTGGAATTCACAGCTGAGAAAAATAAAAGTACTTACTAAAAGTTCCTGGAAAGACACCACTCAGACTGTGAAAGAAAGTTGGCTAAGGTATGATATAGAAGAAGTATTTTTGCCTTAATTATTAAGATTTTTTTTTGCTGTTCTATGATGCGTCTTATTAAAGGTACTATAAACATTATTTGAACCAGGTTCCCATTACTAGGAAAGGTCAAATCTCACCATAGGCTCACAAAGTCAGACTAGCCATTAGTAAATAAGGGTTTATGGAAAACTCATAAAGCACCTAAAGTGCCAGCTTATGTAATGTATCTAATATAATAAACACTCTGAGGGGAGTCTAGGAGTGGAAAAAATGCAGTTTCTTACTATAAAATATTTGAACGTAGTCAAGACTTTAGAAATTGATCAAATTGCATGAGCGAGAAGGCTTTGTCACGAAGCCTGAAAATCCAGGAGACCTTCAGTTTGCTGAGAGGAAGCACTTTAGCAGACCCTGCAGGGTGAATTGTTAATACAAACTTCTATTCACAGTGCTCTCAGAAGTTGTGTGGGAGAGTTATCTGGCACAGCCGTTGTTAGATTCACATTGCACTAACTACTGTACAAACAACTGCCTCGTTTTAGATTACAACAACTATACTGTACTGCCAGTGAGATCAAGTAACGCAGGAGGAATGGAGCGTATCACTCATTTTTGTTGCATAGATGCCTTTAAAGAGAGTCGCTGAGAAAGCCAGTCATTCATGGCTGGGGCACCAAGCTAGGCTGTTTTCCTGAGCAAGGATATTCCCACAACAGTTCTAGTCACCTGGTATTGTACAAACTACCTGTACAGAGGTGTTTGATTTGACACTCCATCATTGTGCTATTTTTGGCACACTCCTTACTAATTTGTGATTAACAAGGATTAGGTTGTTTTCACTTTGTAAGAGCTATTTATAGTTCAATACGAGATATTCCCCCACCCTTCCCACCCCTACAGTGCATCAATGGCACAATTTTAGTCTTAACGTGAAAGCAATTATACAGTCATGTTAAGTAATTAAAAAAAAGGAGCTGATTATGAAATACGAAGGACTAACTAGAAACTTATGAACAATACACTGCATTTATGCAACATAGATGTCTTTTGGGAGAACTAGATCCCGACAAGACTTTGTATGATACTTTCACAACTAACATGCGTACTTCAAGTGGACAAAGCTGTTTAGAAGTTCCAAAACACAACAAAATAATGTGGGACAAAAACTGTAGAATAAATTTGAACTTAATAATAGGACTTAATGACCCAATCTTTCTGCCCCTGAACACCATGGGAGTTTTAAGACTGAATCCAGTGGGAGCAGGAACAAGGCTGGAAATAGCTATATAAGAGGGAATATGACTGAGATAACAGGGCTATGATGCATTTGTCAATTCACAAGAGACATCAGTGCGACATAGGACAGTGCCCATAACAAATTAACTGGGGGGTAGTCTAAGTGGCAAATATACCAACTTGATTTAGGATTAAGTTATTAAAAGGACTGAATGCTGGAACAGCTGTGCTCCCACCAAAGTCAGTAGCTAAAAATGTAAATTGAAGCTTTTTCATATTTATTTTAGAAGATGAATCTTTGTGAATCTTCAGATAGGGACAGCAAAAGGGATTTAACCTGCCTTCATCTGTATTGCAGATCTTTCAGAAGAACATAGCCAGGTGAGAGGTATCAGACAAATGGCTCTACCCAGAAATTACTGCAACATACAGGGGTCATCTGTGCTGATTACTGTTATCAGCACTTTCCAACAGATAACACTAGTATTGGGCTGAGATAGATAGCAAGCAGAAACAGTTTTGAGTTCAGGAAAAGGTATTGCACGTAATGGAGCTGAACAAGCACAGCAGTCTTCCCAACTTCTTCCATCACAGAAGTAGAAGTCCTTTCAAAGAAAGTTGGCTGGGGGATGCAAGGTGGGAGATATGCAACAAATTTCAGCCACAGGTCCAGGAGAATGGCCAGCAGCAGGCTGGTAATTTCAGTAGTCCTGACCTCTTTGACAGGACAGATGTATGTAAGTAAAGGTGGGATCCAAATCCTCTAGTTACCTACCCAAAAAACCAAGGTTCGTAGTCTAAGCTAGCCCTTGGGAGAAAGTGGGTTTTTCATCCCTTTGTAAGACAAGTGTGAGAAGAGGTATGATGAAATCTTTTTTGGAGGAGCTCGTCCCCTTCCAGAGACAACAGCAGGAGTCTAGACAGCAGAGACGCCAAGGTTTTGGACTGCTTAAGGTACACGAGGTGCATCCAATATCAGTGGCTCAAAACACCTGCCTGGATGCTCCCTTCTCCCTTGCTATGCATGCTTGCCTACTCTGATGCAGCCATATGTTGTTAATGGGTAACTGGAGCCTGAATAGCTGGAGAGCTGGATCTGCCCTTGCCTGCTTAGATCCCTGGCTTTGTTTGCTTTCCCAGTTGTGCTATCTTCATGCCCACTTAACTGCTGCATGCAACCCATTATGCTCGCCCTACTGAGCCAAACTTGTGTTGTTCTGCTGCAATTCTCATTTACTCTTCCTCTGGTTGTCTGTCAGCAGATGGGTCCATTACCAAAGCTTTGTTTGTGCTGTTGCCAGATAGCCTTTGTTGCTCCGTATAGGGACATAGTACGCTTTGCTGGAGCTTTACTTCTTTGCTGAGCTCCAGGAGCGCACTTAGAATAAGCACTGGGACATCAGAGCGCAAAAATCTGGTAGACAGCCCTACATGCTATTGGCAGTTTCCAGTTCCGCATCTCTCTTGAGTGTATCTCTCTTTTCAGCCCTCCCTTTCTTCCTCTGCGCTTTTCTCCCACACTGTGCTACCTGCCTGGCAGCCTTCAGCCCAGCCCAGTTTCTGCCTCAGGGTCTTCTACTAGTGACAGTTAATGCTCTGAAAAATTGTGGCTCAGACAAGTTAGTAGCAGGCCACAGCCAACAGTAAAATGGCCACCCTTTTCGTCTGTTACAAACCTATCCCCTACTTGCTCCCTCTCTGTTTTTTCCTCTTAGTAGATACGCCCTTTGGTGCAGAGATGCAAATCTTAGCTAGCTTTGATGTCATGAATACAAATGCTGGTTATATTAACTTTCCAAATGACTGTTACACTGGGCCACATCCTGCTTTCAAGTAGTCAAATGCAAGTAACGTTTTGGCTTCATTTCTTTTCTGTTTTCCAGAGACTCGTGTTGCTTTGATATCATTTTACACAACAGTGTTCTTATTTTCATGTGCCTTTTTGATTAGTTGGTCACTTGCGTGTTATTCTCATTTGCTGACAATTCCTTCACCTTTATTGTATAGTTTCCTACCGTTACTAAAAAGTGAAACATGAATAAGAGCCATTAAGCATAACCAAATATAATGCAATGTATTTAAGGAAGTCATTACACTTGTTCATTTGCATTCTTTACTGCTTGTTTTTCTTATAAAGTATCAGGAAACATGCAGATGACCATTTGGTTTTATTACTTAAGAGCTCAGCCATACTTACTTAAGATTAAAGTCATTGTTGCCACAATAGCTCTTCCACTTCATAGCGAAGGATTGAGCTTGCAGAGAAACGCATTCACTATAAATGAGTTTTGCTGGATCTCCAAGACTTCCGCTTAGATTAGAGCAGGGTTTTAAGTTGGGAAATGACATATCTGAGCTGTGATCAGTTGTGCTATCCGGGCAAGTCTATTTAAAAGCACTTTCCATTTTAAATATAGCAATAAAATACCACACTAGCAAACCTTGTTGATAAGGGTAAAAGCAATACATCCAAATCCAATCTAAATTTGACATTGCCTAGAACAAGAATTCACATTGATAAGTCAGGACTCATTTACAAGGCCATAAATGGGTGGGTAGCTATAATTTGGGTATTAAGCTTGTAAAATATATTGATGGCATGCAAGAGCTAAATAAATAATTTACCACAAGAAAATTGGAAATCTTTACACAGTTCTTAATTGACCAGCCACTCTCCCATGTTCTTGATAGCTTCCTATTTTGCATTTTTTTTTTAATTTTTCGCACACTGAGATTTTTCCCATGTGTATTTTTTTCCAACTTCAGTGAATGTTCATAAGTCGCTATATATCTACAAACATAACCTGTTTCCATCTTTGTTTCGTCAGTCAATTACATTCTTTTGACACTTTCATTTGTTTGTTTGAAAGCATGAATGAATCAAATGCCTTTTCTGGGCATGGCTCAGCTGGTGTTGTTCTTAAAACTAAAATGAAATTGCCTCAGTGATCAGCCTAACTTTGAATGTTAGTTAAATCCATATTCAGTGCAAAGCAGACTGAGATATTGTGGGATTGGCAGCTTTATACAAGCTTATAAAAAATCTTATGACTACCTCACTGGCCAGTGTAACTCAGGGTAGTTGCAGTAAGGCCAATGAATTTTGGCTTTAAAGGAGTTTTGCCATCCTCAGATATTGAAAGTCTGGCTTTGAGATTACATACAAGCCCTTGATTGACCCTGCCCTCCAAAGCACCCATGAGTCTTGAATCAGACCAACTAAATATATAATATTTTATTTTTAAGTCATCACACTTGCTTGTTGTTAGATTTGTCCCCTGAAACCAGACCTCCCGGGTACACTCCGATCACATTTTCCTGCGACCTGAGGAATGGAAGTGGGGGCTTCCATCCACCTCCCCAGCTATTATCATTTCCTTGGGGGACCGTGGCACTACTGCACATGCTCGTGGCCCTTTGGTGCTCATGTGGACTCTCCATCTCCCTGTTGGAACAGTGAGAGGACAAAAATGTGCCTTTCTTTTCCGCATTAGGGGTGCTGTGATCTCTCTGGGCAGTGGCTTTCACCAAGCAGAGTTCAAACACTTTTAGAGGAGGAGGAGGTACATTTGAATTCAGGTTCCTCCCAGCATGTTCTGTTTCATTCTCATCTTTAGCTGTCCACAGCAGCCTACTGTGCAAAGAATTATACTCTGGACAAGCAGTGGTGATGCTTCCTCATACACACATGCCTGGAGAGTGTTCCACTGGAGCTACCACTCACGCCAGCAGCAGAGCTATTTTGCTGGTGCAGTCTGTAGAAGTTTCCCAGGAGGTACAAGGTAGCGTGCCAGAGGACATTGTGGGCATTAATGCTTCTCTGTGACGGTGTTTTGCCAGGATGAAATGCCATGATGAAACACATGCCATACTACCCTAAGTCATATATCGAACCCAAGGTAAGCACCATAGAGGTAAAGGAGCAAATCCAGAGGGAGTGCAGCAAATTCAGGGTAAGCAGAGGGACAGCTTTGTTCCAGCTGCTCTGGGCCACTGCCATCAGCTTCCCTATTATTACAGGCACCCTGAGACTCCCATCTAATTCCACTTTCCACCTGCCCTCCCCAATAAATTCTGTTTAAAATGGTAGTTATTTTTGCTCAAAATATTTCCATTGTTTCTTGAAGAATGTCACCTTCCTCCCAGCTGGGACCCTGCTGCACAGTCAGATTGACAACCCTTTGCATAGCAGCCACACGACCATTTTGGACCCCAGACTTAGCTTCAGAGTAAAATATTTTGGGGGCGGGAGGAAAGGCCACTGTTTCTTCGACTGTGATAGGTGAGGTATGGGTTAGGGTTTTTAAGCAAGAGCTGCTGTACCCAAATTCAGATGCAAAAAAAGTCTCTTGGCTGTAGGAGAAAGGGTACATGCTGGTGGAACTTAAGTGTGAGGGAGCCAGAAGAAAGCAAAACTGAAAGCTCTGCTTTACATGTGTGTAGTACGCTGCTGCCTGAGGGAGTAAGAACCCACTTACAACCCCACATGGATTACCCTGGCTTTGTCCAGGTGCATGAAAGAAGCAGGGCCACACATCTGTTTATTTCCTCTCTGGGGATTAGAAATTGGAGGGTGGGAAATGAGTAGAGCCTGGGGTCCATTCTCACGCACCAGCTCAACTGAGCCCATGAGCACTGGAGGGGGCTGGGGGGAGGAAGGGGGGAATATTATTTTATTTCTGGCTTAGGCCAGAGGTAAATGACTGCCCGAGGGAATAGGAGAGGAGAAGGTGTGCCGCTGAGTTACGGTGCCTCGGGGGGCTCCTGCTGCAATGGCACAGCTAGGTAACATGCTCCCTGGGGGACTGCATCTGAAATAAAAATGTAGCCTATTACTTATTGGGATTAATGCTCACTTACTAACATCTCTTATTGCTTAACTCTTCAATTTTAGCACCTGGGTAACTACTTAGGCTCTTTTAAATTTACTGGATGAAATTCAGAGAACAGATATCCAGAGATCTATGTCGAGTTCACTACTGACAGGGTAGTGTGAACTGAAAGTAGTACATATGAGAAAGTCTAGGGAGAGAGCCATAATGAATGAAAGGATCATGGTAGATAAGAATCCTGCCCTCATCCCCATTTACTTTCAGTCAGCTTAGCTTGAGTGGGACCTTGTGTCTCCCAGGTTCCTTTAAATACTACAAATAATTTCTCACCTGAATTGTCTCTCAATGAAAGAGGATGCTGACTCAGAGTTAGGAGCTGCCTGTGGACTCCCGGCACACTCCAGAAACCTTTGCACAATACTTGATAATATAACATAGAGGTATTAGCTCTCCAGTACTACAAATTCCATGGGCAAAATAACATCAGGATGACTTATATGAAGCTTTCCACAAGCTGTCCAACAAGTAAACCTCTTCTCAACACGAAAAGAACATCCAGTATTCAGCATATTTCCAGAATCAAACCTCTACGCTCTATTTCCTTATTTAATTACCGTGAATCATGTCACCACCCTGTCTAGTTCATAACTCGGGCACTATTTTTTTTACTGGGCGTTTCTCTGGGTCCTTGCATCCTAGCCACATGCAGAGAAAAAACTAAGAAACCGTCTTTCTGATCCAGCTCTCGTGACTGTTACGACAGCAGCGTTGGCTCAAACCCAAACACTCACCATGCACAGCACTGGTATGGATGTCAGGGGAGGACTGTTCTGTTTTCTGGCATTGGCTAGCAGACTCGTGACTTGTTGCTGGGCATTGAGAATGCTGGTTTCAGGTACCTTTCTACAGCATCATAGAATCACAGAATACTTTGGGTTGGAAGGGACCTTTAAAGTTCATCTAGTCCGATGCCCCTGCAATGAGCAGGGACATCTTCCACTAGATCAGGTTGCTCAGAGCCCCATCCAACCTGGCCTTGAATGTTTCCAGGGATGGGGCAGCTACCACCTCTCTAGG
>Ga0181612_127979_pt1 | contig 15151 bp, 7 predicted proteins | sample HoacroProtozoa21_FD_119630 | JGI IMG/M metagenome (GOLD analysis project Ga0181612, IMG submission 119630) | Hoatzin crop microbial communities from Cojedes, Venezuel. Combined Assembly of Gp0051906, Gp0051904, Gp0051908 | reverse complement strand
TGTTCCTCCCCTCCAAGTCCTCCAGCTCATCACCGCGTACCTCTGCTCCAGTATCCCAGCCCCAATCTCTCATGGCAATGCTGCCCACACCATGTCACTCGCTGACTTCATTGGCAGGCTAGTGAGCATATATCTATATATATACACACATACATAAATGAAGTAGATTTTTGAACATGCCTGCTCCTGAAATCAATTTTAAAGAACCAACAGAAAAAACATCAGAGCAACTGTTGGGAAAGCACGTCATAGGTCAGATATGAGAGATGAGAATATTCGACACCTTGATTTCATGCCTTTTGAAAAATTGCTGTACTCAGTGGCTGTCAAATGTTGGTCACCTATCTGACATGAAATAAATTCTATTTTCACTTCTGAGAAGATTACATTCATCATTAAAAGTAAGACCGTTTCAGTTATGACATATATGCACCTTTTGGGGATTCATGTGTGTTTCTTTAAACTTCGATTTGACATCTGCAAGGCTACTTATAGTCATCTTTTTTCAGTAAAACATCCATCTTACACTCGCATACTAAAATACCTGGTAAATAATGGCCAGGAAAATTGAACGCAACTGGAGAAACACAATACACATTTGACAGCAAAAGAGAAAGTTTAGACAAGAAATCCAAGGAAGGAGAAGAAAAGCAAGGTAGTAAGTGTGTGACACCATGACTTGGCTGAAATAAATTGTCCCCAAGCTTCACCAACTGCTTGCTTTTCTGGCTGAAAGTTCTGCATATTTCAGCCAGAATACAGTGAGGAGGAGGGTCCTCCCTACCCAGGGGTCGATGGCAGAGCCACACCTGAGGGGACCGCAGTTTGGGGACCTACCCAGAAACCACCACTGCCACCAGACCACAACCTGAGCCTGGTGGAGTGGCCCTAGAAGGGGGTAGTGGTCTACACTGTGTGGCTGATGAAAGGAGACTGACAATGCTGTGACCGTGCCAAACCGTGTCACCATCTTCTCGGACGAGCATCCCCAGACATGCTCAGAAGGGGAGAGAGGCACCACGGCAGCTTCCTACCCTTACCATCTCGCAGACGTGTTGCGCCAGGCAGTTTTCCCTGCTTTGAGCTTCCTTCAATCTATAACTTTAACACAGGACTGACTGGCAGTGGCGATGAAATTTGATTGGCAACAAACCCATTCAAGGCCCCATGGCAGAAGACCTTGGCAACATTGTGGTGCCATCTGTGGTCTTCCACACGAACAGGAGGACGCAGGTATCCTCCCAGGAGGACTAAGTGGCATGCCAGCTCCTGGGGTGGCAGCTCAGGAATTCTTCATTGCCAGTGAGAGCTGTGTACCCAAGTTTATGTCTTGGAGGCTTTGAAAACTCCATGTGTAGGGCAGCAAGTGGGGAGGGGAGTGCCAAGTGTCTTGAGTCATGCCAGTGGCCCAGGGGTATATACTGTTAGAATTCCACCACTCTGTGGATGCTTTGGGTGGATGTTGCCTACAAAAGGACCCAGAGACTGCTGTAAGCACTAGGAACTTTCCAAGCAAACACTATGCCCCTCTGACCTCCATAGGGCTCAGCCCAGACACATAGTAAAGCTGCAAAAATCCCTTTGGAGAGTCAAAACTTCAATACGTGGGGACATACAGCAAACCAGGGGAAACACACGATGTTTTCCATGAAAGGGCTGCACTGTCACACGTACTTGGGAAAAGAGAGGCGGAGACTTTTGCTAGCGTGCAGAGGATGAAACGTAGCAGCCATACAAGAGGCCTGGGTGGAGCAGAGGGCAGGTACAAGCTCGTAGGAGTTGGTGAGAGAAGAGACGTAGGAAGGAGCGGTGATACTGCAGCCCAGAGGAGGCACGACTGGCACTGGAGCGGGGTTTGGAGAGGGGGAACCCTCAGCTGATGGGTCCTGCACTGCTGCCTGCTCCGGAGAGCAGGTCTGGTCCTCCATTACCTAGTTAATTGTGGTACAGCTGCAAGCACAAACCGAGCGGTTCCAACCAGATCCTCCAAAGGGGACAGTTTTGCTTGCGTAAAGGTTTGCACCAGTTTCCCTAGATCAGCTTTAACAAACATTTTAGTTCAAATGCTGCTGCGCTGACAAGATCTGAGGAGGTAAGGAGGGAAAACATCTGGTCTTGGGTTACTCCAGGGTGTCTGACAGAAGCGTATTTAGTTTCTTTCCAGTGAATGACACCAATTTTTGGCATAGAAAAAACCAAGTCTGACAAAGTCACACTTCCTATGCCCCTTATTTTTCCTTGGGAGGTATCTTCAGCTGTGAATACGTATATATACCCTAATGACAGTCAGCTGTCACGTCTGTAAACATACATTTACCTCCCATTAAGGGCTATTTGCCCCTTTTTGTGACCTTTCACCAGCTTTCCATATCCTGGCCATGTGGCACAGATGGTATAATCCTGTCAGGCTAAGGCAGGTGACAGTGCTGCTCAGTGTTTAGTAATCAGTGACTGTAATTAGCCAGACTGGACGCAGGCTCAGATAATAGGGCAGTCAACCAGCTGCCAGTCATGAGGCTTTTCCTGTGGACCGCAGGAGATGGAAGAGGGGATGATGTAAAGAGGCTGTGCATTATCCAGCACACTTTATATAGAGTGGCTGATAATGTTGTATGTGGTGTTTGTTAATTAAAAAAATTTAAAATTTCCTTTATATTTCAGAGTGACTACTAAAGTGTGTTTCACATCCCCTGGGCATACAGGAGCTTTCAGATCGTTGTTCAATCTGATGGAGGTGTTTGGAGAGTCCTTTGGCAGCACCAAAGCTTTTTCCTATTTGGCGACTATCTTGTCGTGCTTTCCTTATGCAGACATGTTCACAAGCACCCAAAACACGCACGGGTGAAGCGCTCCAGGTTCACAATCTCTAAACCAACTGGTTCAGCACAGGAAAGTGCTATCACTAAGCTACTAGTTGTCTGCATTCAGAGAGCAGGATTTAAACAAATAAAATTAAACTTAGTTGCAGTGCAAGTAAAGAAAAACCTAAATTAATTCTAATTAAAGAGCTATTGTTAAAAATATGATGGGGGTATTGAAACTACTGACTTTAAGAAGTTATCAGAAGAAATATTCTTACTGATTTTAGGTTTTGTTAGGGAGCTAGGTGATCATCCTCATTTCTGATCTTACGTTAAAGCACGCATTTAGACAATATGTAAGCTGCGCACGCTGTCTTTAAGAGAAGCAAGCAGTAGGCTGAACTGACCATATTTTCATGTGAGAGATGACTCACAGTCTCCTGGATGGTAGAAAATTCTCCATGCTGAGCAGATGCTCATGCTTACAGTTTGTTCTGGTGAAAGAGGTTTTATTACCAAAGAGGCAACCAGTCATCTCTCACAGAGGAGAGGCTGGCATTCATTGCCTAGGAGGGCTTTTTTTCTCTACTTCAATATTTCTTTCCTATTTTTAAACATGTGCCCATTATTGCAAGGACACTAATAATGAAATACACTTAATTAAAAAAAAACAAATGCACACATCAGAATGAATCATCTTCTCGCCATCTTTTATTACATATATTCCAATGGCTTTTCTCCCTCTTCCCCTCCAAAATTATGCTATTTATCTGTACGGAGCAGATACCTTAATCTTTTGGGGAAGAAGCAGAGAATAATTTCAATTTCCATGCATTTATGAAAAGACATTCTTAAATAGGCCAGAGAAAGAGATATCGCATCTATAAATAAATTATTCCGAGGCGGGCGGTGGGATGGGGTTACACACGGCCATTGTGCGGGGCGGCTGCAAAGCCTGACCCGGGAGTGCAGCTGTTGTCTTTGTGCCGGGCACTCTGCCTCTGCCATTGTTCCCCCGATCACAACAGGCACGTCGGGGCCGCGGGGACGGCTGAAAGGGTGGCTGTGCATCGATAACGCCTGGCACTATCACCGAGGGCGATGACGGGCTCCTCAGCTGCGGCGCTATCGGGGTGCGGGTCTTTTGAGTCACACCCCCGTCCCTGAATCAGCAATTTCGGGAGATGTGAATGCGTTCCCCTCCCGCATGTGCCAGCTGGGTCTTACCCAGACACACACATGCGGGACTGTGTCAACAGATGGTGTAAAAGGGGACAAAAAGGACAGTATTTCCAAACTGAATATGCAATGTCAAACAGGTGCGGAGGTAAGACGATGGTAATGAGTACGGGACGCCGCACTGTGGAGAAGGGCATTGGGAGGGGAACTCATCGCTGCTCTGCTCAGCAGGAGGGGGAAAATGGCCACGACCCCCTTGCAGCATCCACTGTCCCCAGCGACACGCAGCAAACCGGGAGGGCTCACCGCCGGGCAGCCCTGCCCTGAGGAGCCGGTGGCATCCCCCTGCCCTTCCCTCCCTTGCAGCGGTGCCTGGTTGCCAGCCGCGCCTCCCAAAGCCCTCTGCAATGACGCTCGGCCTCCAAGTGCCCTAAAAGCGTGCCATGCTCACCCCCCCTCTGGCTGGGGCAGAGGGAGGCTGGGGGACACCAGCATGGCAGCCAGGACACCAGCATGGCAGTGCTCCCACCTCCTGCCACCAGTCTGCCTGGCGCGGGGCAGAGAAACACCCCGGGAGAGCACAGCCTGCAGTGACGGTACTAATCCAGGACCCTGCTGTCACCGCCGACGCACCGAGGACATCTGAGCTGGGGTTACCGAGCATCATCATGAAAGGCATTCACATTGCGGGAGGTGTTGTGGGGCCCACACCCTGCTGTAACAACATGACTGATGCCCGTTTCCTTCCATGGACCTGCCGGAGCCTAGGACAGCTGTCACTCATGCCATGCCAACGCGCCTGGCCATCGGACCTCCAGGGCTGCATCGCACACGGGGTGCGATGAGCCTGGCCCCAGGGGAGGGACGGGCGGGAGAAGCCTGCCTGGCGTGCAGAACTCTGCAGGGCCACTCACCCCCAAAAGGCAACAAAGCAGCCACGCTCTGCTCCAGCTGAGCAGCCCATCACGGTCAAACTGCCTGCACATTTGTGCCCCAGTTCAGAAAAAAGTGGGGGGAAAAAAGTCCTACTGTGCTTTGCCTGCCACAATGGCTCATCATTGCTTTGGAGATCTTCCCCTTCCTAAAACCCCCAGGAAACCCCCCTGCTTCTCAGCAGAGTGCTGTTCCGTCATTCAGAGCTACTCCTCAACTGCTGAAGACACGTATTCATCTTCAACCTATTTTAACTTAATTTTTATCTCTCTGTCTGGTTTCTCCATTTATTTCCAGTTAGTGTGGGTTTCGCTATCCGACAGGGATAGGATCTCACATCAGTCTCACTGTTAAGACTGCTAACAGAAATCAGGAGTAAGACCAGGATTTCTGATGGGAAAGCCATGGCCACCATCTGCAAGTGGGGGTGGAAACGAAGATGCCCATTGCTGTGGGACGGTGGCTGACCCACTCGATGCTGCTTTCATGGCTTCAGTTGCTGTCAGACAGCGTACAACTGCTTTGTAAACTGTCTTTCACTTTGTTCTGTTGTGGTACCTAACTGGTATGTTCCTGAATTCTTTCTTTGGCTTATCCCACAGTTCTAGAGTGTGTCTGTGGTGTATGTATTGTGTGCAAATCCACCTTACAGATATTCATATATTTTACTTGCAATCTGGTACACATCTGCTATATGTAAAAGATGAGCTTCCTGCTCTCATCGCTTTCAAATTATTCCTTCCAGAATTGTGTTAAGCCAAAACCGAGCACTGCCATTTCCCCATCCTCCGCGATCTGTCAGCTATGTTCAGCACAATTAACTCTCTTCTTCATCTTGCAATCTTGCCCTCACTTACCTGGCTTGGTCATTTTCTCCTTCCTCTCCCCTAACTGGGTTACTCAGAGGATCTTCCTGACTCCTCCTCCAGTTTTCCATGGAGGTGCCAGAAGGTCCTCACCATGGTCCCATTCTCTATTCCCAGATTCACACCACCAGGCTCCACCACAGGCATCCACTTTTCAATCACCTTTCTCCCAACAGCTGCTTGTTTAACATCTCTCTGTAACTCTGCAAAGTAATCAAGTTCAAGTTACTGGAGAGCCCACCCTAATCCTTTCCTCTTCCAATGTGGCTACAAAAGATGTAAAAAGATACTAACATATGGAGGCCACCACCCAACACAGTGGTCAATATTGTCTCAGTTTTAACTTGCATTCTCTCACTTACACGTCTCTCCCTTGTCTGACATGTGAAGGTCTCTGCTTGTACACCACAGTCAGGGCCTCTGTCCCCCATCGTCTTAATTATGGGCTTGATGTGTTGCAGATATATAAATCATGGAAATTTAATCAGGCTTATTGCATCCCTCATCTGCCAGCACAGACTGAAATGAAAGCTTCAGTGAAATAAAGTCTATTCCAGATGAGAGGGAGCAGCAATGCTACATCATGCTCTGGAGCATTTTCCTCAAGATAAAGCATCTCTGGGAGACCTCTTCCCTTACACACACCCAGATGCAATCCCCAACTCAGACTAAGTCACTTATTTAAAAGTTATATCCAGCATATAAGACACAGGACCCAGGCTGACAAGCTGCAAGTGGTCTGTTTGCACAGAAGATGGGAAGGGAGGATAGCTTGTGAGATGGTCCTGGAGATGTTCACAGTGTATTGCAGAGGCAACAAAACTCCGAGGGGAGAACGTGGGGCAGGTGAGTGCAGGCTGGTGCATGGAGCGAGCGGGCTGGGTTTCTGTCCTGCCCCACTCCCCATGCCCCTTCTTTCTAGGCTGCTGTTATCCCCGGTTCCTTACCAGTCCCATCATGGTGCTCCCCTTCACATCCTTCACTCACCCACTCCTTACTGGTGACCCAAAGAGGGGAGGAGCGAGTCTCTCTATGTGTAAACCAACCTCAATAAAAGCCCAGCCATGAAGCAGCCAGCTGCCACCTCCATAACCAGCTCTACCAGTTAGGGCACAGTAAATACTACCACCGGAGTAAGAGTTTAATCAGACATGTGGGGCAAGTTGTCAGGTATTTCCATTTGCTTAATCAGATCCTGTAATAGGCGTTAAATAGCAAGGTCTCCTTACAGAGCTGAGAACCTGACTTATCCACAGGCTATTTCCTAGTAGGAAATTGAGGCTGATAAAGTGAACACACTCAGTGTGGGGTACAGCTATAGAAAAGCCAAACACGTATCTAAATCAAGATGGGAAAAATCTCATCTTGATATGAGAATTCGGGTGAAGTGCCATAACCATTTCTTGTCTAAAGGACATGTCACACTGAAGTTTTTCATCACTGTGCATTGCCAGAGCCTGCATGATTAGCACCTATTGAAATCAATTAGTTTAATCACAGTAATATCCTCCAGGTCTGGATGGGTTTGTAAGACGAGTCCCCAAACCTTGTCTCTACTGGGAAAATTACCCATTACTGACAATGGCTACACCCTAACAGATGCAGATGAATAAGTAAACACATTAAGCTGCTGAGGTAGACTAGGACAAACAGCACTCGGCACTGCTTAGTAACCACTCTGTGTTACTCATCTGCCAATGTGTTGGCTGCTATTTACCTTGTTATGTCCTGATTGACACTTGGAGCTAAACAGAGTTCAGCCTTTGTTCCTTTTGCAAGTAAGGTATGAAGTCTGAGTATCTGTGGCTTTCAAAATAGCATTTACAAACAAAGATGAAAGAGTTATTATAATACAGCAGAGTATAAAATCAATGCTGGAGAATTATTTTAACTTCAAAACTCTCCTATGATTGTTACTGTATGGGATGGAATATGACACAGATTATAGCCAGTATTCATAAGTAAAGATGAAAGCAGATATTGTGCAAAAAGTTGGGGGGGTGGGAAGCAGAATTAAGTACTAAGTCAGATCAGCAAAACTGTCAAATGTGTTAGACTATATTCACAAGCACTCATGTGTGACATGCAGACACAAAACATAAACATTTGTTTGGTTTGTGTAATTTTGCTTTTTAGAGTAAAAGGGGATTTTTTTTAGGAGGAGGGCTTTTATCTACGTGCTGGAATTTTAAATGTCTTATACCCTGCTAGGACTGTTTGAAGCAGTTCCAGAAGAACTGCTTTTCATTAGCAAGTGCTGACTCAATGATCTGTAGAAATGTATCGAGTTCATCAAAAAATTAAAGAAAATTATTTAGTTTTACTTCTAAAAGGTTAAATAGGTTCATTTGGACTTCATCGCTTCAATCACTATATACTATAGAAGTTCATGTTTCAAATATGTTAACACTTGAAATCAGAATAACAAAGCCAAAACAAACTGGTTTGATTTCAGTGAAGTCTTTGATAACAGTTCTTCTGATGACTTCAAGTAAAGCAATTCCCAAATGTCAATTCTCAGTAAATTTTGAAATTTCAGATTTTTGCTTATACTTGAGAAAAAACAAAAAAAGTGTTGGCATTTCTTAAGGAACGTAAATGTTGAACTTAGGCAAACGCCGATATAATTGTGCCCAGCAGCCCAGGGGTTTACTTGAAATGAACAACTGCCTGTGTAGTTAGTTATACGTGACATGAGTTTGGGCATATGCGATATAAGTTTGGACATGAGGTCTATCGGGCTGGCAGGGCAGGGCACCAGATGCTTTTCGGGCTGCTCTAATATACTCCAGGATCGGGGCTACTGCTTTTCTGCAAAATAAGCGAGTCTACACTTCTACCTTTTCCCACTTGGGCAGCTGTGTAAAAGGGGCTAAGAAGACACTCAAAAGACACTCTGGTCACACCTACAGTGGTAAATAGCAGGCTCGGGCACATTCACTGGCCTTGAGGCTTGGCAGTGTGGCTACGTCCCTGCTCTTGGCCTTTCTCACTCATCAAAACAGAAACAAGCATCTACCTATACCAGCTTTATCAGCTGGCAAGTAAAAGACATGATTTGTCTACATTTCATATCGAACTACAGTGGTGTAGACATTAGTCTTTACACACTTTTTCAAAGCCCCTGATTATCAAGTTAAGAGCAGGGGGCTAAAATCATGCCCATTGACCACAGGCCACAAGACAGTTTGAAGCCAGCAGTTGTCTATCTCAGAGAGGTTTACTCACATCATTTTCCTGCCCATGGCCCCAGTTTTCTGTCCTGCCAGACTTCAGCAATAGCCCTAAGAAGCATAAATTCTTCCTTTGACCCCTTGCTCATCCTCAGTTCTTTAGATTTAGCTCATGTCAAGCATGAATATCTGAATGGATAAGCTTATCCTACAGTCACAAACTCTTCAAACTCAAGAAGCATCACCTGCTCTCATTAAAACTATCTCAACAGCCTAGCTCCTCCACTGACAAGTTCTTCCAGTGCTGCTGCATATCATAGGAATGGTCACACTCAGACGAAACGTCTGCCCAGCCCAGGAGCCCATCTCCAACAGTCATCAACAGCAGATACCTAGGAAAGAGTATGAAAACACATGGTAAAGGTTTTCCCAGCAGATGCCTTTGGGATCTCCTGTGCCAGCAGTAATATCCTTGTATTTAGTTTTCCACAGTGGGATCTTCCTCCATGGATTTTTTGGTGTTGTTTTTTGGCCTGTGCTATCTCTCAGCAGCACTCACAACATGCAACAAGTTCACACCTAAATACACACTGCATAAGGAAAAACGTATGCTAGGTTTGAACTGCTTACATGCTGGGCTCATAGACACCTAGATCTTGTTGGAAAGAGGTAAGGAACAATCAGTCTCTCTATTCTTCTTCCTCAACACTGAAGAATCTTACAAGCCACGCTTTGTGTGAAGGCATTTCCATACTTCTCTTATTTCTTTCCTCTGAACTTTCTCCAGTTCTCCACGACGCTTTTTAAGAAGAGGGGACACGAACTTGGTAGGGATTTATGCAGTTTCTTTTGTTCTCTATTCCTTTTCTAATATTCTAATTTTCTAACATTCAATTTACATTTTTATTGCTACTGAGCATTAAACTGATGCTTTCATAAGAACTATTCATTATAATTCCGAGATCTCATTCCTAAGTAGCAGCGTTCTATTCAGAGCCCATCACTCCACATAGAGAGTCAAGATTGCTTTTTTCCAGGGTATCACTTACATTTATCTACCTTGAACCGGTGACATAAAAATTAGCAACACAGTCATATCTTCAAGTTCAGCAATAAAATAAATATTAAAAAAATCAAAACTGTGTTCTATTAAGAAATACTCATTTGAATCTATTTCACGGAAGAAATTCCCACCAATGACACCATGACAGGATAGCGTCAAGAGACCTCTACGCATCATTTGGTACCACTTTCTTTTGAGTAATATCACTATCTCTCTTAATATTCTAATGAGTCATCATGCTATCTTAGAGCCACAAACCCTAGAGACAAGGGAATAGAAGAAAATCCCACATTTCAGTAACAAAAATCAAGGACATTTCAAGCTATCACGGGTGTAGAAGTTAAAGCTTAAAAATGTGAGACAATTGCATGGTCAAGAAGAACAGTAAGCAGATGAAAAAGACAACTTTTTTTTTCATTTTCACATCCATTTTAAGCCTCTTTCATGCTTTTTGAAGCATAGTTTTTAACTGGATAACAGAATTGTGATGGTGAACATGGGACACATCTATACTTACAGTCTATCAAACTTATGTAGCAACGTGTGATATATTACTGAAGTAGCCTAGAATTAGTTGGGGTTTTCTCTTTTGTTTTTAAGGAATCTGGAAATGCTGTCAAATGAATCATATCATCAAGATGGTACCAGTTCTTGAGAACATCTTGCTGAGGACAGACTTAATACTTTCAGGAAAACACCGAACAAACTACAAAGATTTATTAGCAAGTAGCTTGGTGGTGAAGACTCTGATGTTGGAGACTCCTGTTTAAGATCTGATGGTGCTATTATCTCATTACCCAAATGAGTGCTCTGCCCCACAGGCTCTCGACTAGTCTAGGAAGCATTGCTCGCAGTCTCTCTTCATGGAGTCGTTACACCATCAGGTACGGAGATCCTGATCTGAAGCACTCTGAGTTAGAAAAACAAAGTATGAAAAACACAAACACTAGGCAGAAAACCCCACATTTTACATAAGAAGTTTACGGTGCATATATACAGGTATAGATAACACTTTGCCTCTGTGACTCCCTTATTTCCTTTTGTTTTTGTTTACTATAGTCAGATGTGTGAGCAAATGTAAATACTATGGTTTATAAATGCTGTTAGAAATTATTTACCATCCAAAACATACATAATTTTAACAATTTGGAGGGCAAGTTCTACTATCCTCTAAGTATGCATGACTAGCTAAAAAAGAAGCCCCAAAAGAATTGGTGGTTGTTTTAGAACACTTTTAATTTTCTAATTCAAATTCTTTGGAAGTATCAATTTTATTAAAGAGCATTGCAAAAAATTAATACTTTAAAGTCATCCGGAGAATAAATAGCTCCTCTTCTATGTCCTCATTAGCTGTAAGCATTATAAGACAATATATATGCACATACCTAGTGTTCACAAACTGTGTTATTTCCATATTTTCCCTGGCACAATATGATCTACTTTTAAATTGTGACAAAGGAAAGATTTTTTAGGTGATCATTACATGACATGGCATACAATATCACTTGATTTCCATCCAACGTTCACATACTACACCACAAGCATTGGACAGGATTTTATCCGGCACAAACACATCATTTTGTGTTTCAGGTCCTTTATTTCTAGTAAAAGGCAGATTACTTCTTACCAAACTGTACTCCTCACTTTCACTTTATGCAAGCAACCCTTCTTTAATTTCTCTATCAATTTAACTACAAAGTGTGAAGTATTGTCACATTTCTAGCACATGTTAAATTCCCTGCTCTGATAGCTGCAAGACTTACACTTTCAATAGTGCATCAGTGGAGAGAGGCTGACATGAAGACCAGTAAACCCCATCAGAGCATTCACTCTTTGCTCTGGGACCCAGTGGCGGGTGATAACTGAGCTTGATAACCAGACAAGTTAGCTAAGGCAAACACCACCCATCTTTGTCACACCGTGGGATCTGCCTGCTAGACACCTGCCTGTCACCTGGAGGAGGAGACACATGGCTTGCTGCACTGGGGTAAGGAATCAGGAGGACATTCCTGCCCATACTGTCAGGTTAAGATCTTATTTCAGTGAGACGCTTTGCACGGGAACAATGCAGCATTGCTGCCCCACCCCAAGAGTCCTGTCCTGTTCCTTCTTCTCTTTTCAAACTCCAACGTGTGGAGATATGTTAAATGATTTCTGCAGCTACCCTGTTTGCCAGAAAAGTCTTTAGCGAGTCAACCTGAAACTAGCTGTTGAAATATTATCATTAACTGTTTCCTTGCTGGGGGGTTATTTAGATTGGTTTAGTGGGTAAATGGGAGAAACTTCTTGCCTTTAGTTTGCCCCAGCTACCTTGTTTGTTCTTAGGTGGCTCCTGGTCCATCCAGCTAACCACTGCTCCTATGGTGGGCTCGTACATCAACACCACCACTCAGACACCTATAACATGCATTATTTATACAACACTTCTCTGACTGGCCGGTGCCTCCTGTTGTCCTGTGTCACTCTGGCCATCCTTCAAATTTCAATACCATCACTAGAGTATATTTAAATTTGTACAAAGTTCTCAGCTGTCTCCTCTCAGGTTGAGAGGTTATTCGGAGATCAATTGAGGTTGCTTTGCGATTTCCAGTGTTGGGCAAATGGTAATTGTAACCAAAATGGCTCTGTGGATTTTAGCTTTTGTGCTTTCTTACCCTTGCAAAAGCCGCCAAGTACACTAAGTACTAAAAACTGAGAAACAGAGGAAGCTTGGATGTGTAAAGCCTCAAACATTCATTTCCACTTTGGATTTTGACAGAAGCTTCAGTTATTTTGTATTTTGCCTGAATCACTTCAGTGTGTACACAGTAGAGATGGTCAGTGGGTTACACAAAGCCCTAACTTCATTCCTAAGTCCCAGCCTTGTACTGAATGTGTAAAAGCGTCACCACCAAGCTGGGATGATGCCTCAGGGATATAACATCCCACAGCTCTGCAGATGTATAAAGGATTATGGCATCATCAATATATGGCAGTAAATATGAACAGCACTGCTCGCTGGTGAGACGGGTGGGAAGGGTCACCAAGATACAACCACTGCATAGTCCTTGCACTCCAAGAATCCTAAGGACTGTCACAGCGGCACATACCGACTGGCACAAGGAAAAGGTTCTGCTGAAAGCGTATAACCAGCTCCTACAAAATAAAAGTGTGTATGTTCTTCTTCAGAGTTTAGGCATTCTTCACAGAGCCACGCAGCTCTGGGACCTAAGTGACACTGCTGCTAGTCTGTTCAAAAAGCAAGCTAGAGCACACTCTTCCCTTCCTTCAGAAGATACTGACCTTACTTGCGGAGGTAAAATTTGTGTTGCTGTGAACTGAAACTTTACTGGATTACTTGTTGGCTTGGAAGGACTTGGCACACGGCTGTTGGAGTTTTGCACAAGTTAATTCCTCACGTGGCTGTGGGAAGGTTTTATGCAAGATAGGAAACAACTTGTAAAGTATTTCTGACAGAGACTCCAGATTTGTGAGTGTGCCTTATGTTCTGCATGATACTATACAGACTAGGCAGAAAAGTACAATATTTCTTTCTATTCTATATGCAAGTGTACAATTAAGGAACAACAAAAACTACCTTTGCTTTTTGGGATAAAGTAAGCAAAGTAATCATTTACTTCCCATGAGACAGTGTTAAAGAGCTGAAGGGCACAGAAGTATTAGATGTGTTAGGCAACAATTACAAACTAAAACTGATGTTGTAGAATATGCATCGAGACATGACTTTCCATTTTAAAACTTCTCTTGGTGCAAGTTACACCTAACTAATATCAGCACACAAGATCTCTAAGTCTACACATAATAAATAGAGCACTTAGGTTTTATCTATTTGGATTCATACACAACACAAGTGCAACAATCTGGTGCTTTCAGCACCTGTGCCACAAAAATACGTTTCTTGGAACAAGATGCCGACAATTCGTTGTTTCCATATCACATGGCAAAGTTTATACTAATGAAATAAAACCACCCTGTTTTCAGACGGAGTACACATCACAGCTCATCTCCTAAAACTCGTTATAACTGACAACAATCAAACTTTCTCCTGGCAATCAACTAACTCAAATTATTTCAGGCTTGGTGAAGGAAATGAAAGCTTCAAAACTGTCGTGCTTCTGCTTATCAAATTAAAAGACCTGTGGCTGAACATACTTTATATAGGGAGGGGAAAACAGCTCCTGCAGTCAGCTGCCAGCAAGCTAGGGCTATTGAAGTTAAAAACCAACTGGTGGTCAATGCCAAAAGGTAGAGCCAACTTCTACTAAACAGCAGCAGGGTAGGAGGTACCATCTTGCAGAGTACTGAGGTCAAAAGCAATCCTGCCACACGTACCATGATGCCTGGAGCTTGCCCCCGCTGTGCAACTGCACCAGTTGGTCTTGGGGTAGGGGGGGAAGAGAGAGCTGCATCTGTGCAATGAAATCACTGCTGCATGTATTTCCTTCCCTAATTTTGATCCCATGTGCACACGGGTAAGAGGACAGCCATGCTGCAATCTCATAGCACTTGATATGCATTGCCCCAAAGGAAGAAAAAAAAATTGTCAGAGTTAATTCTGAAAATAATTCAGCAAGAACACAAAGGCCATGTAGACGTGGCTTAATGGCACAAGTTTACATTTTCAAAACCATCATTTTGAATTTAATATTTTGATCCCATTAAAACAGAATGCACTCCTATTTTTCTAGGCAATGCAATTTCTACATGAGATGAAGCATAAGCAAACAGAAAATCTATGGTGGAGCAATTTTCCAGCTCAGTCCACGCTCCAGGAGCACTCCTGCATTCCTCAGAGCTAGGAAGCTCTTGCATGGTAACATCCATCCCAACTCCAGCGGCGCCCGAGACTCCCTGCCAGGCTGAGAGACGACAGCCTGACCATGGTTATTTGTGTCAGCGCTCACCTTGACCCCAGCTACACAACATACCCTGGGCAAGAGACCTCGCAGCACCTCGGCGAGTCCGGCGACCCAGGGGCACAGCAGATCGCTTCCTCCGCAAGAGAAGCTATCACAGAATCACAGAATCACAGAATAGTAGGGGTTGGAAGGGACCTCTGTGGGTCATCTAGTCCAACCCTCCTGCCGAAGCAGGGTCACCTACAGCAGGCTGCACAGGACCTTGTCCAGGCGGGTC
>Ga0181612_147048_pt1 | contig 15152 bp, 13 predicted proteins | sample HoacroProtozoa21_FD_119630 | JGI IMG/M metagenome (GOLD analysis project Ga0181612, IMG submission 119630) | Hoatzin crop microbial communities from Cojedes, Venezuel. Combined Assembly of Gp0051906, Gp0051904, Gp0051908 | reverse complement strand
TACAGGCGGGCAGGATGGCAGAAATCCAGATGCTAGTGCTCCCATTTTTCACAGATGTACTTAATTGTGCATTCACAGCAGCCTGCTACAAATTCAGCTTATGCCACACTGCAGGATGAAAGAAAAGTAAACGTCTGTGTGTGAATACAGTCACTGCTGAACTCTTTAAGTGCTACAGTTTTGGCACAACCATTCCTGTCTCTCCCCTGTAACAGTCACATCCCAATGGCTGTGGCAGCCTGTGGAGCCAGTTCATATGGGCTTTTTGAGAAGTCTCTCTTTGGACTCCATTTTCCAGCTGGAGCCTCTCAAGGACATAAGGAAGTTGACAGAAGTTAGGAATTCATTACCGTAAGCTTTATTTTGTAAGAGGGAAAATACAAAGTTCCCAGGTGATGTGGCATTTCCTGAGGAAATACATAGCTGAAGGCAAACCCAGAGTGATATAACCAGTGCTGTTCAGGAAGCACGGTGGTCCAAAACCTATGCTTTTTAAGAGAAGGAGTAAGAGATTAGGCAGGCAAGGAATAAACACTACACACTGGGTGAGAAAATAGTGTGTCCTGGGACATAGTGACAAAATGCTATCAGGTGAGTGAGCAAACAGAAGTGGCACGAGGTGGCTGTGGGGCTAGGGCAGGGAGCCAAGGGGCTGTGTCTGGGAAGAAGTACTGCTCAGGACCAGACGTGTCCCACCCTGCCGAGTTCTGCTGCCTCCTGCACTGGTCCCTGCCTGCAGACCTAATGCTGAGAACCTGCAGAGACATCAGAGAGGAATTACCAGAGCGAGTTTGGTGTTAAATCCACTTCTGACAGCTGGAGATGTGAGAAGCTCCAGGTGGTGGGTTTATCTCAGTGGGAGATGGAGAGGCCCCCTGGATCTCAGTCTGAAGTCTTTGCATGGGATGAATGATAAAATACCAAAGAGTGCTCGTTGTGCATTGAGCACAGCAGAACATAAGGCTTGGGAGGTGAAAAATCAGAAAAATCCAAATTGGAAATGAAACGCAAATGTCTTAACCATGAAGGCGCATACGTCTGGAATGGCTAACCAAGGATGTGGTAAATTCTCCAGCATTTGGAGACAAAATCAAGACACCCTGGATGTACCACAAGGTACGAGGCTTGATTCAGAGATCAGAGGGTGAAACACTGTGGTACGTGTTATGCAAGAGGACAGACCAGATGATCAGTCTGGTCTGGTCTGGCCTTCAGAAATATGAATAAATGTTGTAGCAAGGATCTAGGAGAATTACCAGGATACAAGAAACAGAATAATTAAATAACCGCAGTATTTCCAAGGGCTCACATCAAAGAGTGGACCTTTTTTTTTTTAAGCAACAGCAGAGACTCGGGGGAAGATCTCGGGGAAGAAGGAGGTTGCTTTGTTTTTCTGTTTGGAAACTTTCCCACTGGATGACTTTAACCCCAGAGATAAACGTGGTCTTCATACTGGAGGCTCATGAGCTCATTCATGGACAACATTTATTGGAAAATTACTGGAGTTCCAAGGTGGGCTTATCTTACAGCATTACTGGCTTCCAAAATGCGTTCATCAGTCTTCAGGGGTGTAGTAAGGCATGGTCTTGCATAGAACAGATTTACACAAATGGCTTATTAACAAAATCAGGATTAGGGCCAAACAGATGTCAGTATGACTGATTAACTCAAAATAAACACAGTTGTGAGATAAGAAATAGCTGTGTTTTTGCTTCATCTTCTTGTGGTTGCATACTCAATAGATGATGGGAAATGACATGTTAGGTATGAGGTAAAATGACTCATCCACTGCTGCAACTCGTAGAAGGCAAAGCAAAAGAATTCAGGAATTTTCAGTCCATGGGTATAATATAAGCAATGGCCCTGATCCAGGAAGCTCTGCCACACCGATGGATCCCCCCAAGGTGTGCAGCCTCTCTGTCTTAGGGTTGTGCAGGTGTAGGGTTTTATTTTGGCAGCTGAAACTCCCTAAGCAGCGACATTACTATAATTTTCATTATGCCACATGGATTAGACTTCTGATAGCCAAGAATATGAGAAAAGAAGTAATAGCTGGTCTCTCATGAGACCTTAAATATTAATTGGTCTGGCCAAAAGAGGAATACAAACCCTTTTAATTGTTTCTCAGTGAGAGGAGAGGTCTGTGTTACCTTGCTTGGCCCATGTCATCAGCATGTGAAACATTAGGACACATACAGACCAAATCTAGTGCTAGAGATCACAGAATTGCACTAAATATGAACTGGCCATATCCATCAATGTACACTGAAAACTGTTGATCAAGATCATTTGCTACGCTGCTTTACAGAGAACACTCAAGTCAGACTAAAGGCATGGAAACGAAAATGGCAGCAAGAGTTATTTTTTGGCATACCCTTTTTACAAAACATAATAGTTTGCTCAAACATGGTAGAAATTACCCATTTTTTAAATATTCTTAGTGAAAAACTGGGTTTTGCATTACAAGGTACTCTGGTAAGTGTATAGCTTCATGAAACCCATTTATAGCTATTCAAACGGTTGCACTCATGTTACCATTCTCTAAGTGAAATGTCTGGATTATTCAATTTAATTCTCAGTGCTAATTTTTCACATCCAAACCATTGCTGAACAAACCATTGTAGTCAACCTAATAAAGTCTCTCTTCTCAACCATGGCATTGTGAAAATGAAGCAGCTAGGGAGAAGGAAGACCTATTTCAGATCAATGGGAAATGGAATACTTCTTGATTAATACTTCTTATGATTTTTCTTTCCAGTAGGCAAACAAACCAACACAGCAAAAGCTTTACACATGGGCTTCCTTGAAAACGTGATGTTGTTTGGAGTGGATTGTACTCTAAATGATTTAGCTAGCCTTTGAAAACCCTGCCTGGATCACTTTGGACCTTATTTTATTCATGCTTATTTTAGAACATTCTCAAAATAGGAAAGGTTCCCCACTTTGATTGCAGCCCTGGTCTAACTCTTGTGTCTATTGGTGCCTTTCCTTATGTTGTCCAGGCGAAGACATATGCAGTCATCGTTCTTCCTCCTGTCCTACCTTGGTCGCTTCCATGTACCTTGCCCCTCTCTGTGCCCTGGCTCAGCTACTGGCTGATCTCCAAAATCAAGGGAAAGGTTTTGTGCGTTTTTGCCTCTCTTTGTCCTGTTCTCTGCCCTTTTACCACCATACTGCCTCTGCTTTCCGTCTCTGCTTTTAGTCAATAGCAAGTGTTAAGATAAAGGTTCATTAATAAGCATACTCCCACTTCTTTTTCTCCCTGGGACCTCTTAACATTTTTGTGTCGTATGGATATTACTCAGAAGCAGCTAAATCTAATCCAGGTTCCCAGAAATGCATGGTCTTATTTTTATGTATTTACACTTCCTTTTTTTTTTTCTTTTAAATAGTCTTCCCTAAGAGTCTGATCTTTGAGTTGGGGAAGATCTGCTTTCTTAGCAAGAATGTAAGCAGTCTTGAGAGGATGGGAAGAGAGGATTTAGTATGATTAGGCTGAAATTCATCTCATCCCCTCTTTAGATACCAAACTGAAGTGTTTAATTTAAGAGATTTGTTGTTCTAAAGTCCTATCTAATCAAGTGAGATGAACACAGCACATTCAACAGATAGTTCAGTTCTTAGCTGGACTTAATACTATCATTTTAAAAGGAAGAAGTGGCTTGTAATACATATTCTCAGCCAAGACTCCAGCTGATGTGAACAGGTAGTGTCTCTCAAGGTCAGTGGAACTGTATCATCTTATTTCAACTCAGGCTCTGTCCTTCCAAACTTTCCTGTGGATAAAATTGGTACTCCTCATTTTTACCCTCCTCAGTCAGAACATTTTTGCTCCATCAATGCAATTTTTCCTATAATGTATGGTATTCTACAGTAGCCAGATTCCAAGGTATCCCTGAACCAAACAAAATTCTACAATTACTGCCCTCCCTCCCGTACCACGACCAGATTTAATGCACCTGCTGGGAAGGGCGGAGGCAAACAGCAACTTGTGGGCAGCAGAGTCTTGTTTTGCCCGTGAAGATGGAGGGTGCTTTGCGTGCAGTCAGGGCTGTGACTCAGCCCTGAAGTTCTTCACAGAGTGCTGTCAGAGAAGAGATAGAAGTCCCTATGTGAAGGGCAGAAAAAAATGAAATGCTTCTGAAAAGAATTTGTCACAACTTTGCAACGAGGAGCAGTAATGGTTTTTGGTCAGGGATTGTCTTGATAGTTCTGTGAGTGAAAGCCAATTTTCCTTTCAAGGCACTGTATATTTAGTTATTTAATCAAGCTAAATTATTCCTTCTCTCCTCACCCACAGTTAGATCATGACACAAAATTAAGCACAGTCTTTCATTCTACCTCCTCTTGGTTCTCTGTTTGACCTAGACTTTGGGGAGCCATTAAGTTGTCTGAGATATTGATTTAATAAGGGTAGAAGAATTAAAAAGGACAAAGAGACACCTGACTAATTGGCATTTCCAAGAGATCTTTGTAATCAGCCAATGGGGATTTTATAAGGTATGAAGTATTTGCTTTCACATAAATTTCTTCTACATTCTTTCTCTCATGTTTGCTTGGTAAACCTTCTGGAATAAAGATCACATTTGCCTCTCTGTAAGCTTTGTACTTGGGAGGTAATTGAGTTGGCTCTTTGTTATGAGAGCATGTACTCAGTTAATTGCACATATGTGTCTGTGAATACACTATCCCTGCTTCTCTCCTAAATTTGATTTGGAATGAATCCCACTAAGGGCTGTTTTCCAGCGTTAATGGATAAAAGGTCTTTACCAAGGGGAAAAGTATTCAAATACTAAATTTAATAAAGTTTAGTTCAAAAATTATTTCTTTGCAGGAACTCTCTTTGAAAATACACTGTTCTGAGACTAGTTCCTTTCTCCCCACAGTGATTTAATAGCAAGTATCTTCTATTTGTTTTGTGATTTGTAATTAATTGATTTTTACTTTGGAAATATGGCATAATAACATGACAATTTGATGGCATGGCAATAACACATTTACACTGTTGTAAGAGTTACTTCTTACATCCTGCCCCACCATGCTGAGCAGTAATGCAAAACGTTGGGAAGATAAGATCCTTACAGTGAGATGAAAATAAACACTGTGGTAATCTTTTTTCCATTTCTTGGCTTACGGTGCTGACCTTAAGGTAGTGATGCAAGCAAGTATTCATCTTCAACTTGTTGCTCCCAGGAACAGCACAGCAAAGTGCTAGGAGAGAGGTGATATGAGGGCCTGGAGTCCTGTCCCTTAGGCTGAGAAGCCACATTACTCAAGCCACGTTGGGCAGTATAGATTAGGTAAACTATACTTTGTAATGCCATGTGTCAGTTTGATAGATAACTGTCCTGTGGGCTTTTTATCATTTTATATTAATTTGAATTTTATTATATGCCAAGACTCAGGAAATTACTCTTGCGAGCTGACAACCTGGTATTTTTATTCCATTTCTACTTAGCATTTGTTTAACACTAACTCAGATAAAACTTCCAAGAACTGAGTTCTGATTGAAAGAGGACAGAAAGGTTTGGGTCAGCTGAATGGTGCTTATTTGTGCAAAAGGATGTCACTCAAGCTACGATTCCCTCTGAGCATAGGAGAGAAGGGACAGGAGCAGAAGAGGCTGTCTCTTAGTGTGGCTGGTGGGTCTGCTCCATGACATGCTTTCATACACCAGCAACTGTATTGTGTTGCTTTGTGCCAAGTGATGCTTCTGTGGGATGCGGAGGGGAAAAGTCCTCTTTCATTCACTGACTCCTTGGTCATCCTCTGGCTGTTAAAAAATGCATTGTTCCATTTTCTGTCTCTTCTGGACAATATGGAGATGTTTAGGTCTTGGGGTTTTGGTCTATCCCAGTAGCAAGGCTATAAAAGCACCATATGTTTTCAAATACGAGTATTTTCCAACCAGACTGGTTACCCTGAATTAGTAGGATGTTTGTAACAGAATACTTGATGCTCAGCTGGGTGGTTGGGGACAAGCAAGAGGCTTTCAGCTGAATGCTGTAACGACAGTTCCATAGAGCATAATGAGGAACCAGAATCTGGTTCCATGGAGCAAAGAGACATTTATAAAATACTCTCAGAAAAATTCTGGTTCTGATTTCAGTATATGTTCAAACTGTAGTTGCCTGAATTTCCAGATTTTACTTGGGCACCAGTTTATTCTTTACATTGGTGCAAATACTCAAATACTGGTAGACAGCGTGTTGTACAACCAGCCATTTTTGATGTCATTAAATCAAAGATCAGTCTCGTCAACAGTGGCAGATTTCCATGTCTTCTATGTCTCAGTTCACCAACAAACTGGCTGCTAATTGGAATGAATTGATTAAAGAATTCAAAACTGGTATTTTCTGAAGAGGATAAGGAACATCTTTTCTTGTAGTCTGCTCTAAGCAAAGCTGTGATTATAACTAGAGGCTAGGCCAGAAGGAGAAAAATGTTTTTTTGAAATTTAGTAGGCCATTGTCTCTTTCAAGGTGTTGGGATTTATGACAAAGTTCAGAACTAGACTAGATTCATGTCTTCACAGAATCCTGGCTGACATCCAAGTTCTGTATCCACGCTCATAAAATGGCTGCTGCTTAGGTATGTGTAAGAAAGCAATGGCACAGAAGATGTCTTTTCCAAGGTTTATCCAGGTGTACCCTATCAACATTTTGCTTCATAACTTCCAACTTTGACAAAGGACTGAATTTCCTGCAATATTGCAGTACCTCTGAAGTGTTTACTATATATGAAAGTATTTTAATATTTTTTTTGCCCAGAAATAAACTGAAAGCTGTCATTTTTAGTCAAAGAGGATACCCTGAAGTCTTCAGGTGCCCTGAGCTGTATCACAAAACATATTTTTTTTGCTGAAGTATTTGCTGTGAGCACATTTCTGTTTTCACTTGCTGATAAAATTTTGATATGCATTAAAAAAAAAGCAGTATTGACCAGCTGACCTATATGTGGGCCTGACACAATGTTGGCCTTGTATCAGAAGGGAAATCAATTTAGGAACCAATGCTTTACCTGGACAAAGAAGAAAATAGAACTGTGATTTTTAACTCTGTCTGGGCAGCCCTGGGATGGCATAGCCTCAGGAGAGCTGCAGATGCAGTAGAGTCCTTGAGAACTCATCTCAAGACTAAGGGAACTGGATTTTCACTTTCTCCTGGACTCATTTTTGTAAGCTTGATAAAGCTCTTAATACTCATCTTGTTTCAAGTGACCACAATTCTGTTTCATCAAACGAGACATCCAAAGAACAGGATGTGTTCTTCCCATCTACAGAAACTGCAGAAGAATAACAAGGGCAAAGACAAGCCCAACTAATGCCGTCAGCTTTATTGCAGAGAATATCAGGCCTGCAGGTTCCTGACACCCAACAGTTTTCATCCAGAGAGTTTTGAAACTGGGGCAGACGTTTAATGAGGGCATATCCACATTGTATCACTGACTTTGACAGTGAGACACCAAGCTGCAGCAGTAAAAAGTCTTGGTCTTGTTCAGTGCAGTCAGTACCAACCTGGAAATACAGTGAGGAATGACAGTTCGGAACAGCAAGGCGTAATGGAGGGTCTGCTGATCTGCTAGTCAGTGCACACCTTGTAATTTATGCACTGCGAAGCCCAGTAACGGTGCTGGGGAGCCAAGTACTTCCTGATAACCGCACCTCCTGGAACTGTGCAGTGCTGCGGCTAATAAATCTTAGTGATGGCACACAGCTAAGCTGGGAAAGAATTAAACCCGCCACTCGGGCAGCTGAACAGCCGTCTCAGCTGTGCTGATTCACCCAGAATGATGCACTGCAAGGGGTTTTCACCGCCTAAACAGATGTTCCCCTAGCACAGGATGCTTTCCATTTTTATATTGTTCATGCTGGATTTATGTCTTGCAGATCAGACCTTCAGCTGCTGTAACCAGACCTGTCTAGTCAAAGGCTGTCAGGGCGAGACGGATGCTCTCAGACCCTGTCTCCTGCTTCCGCCTGCGGTGCAGGCCCCCCTCCCACTGCAGGCTACGCCAGCTGTGGGGCAGCCCCAGGCTGAAGGGAAGCCACGGCGATGTGCTGCTTGTGGCACGGTGTCTCCAGACAGGCCTCGCTGGAAGGAGACTTTCCCAGCTGGCAGGAACATTTGCCCAGCTGCTGGTCCCCATCGCTGGGGAGGGTGCTCTTCAAGTCAGCATAACACTGAGGGGCTGGACAGGGAGAAATCCCACCTTTGCACTATATCTGTCCAGATATTGCTGTCTAAGCATGTGCTAGTCTTATTATTTTGGCTCTGCAACATCCAAGCTGATCATGCCCAGATGATCTTTCATCCTGCTTAGCACTGCAAATGAGATATATCTATTATTCACACCCCTCCCCCCCTTTTTTTTTAACAGCTGGGGGAATGTGACTTGGTGTCATGCTGAAAGAGAAGACAATGATAAGGGAGGGCAGCAAAAATACTGGCCAGGTAACATTGCTACGCCATGTTGAATTTTTCATCATCTTCAACTTTCACTTTGTCACATCTCAAGAAAGTAATTTTGTATTTGAAAGTGTCACAAAACAGTCTGAAATTTGCCCTTCACAGGTGCTATGTTGGGTCATTACTGAGAGGTGGAGGGAGCAGAGGAGGATCACGTAGTTTAATTATTAAGACAAGTATGTGACTGTACAGTGCCAAGTGTGCTGAAGGGCTAATCTCTGTGTGAGACTTAGGCAGTGCAATACAATACACAGTAGCAACAACAAAGACACAGTAGCAATTCCAGATTCTCTCTATTTAGGAGCAATACTTTAAATTCAGTAGTATAGCAGTCTCTTCTTGCCTTGGACTATGCTGCTTATTGGATGTTGTGGAGCTCTAGTCCATTAGACTTAAGGGTCTGCTTTACAGCCTGAGGTCCACCTCGCCCTTGTGCAGAGCTTATAGATGAACACAGCCTTGGGTTAGTAGAAACACCAAAGTGCCAGGCACAAATTCTGAACAAAATGTGGAAGTGCTGTTCTTAAACTTATCAAAATACACTGGAAGGTGTTTATATGTGTGAAACCAAAGGAAAATCTGTATGCTTAAACTTGGAAGTGAGCTGAAAGGCAAATTTAAGACTTACCCCTGTGTTTCAGTGCCATGTGAAGGACGTGCTATCTGTAACCTATACAAGAATAGCAGAAGTCTACATAGAAGTGAAGGTATTTTTCCCTAATCTAGATGTGGGGGCTAGGAGGGCTGAAGAAAGGAAAAAGTGGCACTCTTGGCTACCAGAGCACAGCGATCGCTGGCAGATGCTTACTCAGCTGGTTGCTGCTGTAGCACTAAGTACAAGCTGTTAGTGTCCTCTCCAAGTGCCAGTCCAGACTTGATGACTCATGTGCTGGCATGGCATCTGTTGTGGGGTCAGGGCTTTGACTAATAAGATCCAAGGGTTATGTTACCATAAGACATGGATTAGACCATTGACACCTTTGCTTCTGCTTTGACTGTTAGCCCATAGGGAGGGTAACAGTGGGGGAAACTTCTTGCACACAATATTTGTGGACCATCTCTTTCCCCCCCTATGTCATTAGACACCTTTCCGGTGTTTGGGGTTCAAAGAATCCCGAAACTTGACCACAAGTGCAAGATTTTCGTCTGCTCTATATTGGAAGCCAAGAAAAGCCATTTATCATTTGAGATTTGCTGAAATGTTTGTGAACTGACCACTGCTGAAACAGAACAGAACTCCTAGGGAAACCCAATTTTCTCTTGTTGCTTGTTTTATGGAAGTTATTTTGCACCAACATCCATTTTAAGTAAGTTCTTGCTGCTCAACGTGTAAGTAAGTAGCCATCTTCTGTGGCAAATGGGACCACCTCCTACTGTGCAGTGATAGCAGTCACAGAAGGGTAACACTTGACTGTACCTGCATGACTTATGAAATGAACAGTGAATAACAATATCTTTGAGTTCCTTTGAATCTCTTCTGACTTAATGATGTGACTGTTTGCCTTACAAAATGTTCAGGAGGCATATTTGTCTTTATAAAATACAACCTTTTCCTGTGCTAGGTCTTCTAACCTCCTTTTTGTTGAAAGAAAAACATAAAACTTCTTATTAGTTGGAGAGAGTCAAAATCAGTATCGTTCACTCAAGTGAATATTCTGGAGCCTGAAAGTCTTCATGTTATTACAAGAAGATAAGTGATGCCTTTCTACAGTGTGCAGTGGGAACTATTATCTAGATTACAATAATAGAGCTAAAGCTCCTTAAAAGTTATTTTTAGCAGTGGATATTTAACAAGCTTCTCCTTGCACAACTATATACCCAAACTGTCCAATAGTGACAGATGCTGACACTTAGAAAATTATGTAGTGAAGCCACTTAGAAAATTATGTAGTGAAGCCAATGACCATCTTCCATTACAAAGAGAAAAAATGAGACCATTATAGCCTTACATTCGGAGATTTTTAAACCCAGGATAGATTATGGTCATCATCTAGCCTGACCTCCTGTATGACACATCTGCAAACTTCATTGCAGCACCTCATGTTTTTTTCTGTCCATAATCATGGACAGCTTTTTAACCTGTCCTGAAAGACCACACAGGAGAGAGAATTCAGTTCATCATATGCAGTTGCTATGCCCTTCACAGTTTAAGGTAAATGCATGCCCCACACATGAAGATTTGTCCAGCTTTGGCTTCTACATAGTGGATTTCATGATGCCTTTTACACTAGATGTGACACCTACAGTTAAAAATCTCTTTCTCATAGATATAATAGTTACTCTACCATCTGGGTATCTGTGAGCTGCAATCATTTTACCTCTTAAACTTCTCTGGGATAAATCAGATTAATCTTCTTTAGTCTCAGTCTGATTTCCAGACCACAGGTCATTCTTGCAGCTCTTTTCTGAGCCCTTTCCAAATTTTTAATACACTTTGTAAAGTTTGGATGCCAGAACTGCATGTGGTATTTCAGCAATATTCTCACTAGAGCTATATACTGACTCTTTCAAACTCCCCTGGTTATTTATTTAAGGATCAGAATTGCTCTAGAGGGTCATGTTCAGCTGATTATCTAACGTGACCATGAAGTTTTTTCTGAGTTAATTATATCTGAATTGCTGGTTCATAGCTTTAAGGGTGACATAAAGCCTTTGTTGCAAGATGTGTAGGTCACATTTGGTTCTGAAAATGCAAGTAATACAAACAGCAAGGAATTCATTCTTATAACAAACTTGTTCTCTACATCACTTCTATCATCCTATATCCCTTTTGCATTGTCTCAAACTTCTACCACAGTGGTTTTGTTTTTGTCTACACTGTTGGTATAGATGTCATTGACAGGAGTAGCTGGCACCAGGAACAGAACTCCCCTGAATTCCAGATGGAATGCCTCCCTGAATGACAGTGATTCTGCTAAAATTTTAGAAATTAATTCATTAGACAGCTTTTAAGCCATTTAACATTAATGGCTCGCTATGTGGGAGCGAGTTAAGCACCTTAAAAGATCTAAATATTTTTCCTTTTTGCAGTTACCTCTGTCAGCCAAGCTGGCAATCCTCACCAGGACTGTAATCAAGTCCTGCAGGTTTACAAATGTTGTTATTATTGACTGCTGTTTAACATCATCTCTAACTGCCAGTGGAATAGTAAGTATCAAGTTAAACTCTGAATATTTCATTCTGCTTCCTACTGAATCTGAAACAGAAACATTCGTTCAGTACTTTTCTATTTCCCACATTATGACTGATAATTCTGCTATTCTTTGCTAGTATTGGATCCATCCCATACAATCCAAGACCAACTTTTCCACCTGGAAATGATGCTTCTCTGGAACTTGTTGAGAGAATGTATCTGTTTCAACTATAATATCAGCAGAAAAGGCCGGTAGGGGAATTGTGGGAAAGGAGAAAATGAGTCTTACTCTGGAGATGCCTGATGTCAGCTTCTCAGCTTCCTCAGCTCCCAGTGGGAGACAGTCTGTGTGGGGGCCTGCCTGATGGGGCTGAGGGGAATGGGCATTCTTGTACATCGGTTCACATGATGACTCTAGCACACTGGCTGGATGTGTGCCCTCTGCAGGGTTTCCTTTCAGAGCGAAGCCCCCAGAAGAGGCAGCTCCCCCAGAACTGGCTGAGCGCTTCGGCCTTCCTCCCACTCTTGCTTCATGTGTGAGACCTGATCGATCTGCCAGTGGTTAGGAGGCTTCCATGGGAAGTGCGTCCCCAGGTTTGAGTCCTTGCTCTGATTTGGAGCGGTTCCCTGACCCCTGAGGTATATGGGACATTTTGCTTTCTTCCAATGAATACTTAATTGAAATCAGCTTCAAATCAGACAGAGTAAGGACTTGAATCTGCAGCTCCCTGTTCTCTCCAGGGAACTTCCTAACCACTGGACTGCATACTCTCATTCTCTCTTGGTTCATATGTAATTATTTACATGGAGTGGAAAGACTCCAAGGATATGGGGGCAGAGGGTGAGAGAGAGTTAACCAGAGGAGTGTGTGGGGGAGAACTCGGTTGTGCCTGGCCTTCTGGTGAGGGAGTCCATGTTGCTGTCCCTCTCCTGTCTGACTTCGCTTGGGAGCTGGGACCAAGGCTCTCCTCTCCGGAGGGGAATCACTGAGGCACTAACCCATTTGCTGCTTGGCTTCCACTTCTCTTTCCTCTCTGGGCCTTACATGTGAAGGTTTTGGAAATACAGTGGTTTTGTTCTGATGCCTAATGAAAACAGATTTGAAAAACTCAAAAATCCCTCTTTTTTTTTTCCTTCTGAATTGTGAAAAAAATTTCTTGTTTTGTGGCCAGCCCTGTGTATCACATCTGAGAGGCAGAACCTGCGGCAGAAAGATTGATGGAGTTGAACCTGACAAAACCTGATTGTGCATTCCTTTCCCGTTTGTCAGCAGGCTTTTCTCCTTAATAGACCAAGACTTTTTGGACCAGTTGCTCTTTCCTAGGTTGAAATATATTCTTTCATTCATCCCCTTCAGGCATGCTATGGAAGCACGGGTCCTGTGAGCTCAGCCCAGCCCACTTCCCCCACCTCCATCTTCCCTGCCCTGTGCCAGTTCACTTGTTGAAGGACAGGTCAGAATACATCGGGGAGGGCTGTTTCATGTAACAGAAAGCAAATCTGGTCCTTCTGTATCACCGTTTGTGCACCACCCATCTGTTTCAGACGTGGGGAAACCTGCACTTTCTATTTCAAGGTGCTAGTTTTAGGAATCTCACTGCGGATTCATGGTGGGGGACAATGATGCAGGACGAGCCACAAAATGTAGAAAAGAAACAGCATGAGGGTGCCATAGTCTTTCCACTGATGGATGGCTGTTCAGAGAACATGTGGGAGGCCGGATTTGTGGTGCATATTCACAGCTTTGATCCGCCAGGTCAGCCCAAAGGTGAGGCACCGGCCTCACAACACTGACTGTACTGGTGGGTGAGCACCAACATTACAGCATTTTTTTACATCAGGGTTGCAGCTCTTAATGCAGTAAAGCTGGCGCAGTGGAGAAAGAGACCCTCTCTTGAGGGTCTCTCAAAGCAACCCAAACCATCCCATGCCGTGGTTTCACTGAATTTTGGGACTTTTCACCGTAGATCCCACTTTCAGGTTTCGCACTGCAACCATTAAGGATGCAAGCCTATTCCTTCCACTCTGTATTTTGAAGAATAACATCAAAGGTTTTCAAAGGTATTCAAAGTGCTGAAAGCACTGGTCTACCTTGCCTATAGCACAGAATGAAAGTGCTGTGCTGGAAAATCAGTCATCCTACAGAGGTGCTCACCAGCAAATATCTGCAATAGGGGATACATCTGTTCTTTCATTTTGATTTTGTCCTTTTTCCCCCCGCTTTATTCCTTCCCTCGAGTCTCCGTACTATTCCCAAACACATTCTTCTTGCTAATCCCTGTTCTTCTAAATTAACTTGTACCAGTCTATTTATACTGAATTGTCAGTACCATGCATATCTTTTGAACACTTCTTTTTAAATCTGTATCAAGAAGACATTTTTCTCACAGAATCATTTTTTCCTTTTGCGCTGATAAGGGTTATAGTAATAAAATTGCTGAGTCAAACTTGGCAAGTTGAGTTAAATGAACTGTTTTGAGTCTTCAGTGAAGAAGTTGCATTTGTAAGAAAAAGCTGTAAGATCAGATTTATTAACTGCAGGGCCATTTTCACTAATTGGAAGAACTAGGTGGAGTTCTCAGTTTGCATTAGATAAAAATTTCCAGCCACCAAAGTGAACTCACTGTAATACAAGGACGCAGAGTAGGGAGGTCGCCAAAGATGACCTAGACAGTTAATCTTGAGGGAGTGTTTTCTCTTCGCAGTTATTGCAGGGGAAAGGGCAAATCTGGCATTGGTTTTGAACAAATGCTGGTTTAATGCTCTGGGCATAGTAGGTGGTGTGCATGATCCTTTGTGACAGAGGTGACATTACTGTGAAATCCCTCTTGTCTGGTTCTATCTCGTGTCCCAAAACATTCAGGACTGGTAGCAAGCATTGCTTGGAGAAGTAGTTATTTTAGCAGCGATCTGGAAGAGTTGTTTTGTGAAAGCTGCCCTTATGCTAAATGTCTCCATGTACCTTCAGTATAGTGAGTGAATTATACTATATCCACTGCAGAATGACTAGACATCAGCCCAAACTGAACAACTTGAACCTGGAGCTTGACGATTTGGTTCCAGGGATTTAACTCATTCTATTACAGAGGAAGAAGTAAATGAGAAATTCAGTTCTGTGCAGAAGGCATCCCATAGCCTGTTTAGTAGAAATCTTCAGTGCATAAATCAAGGCTTAGCTCAAGCCTCAGGTTAGCTTTGCTATTGAGCTTTAATGCTTACAAATGCTTTTTGCAGTTTAAATGATGTCAGCTTCAATGTTGATGAAACCATGGAAGTGCTGAGTCAAAAACATTCACATTAACAAGGAAGCATTGGGAACCACTGGGATGGTGCCAGTGTCAACCAGTGTTATTAAGCTAAGCAGTTCTTTGGCACATCCAAGCTAGGGAAGATCATACCCAATTTATTTCTCATGGTTAGTCATTTGATTCATGGCTTCTGATTCATGGCTTTGTCTTGGACTGAAAATACCAACTTTCTTATCAATTGGCTAAGAAAAAAATGATTTTTTTAGAAAGGTTTGACCACATTTTCACGCTGATCAGAGAAGG
>Ga0181612_130499_pt1 | contig 15153 bp, 14 predicted proteins | sample HoacroProtozoa21_FD_119630 | JGI IMG/M metagenome (GOLD analysis project Ga0181612, IMG submission 119630) | Hoatzin crop microbial communities from Cojedes, Venezuel. Combined Assembly of Gp0051906, Gp0051904, Gp0051908 | reverse complement strand
TTTTTTATTTATTCTCATTTTTCTAAGATTTTAATTCTTAAACATTTTTTTTTTTAAATGAATTATTCCATTTAAATTTCAAAATTCTTTTTTTTCTAAAAGTTTCATTAATGAAGTAGATAACAATTCTTTTTCATAATACTCCTTAATTTCATCTAAACTGAACCATTTCCAATCATCATGTTCATCACTAATTCTTACATCTTCATTAAGTATCTCTACTTCCATCACTACTTGCACTGTTCTTTTATGAGTATAATCATTTTGAATAGCTTCGTAAAAGTCTCCAAGTTTTATATCTAAATTTGTTTCTTCTTTAAATTCTCGAATTAATGTTTCATCGAAATATTCTTCAAGTTCTGCTTTTCCACCTGGCAATTCCCATCTGTTTGGGTTGTTTCTTGATTTAGGATGTCTTCTAAGCAATAATATCTTTTTATCTTTTTTAGCTATTCCTCTCATTACTAATCCGTAAGGTTTATCTTTATTTTCCATATTATCACATTGATATTTTCTTTTATTTTTTTATATTATATGTTAATATTATTTTTTTATTTTATATTGTAAAATAAATATGATTCTATAAATTTTATATAATTCTTTGTTAATATATAATCTTATATCTGATTTATTTATTGATTTAATTTTTATTTGTTGATTAATGGTTTTTTATAATTAATTAACATTTTATTTATTGATTATAATTTATTCTTATAATTGGGTGTTGTTATGGTAAAAGAAAGAATTGCATATTTGGATAATTTAAGAGCACTTTCCATTTTTGCTATTATTTTAATTCATGTGTCGTTGTTGTGGACTAAACCTGAGTTAATAGGTATCAATATACATGATTTTTTCATAAATCTCGGAAGAATAGGGGTCCCTATATTTTTAATGATTAGCGGTGCTCTTCTTTTAAATAAAGATTATTCTAATTTAGGTTCATTTTATAAAAGGAGATTTCCAAGAATAGTATTACCTTTTATTCTATGGATTCTGGTTTATGTTGTTGTTAGAGCTTATGTTGCTTGGCCTAAAGGTGATTTAGTTTATTTTGTAGTTGATTCAATACTTAATAACTTTATGGCATGGTATTTTTATTTGATTTTAGGAATTTATTTTGCTCTTCCTTTTATTAATGATTTTATACGTGCAAGGCCTTTGAAAGATGTTAAATATTTTGTAATACTGTTCCTATTTGCTTCTGTATTTTATTCTATCTGTAATTATACTGGAATGACTAGCTATTTTGATTTGAGATTTTTCCTTGGAGGAATGTCTTATCTCATTCTTGGTTATTATTTGTCTAATGTTGAAATTAAATATCCTAATCGAGTTATGATTCTGTCAATTCTGATATTTATCATCTGTTTTGTGCTTCGTTATCAAAATTGGGATTTATTCAGTTTAGTTGTTCCTAACAATGTTTTATCCTTGAATTCTTTCTTGGATGTTTCTATAACTCAAATAGGATTATCTGCATCAGTATTTATGTTTTTTAAACTTTTATATTCTGATGATGTGAATGTTATTTTTAAAGGTTTCAAATCCTTTTTAAATATCTCTCCAATAAAGAAATTTACTTTATCTATAAGCAAAGCAAGTTATGGTATGTATTTATCTCATATTGTGTTCTTTTACTTAATAAGTAAACATGGCCTTCCATCTGGTGGAGGTATTAAGGTAGTTGCAATGCTTTTAGCTACCACTATAGCTATATTCTTAATAACTTGGATTATAACATTGATATTAAGTAAAATTCCTTATTTGAAAGCATTTTCAGGTTTTCATTAAATTTAATTTTTATTTTTTATATTACTGATTTTGGAGATTTTTCATGAATTTAATTATTGATGAAGAGAACTGTATCGGTTGCGGATTATGTGAATCCGTCTGTATTCGTGAAAATATTAAAGTTGATGATATTTGTATAGAATTAGACAGTGGTTTATGCTTTAATTGTTGTCATTGTATGGCAGTATGTCCGAAAGATGCAATAATTGTTAAAAAATATGAAAATCAATTGGATAAAGTTCAAAACTACAACCAATCCAATATTCCAGTTTCCACCACCGATCTTCTCGATTTATTCAAACAACGCAGAAGTATTCGCTGGTTTAAAGACAAGAAAATCGATAAAGAAACTTTAAATAAATTATTTGAAGCAGTATATTACAGTCCTTCTGCAGAAAACAAACAAGATGTTGAATTTGTTGTAATTGAAGACGAAGAACGCTTAAACTCTTTTATGGAACTTGTCTATGACATAATAAAAGTCAAAGAAAAAGAATTTTTCCGTATACAACGTTTAGGCGAATACCTTAAAAACCCCGACGATTTTGACTACCATCCTTTACTTTGGAGCGGTAAACAATTAATCCTAGGTTTTGCAACCATTCCTACAAACGCAGTAATTGCTGCAACCCGTATCGAAGTTTTAGCTTATACTATGGGATTAGGAGGCTTTTACTCATTATGGATGCTTATGGCAGATGAAATAGATCATGATAAACTTATGAAATTCTTCCCGGAAGTTTCATCTGACAAACATCTTGCTTCTACTTTCGTTATAGGTTATCCTAAAGTAAGATATAGAAAAACTTTACCTCATGATGAAATTAAAATTACTTATATCTGATTTTAATTTATTTTTTTAATTTTTTTCATATTTTTTAATCTATCTCTAATTTTTTCCTATTTTTTAATCTATTTCTAATTTTTTCATATTTTTTAATCCATTTTTTGATTTTTATATTAATCCATTTCAATGCCTTTTTTCATCGGAATTTTTTGTTCCTTAAATAATTATATATAATCTTACTAACAAATATTCTATTGATAAATCTTAGTTTAGTTTTTATTTATAGAAACTAATTTTAATTAATTTAATCAGCTATTTTATTAATTCTTATAGTTTGATTTTATTATATCTAATTTATATGATTTATAAAATTCCTGGAGGAATAATATGGATTTAAATATTAAAATTAATGATAAAGGTCATTTGGATATTGGCGGTGCTGATGCTTGTGATTTGGTTGAAGAATACGGTACTCCAATTTATGTAATTGATGAAGAGAGAATAAGAGATAATTATAGAAGATTTTATTCTGCTTTTACTAAATTTTATCCTGATTTCAAAGTATTTTATGCATGTAAAGCTAATACAAATATATCAGTACTTAAAATTCTTGAAGAAGAAGGATGTTGTATTGATGCAGTATCTCCTGGAGAAGTTTATATCTGTAAAAAAATGGGATTTTCTGGAGATAGAATATTATTTACTGGAAATAATATAACTAATGAAGAAATGGATTTTGTCAACGGTGAAGATGTAATTTTAAATATTGATTCTGTTTCCGCTTTAAAAAGACTTGCTGAAAGTATAGATCCTAATGGTAAAAAAATCTCATTTAGAGTAAACCCTATGGTAGGTGCAGGTCATCATGACCATTGTATTACTGGTGGGGAAATGAGTAAATTTGGTATTATGGAAACTGAGGCTGTAGAAATTTATAAATTGGCTAAAGAATTAGGATTTGAACCTGTAGGTATGCATTCTCATATTGGTTCAGGTATTTTGGATCCGGAACCATTTAAATTAGCTATTGAATCCACAATGAATATTGCAGGTAAAGTTCATCAGGAAGCTGGTGTGGATTTTGAATTCATTGATTTTGGTGGAGGTGTAGGAATACCTTATACTCCAGATGAAAAATTATTGGATTTGGAACACTTTGCTGAGGAGAATATTAAACTCTTCAAAGAAAAATTAGAAGAATTTGATATGGGCGAACCTACCATGTATCTTGAACCAGGAAGGTATATTGTAGGAGATGCTTCTGTAATTCTTGTAGAAGTAAACAGTGTAAAAGAAAGTTATAGGAAATTTATCGGTGTTAATGCAGGATTCAATACTTTACTTAGACCAGCTATGTATGATTCTTATCATCACATTGTTGTAGCTAACAAAATGAATGAAGAAGCAACTCAGGAAGTAGATGTTGCAGGTAACGTTTGTGAATCCGGAGATTTATTTGCAAGAGACCGCCCTCTTCCGGATATTGAAGAAGGTGACATCTTAGCTATTCTTAATGCAGGAGCTTATGGATATACTATGGCTTCTAATTATAACTCCCGACCATTACCTGCTGAAATCCTTGTTAAAAATGGAGAAACTTTTGTAATCCGTGAAGCACAAAGTTATGACGATATTTTCGAAAAACAATCTATTCCAGATCATCTAAAATAAATCGGAGGTAAAATATATGGTGAATTTAAAAGGATTAAAATTTGCTAAAATGCATGGAATCGGTAATGATTTCCCTATTATTGATGAAAGTAAAGGGGAAGTAATTCCCGAAGAAGATAAACCAGAAGCATGCAGAATTCTCTGCCACAGACACTTTGGTGTAGGTGGAGATGGAGTATTATTCGTAGTTCCTTCTGACGTTGCTGATATTGGTTATAGGATGTTTAATCCCGATGGTTCTGAAGCAGAAATGTGTGGAAATGGAATCCGTTGTTTCGGAGACTTTGTATATCGAAATAAAATCATAGAATCTGAAACCATGACTGTTGAAACTAAATCTGGAATTAAAACTATTGAAATAACTGTTGAAGATGGTGAACCTGTATTATTCAAAGTAAATATGGGTAAATCCACCTTTGATGTTGATAAAATCCCTATGATTGCTGATTCTGACGAATTTATTGATGGAGATTTGGAAGTTTGTGGTGAAACTTTCAAAACAACTGTTATCAGTGTTGGAAATCCTCATGCAATAATATTTGTTGATGATGTTGATTCCATCGATCTCGATAAATTCGGACCAGCTATTGAAGCTCACAAATTATTCCCTGAGAAAATCAACGTCCACTTTGTTGAAGTCATAAGCAAAAACGAAGGAAAAATGAGAACTTGGGAAAGAGGTGCAGGTATAACCCTTGCTTGCGGTACTGGTGCAACTTCAACTGCCATATCCGGTTACAAATTAGGCCTATTTGACAAAGATATTCTCCTTCATCTACCTGGTGGAGACCTTGAATTTGAAATCTATGAAGAAGACGGTCAATTAGGTGCTTTTATGAAAGGACCGGCTAAGTTGGTGTTTGAGGCGGAGTTTGATTAACCCAGCTTTTCCGATGCCTTCGGCATCGCAAAACCTGGACCAAAAGGGTTTTAGGTTAGGTGTTGAAGGGAAGAAGGGTTATGATTCTTTATATTTAAAATTTGTTGTTTTTATTTTTTTTATATGGGTAGTTCATTGAACTACTTTATTTTTTTCTTGTTTTGTGGTGTGTATTATGTTTTCTTTTAATATGCAATTTTATTAATTTATTATTTATGCATATTTGTTAAATTAAATATGCATTTATTAAAACTATTTCTTCAAAGAAAAATCTTTCACTTTTAGCTATTTCTGCTATAAAACCTTGTTTGTCGAATTCAAGAAGGGTTTTTTCAGGATCGGATAGTGATGACTGTATCATTTGGACAATTCCTTTATCATTTAAATGGTTTTTCACTTCTTTTAAAAAGAGGTCAATAACTTTTCTTCCATTTAATCCGCCGTCAAAGGCATAATTTAAATCGTTGTCAATAATGTCCTCTTTATCTGTTGGAAGATATGGAGTATTGAATAGAATTACATCGAATTTTCTGTTTTTAATAGGTTGAAATAAATCTCCGAATTCTAGTTTGATTGTGTTTATGTTATTTTTTTTGAAATTTTTCTCTGCTAGTTCTAAAGCATTATAATTTATGTCTGTTGCAGTTATATCTTCAGTTAATTTACTTGCATACATTGAAACAAGTCCGGATCCTGTTCCTATTTCTAAAACACTGTTTCCTTTTTTTATTTCAAGGTTTTCTGCTAAAAGGAAAGTATCATCGGAAGGAGTGTATACAAGGTCATCTGTTTCTATTTCAAATTCTCCTAATCTCATTTTAATCATTAAGTGTAATTTTTATAAGGTTTGTTAATGTTATTTATTTATAATGTCTTATATTTTATTTAAATATTTTTTTAGTGAAATTGATAATTTCATTATTTCTTCGGGGGATAAAGCTATGGTACGTTTGAGTAATAGTTTTTTGATAGATTCATCATTATCCTCTATGGTGTTTAATAATGTTTTGAGTTCTTTTTTGTCTTTAAATCCTATGATGTGTCGTGAATCTATTAAAGCGTTTTTTGATTTTTTATTTCTGTGTTGGAATAATGCTTTAACTACTTTGGAGTAGGTTTTATAGTCTTCATCATTAAATTGGAGCGGTTTTGTTTTCGGAGTTAGTTTTATTACTGAAGAGTTGACTTTAGGATTTGGAATAAATGATTCTGGAGATACATTGGTTAAAAATTCGATGTCTGCTTTAAAATATAACATTGCAGATAGTCTGGAATATTGTTTTGTTCCGACTTTTCCATTCATTCTCTCTGCAAATTCTTTTTGATACATTAATATTCCTAAGTCAAAATCATAGTTTAGAAATTTAAAGCTTATTGGTGAAGATATTTGGTAAGGTAAGTTTGATACGATTTTATTGAATTTAGGAAAATCTACTTTCAAAGCATCTGCATTAATAAGTTCAATATTGTCGATATTTTCACTATTGATACGGTTTTTTAATATATTGAAAATAGCAGTGTCTTGTTCAATAGCTATTATCTTTTTTGCATGTTTTGCAAGCTCCAATGTAAGTGTTCCAATACCCGGACCAATTTCTAAAACAGTATCTTTTTTTGTTAATTCAGCAAAATTTATAATTTTTTTCCTTTTAAAATCATCTATAAGATAATTTTGGCCAAGATTTCTATTTAATTGAATTCCATTCTCTTGAAGAATCTGTTTAGTCTCTTTAGCTAATGATATTTTCTGATTTAACAATTAACCACCATTTTTAGATAATTGATTTGATTTTTATAAAAATAGTTTTTGTTTTTATTGTTTTATTTAAAAACTCATTATTAAAAAAAGCAAGGATGAAATGGTAATAAATTAAGGATAAAGTGATAATTTTTATCCTTTATTACTTTTTAAGGATAAAGTGATAATTTTTATCCTTTTTTAATTTTTAAAAATTTTGGTATTTATTGCTGTTTATTGTTTTCTTTTGATGAGGTACTGTTTTTATTTGTATTGTTTCTATTGTTTTTGCCTGTATTATTCTTATTAGCTTTTTTATTTTTGTTGAATTTGTTGTTTTTACCTTGTTTGCCTTGTTTGCCTTTTTTATTTTTATTTTTTCTAAAGCGTTTTCTATTAGATGGGTGTCTGCTTGGGACTTGTGTGAATAGGTAATATTTTTTCTTGCCTCTTTTAACTTGGGTAGTATCGAGTTCTAATTTAACTCTTTTTGTTAACATGTCCACAGGATCTGCTAATAAAGGAACTCTGTTTTTCAAGTCTTCAAAACTTTTAAAAGGCTCTTTTTCTCTTTCTTGAAGAATCATTTGCATGTGTTTTTTACCAATTCCAGGGATTAATTCTAATTTGTGTAATTTTATGTTTAATGCATCAATTTCATTAAAGAATTTAAGGTATTCTTCTTCTCTTGATGCTATGATTTCTTTAATAGCGTATTCAAGTTCGATTCTACTTGTTGCTGTTAAATTTTCAAAATTGAGCAATCCTTTTACACGGTTTATTTTGTCTCTTTTTCCAGGGCCGATATAAACTTTATCATGTATTTCTAAATCTATTCCTTCTTTAGGGGTTAATTCGATTAATGTAAATTTGTCTATTCCTATTGCTTGTGCAATAGGTCTGCCATGACTTGTCGGCCTATTTGGGTTTACATATCCAAATTTTAGATAATCTAATATTATTGCATTTTCTTCTTTTTTTGGTTTGGGATTATCGATACTTGGACTTTTCATTTTTTCACCTCTTATTTAGGATTTATGTTAAATCTTTTAGATTTTTATAATATGTGATTTAAGTTAGTTTATAGTATGAATTCTTTTTTTTTAATTATATAACCTATTTGTTAAACATTTAATATTAAGTTTTTTATTTTAGAATATTTATTTATATGGTGATTTTTTTATTTTTAGTTTAGATTAATCTTAATTTTCATAATTTAATTAAATTTTAATTTTTATAGTTTATATAAACATTAAATGTGAAACAGTTATTAAAAAAAGTTAGAATTTGATTATTATAAAAAATAGTTTTTAAAAATCAGTTAAAAATAGATTAAGAGTAATATGTTGTTTTCCAATTAAAAAAATTATAATAATTTGAAATTAATAAAAAAAGAATAGAAGAATAAATTTATTCTTCAATTGGTTCATATTTATCTAAAATTTCAAGAATGTCCTTCATTTCATCATTTGAAGGTTTAAAAGCTTCTTTATTAAAAATTAATCTTAAATCATCCATATCTTTAGGGAATATGTCGACTATACGAACTGCTTGTTTTTCATTCACAATCTCTTCAAGTTCTTTGATTAATTTTTCACTATCTTCGAGGGAAAGTTTACTTAAACTAGTTACATGAGATAAAGTTAAATTTTGTTCGTAGCTAAGTTCATGATTTTTTGAAAATTCTTCAAGTATTTCTTTCACTTTAGCTGCTGGTATTGGCTCACTTCCTAATGTTTTTTTCCCAATCATTGTGCTCACTCTTGTAATTTTAAATGTTCTGGAGTTACAATTAATTCTTTAGCTTTATTACCATCTTTTAATGCAAGTATGTAAGCTTTTCCTTTTTTGCCTACTACTTTTGCTGTTTTTCCATGGAATCTGGAATGTGGTTGACCTTTTTGAATACTTGGGTCAATGATAATATGTACTAAATCATCTTTTTCAAATTGTTGAATTCTTCTTGTAATTGGATTAGAACGACCAGGTCTTGCAACTTTGGTTAATTTTTTTCTTGATCTACTTTTAAATCCACGAGATCTTTGCATTTCAATACCTCTTTATAATTTTGATTAAATAAATAATATGTAAAATATAAAACCCATCATTTTATATTTTATCAAATAGTTAGTAGCTTAAGCTATCATTAAGCCCTTCGGTTTAACTATTTTTATAATATAATGTTTTATATAGTCTTAATTTAAATATTACTTAATCTTAGGGTTTAACTAATTAAGATAAATTAATCTATATAATATAAGAATTAAAAAATAAAATATCAAAAATTATCTTAGATTTCAGCATTAATCTAATCTATCTATTTTTGATAATATGTAATTATTTAATTAAAGATATTAATAAACTTATTGTTTTTTATAAAATTTTTTAAAAAATAAATTTTATTTTTATTTATTTGGTGCCAATTTCAATAACATCTAACTCTGTTTATTTATTTGATGCCGACTTCAATAACATCTAGCTCTGCACATATTGCCTGTGTATTTAAGATTTCACTAACACTTGGTTTGGACCTGCCTTCATCACTTGAAATTAATTCTTTGATGTATAATCCGCCTTCGGTTTTTATTTTCATCTCAAATGTATATGAATCGATGTATTTTGTTTTAATTTCTTTAACTTCTTTCTCTCTGATTTTATCTGCACGTCTATGGGATACACGGATTGGTGTTCTTTGCTGAATAATATGTAATGATTGTAATTTATCCAAATCTTCTTCTTTTATTTTATCTTCACATTTTACTAGTGCTCTATATATTTTGTAGGTATCTGGTGATGAGACTTTGATGTCTGCTTTTCTTTTACGTTCTGTATACTTTAAATTCAAATATTCTGTTTTACCTTTGGCATGTTCGGATACTTCTTTGGATATTTCATCAAGATCTAATTTTCTAATTTTAGGTTCTTTTATCTCAAGTACAAATGGCCTTCCGGTTCCTAACATTCTAACATCAATGTCTTCTCTTCCTGCACCATGGAATTTAGCTTCATATCCTTTTGTATGTTTTAATACAACTTCTGAGATTAGCTCTTCAACAGATTCTAAATATTGTTTTCCTGTAAAGTTGCATTCCTCACATCCTTTACCTTTGCATTTTCCACAAGGCCATTTTGTCTGAGGTATTCCTCGGATTAATTTCCTATATCTTCCTTCAATGAAAATAGGGTTGATTTGAATTCTTACTTTGATAGGATTTTCATTATCTTCAAAAAACGCTTTTCTAAAATCAACCATTATGACAACATCTTCTTTTTCAAATTCTACTTCTTGATTTAGATTTTCTTCAAGCAACTTTCCAATTTCTCTATTCACTTCTTTTTTAACAAGTTCCACATTCAAATCAAGTTCTTCGTTGATTTTTTCATCTTTTTCACTAATATCTTTCGGTATTTTAGAACCTACTACAAAAGTATCAAACTCAAGATTTAAAAACTCGATTTTATCTTCAACTAATTTTAAAAGATTCTCATCTATTTTATCAAATAGATTATTGCATATTTCACATTTTCCATTATTGTAATCTTCTAAATCAAGAGCTTTCCTAATCTTCACACCTCTATCTTCATTTCCATTTCCTTCAACATAGTCTGAAAATTTACGGCCAAGACAATGATTACATATATTTCCCTTTGTATAATCTATTAATTCTTCTGCTTTAATTTTAGTTTTTAAATCCATTAAATTCCTCTTTATATTTTTCATTAAGATTTAAATTAATATTTAAATTAATATTTATTTAATCATGTTTTTTGATATAATTTCTATTTCATAAATTGTCCCATAAGTCTGTTCATAGCTCCTCCACCCATTCCTCTTCGACTTATTCCTTTCATAGCTTTTTTAGTATTGTTGTAATATTTTAGAAGTTCTTTAACATCGTTTTCTTCAACACCAGAACCTCTAGCTATTCGGTTAATACGTGAGTGTTTGATTATTTTAGGGTTTTCCATTTCTTCGTCGGTCATTGAAGACATAATGATTTTGAAGTGTTCTATTTTATCTTCTGTCATTTTAGAAGCTTCTTTAGGTATTTTTCCACCTAAACCTGGAATCATATTCATGACCTGTTTCATAGGTCCCATACTGTTCATCATTTCAAACTGACTTTCCATATCTTTAAGTGTGAATTTACCACTTAACATGGCATTCATGGTTTTAGTAGCTTGATCTTCATCAATAACCTCTTCAGCTTTTTCAATAAGGCTTCTAATATCTCCCATACCTAACAATCTTGATATGAATCTTTCAGGATCAAACGCTTCAAATTCATCTATTCTTTCACCAGTACCAATAAATTTAATTGGTGCACCAGTTTCAGCTACTGCAGATAAAGCTCCTCCTCCTTTTGCAGTACCATCTAACTTTGAAATTATAATGGAACCAATATCTGTTGCTTGTGAGAATGCTTTTGCTTGTTCTCCTGCTTGTTGGCCTATTGTTCCATCAATTACAAGAATAGATTCACTTGGTTCAATAATCTTATCCAATTTATTCATTTCTTCAATTAAATCGGATTCCTCTTTATGTCTTCCTGCAGTATCGAAAATAATGATTTTTTGATTTCTAAACTTTTTAAGACCTTTTTCAGCTAAATCAAGAGCATCTTTATTATCTGGATCTCCATATAACTGAATTTGCATCTCTTCAGTTAATTGTTTTAATTGTTCATATGCTGCAGGTCTCCAAGTATCTGTACATACCACTGCTGGGCTGAAACCTTTTCTTTGTAAATATTTGCACAATTTACCAATTGTAGTAGTTTTACCACTACCTTGCAATCCTAAAAATAATATTTTAAATGGTTTTTCTGTAATTTTCAATTCAGCTGCTTCCGAACCAAGCAGATTAACCATTTCCTCATAAATAATTGTAATCACATGTTCTCTTGGTGTAATTCCCTTTGGAGGTTCTTCATCAAGAGCTCTCTCTTCAATCTTTTTAGACAATTTTAAAACAAGCTGGATATTCACATCTGATTGTATTAAAGCCCTTTGAATATCTTTAACAACTTCCTTTACAACCTTTTTATCAATAACACTCATTCCAGCTAATTTTTTCATAGTGTTTGTAAGATTTTCTCCTAAGTTCCCTAACATAATATCTCCCTGATATTTTTGTGTTTAAACTTTTTTAATTTTTTATTATTCTTAATATAACTTGATTTTTTCAATATAATTTTTTTAATTTATCTGTTTTTTGATTTTTTAAATATGATTTTTGCATGTTTTTTTTAGATTTTTATATTTTAAATCTTTTAATTTATTTAAATTTTTAACTCTTTAACTTTTTTTATAAAAACAGTTTTTTTCCAAATCATATTTATTAACTATATTGTATAAAATTAATAGCATATAAAAATTTATTTATCTTTAAATATATAATTATTGAATAATGTTCTGAGTGATATTATGGAATAATGTTCTGAGTGATATTATTGGATAATGTTATGATGATATGTTTTATTAAATATATTATATTTTATTGAAATTATTGTTTTATTATTAAATATTGCTTATATATTATTTTGAGGTTTTAAACATGCTTAAAAATTTAGTGGAATCATTAAAAAATGCACCTGTAATAAAAAAAGGGGATTATGATTATTTTGTTCATGGTATAAGTGATGGTGTTCCTGCTTTGAATCCTTCAGTTTTAAAAGAAATATCTGAAGTCTTAGCAAGTAAAATAGACTTTGATAATGTTGAAAAGATTGTTGGAATTGAAGCAATGGGTATTCACATTGCAACTGCTTTATCTTTAGAAACCGGTATTCCTTTTGTGGTTATACGTAAAAGGGAATATGGTTTGCCTGGTGAACATGAAATTTTTAAAAAAACAGGCTATGCTTCATCTAAATTGTATATCAATGATTTAAATGAAGGAGATAATATTGTTTTAGTTGATGATGTTGTAAGTACTGGAGGAACTCTCACTTCTGTTATTAATGAATTGAAGGATATTGGAGTTAATCTGGTTAAAACTGCTGTTGTTGTTGAGAAAGGGGAAGGCAGAGCTATTGTGGAAGAAAATACTGGTGAAGAATTATTAACTCTTGTTAAATTAGATGTTGTTGATGGTAAAGTAGTTATAGAATCAATATATGATTAATTAGCTATTTATAATTATTATCTGATTTATTTTTTATTTTTTTCATCGATTTATTGAACTGATTAAAATGTCTTTGTATGATATGGAAGTTAAGAAGGTTATAGATAAAATTAACTCTTTAAATGTAATGAATGTGGGGTTGCAGTTTCCTGAAGGTCTTAAAATGCAAGCAATAAACATTGCTCGTGAGATTGAAAAACATACTGAAGCTACCGTTATTGTCTCTGCTGATCCTTGTTTTGGCGCTTGTGATGTTTCTGATAGGAAAATGAAAGGTATTGTTGATTTTATAGTTCACTATGGTCATACACCTCTTCCTTTAAAGTACAGTATTCCTACAATGTTTATAGAAGCTAAAGCTAATGTTGATGTTAAAAAGTATCTTCAACAATCTTTAGATTTACTTGAAGATTATTCTAAAATAGCTATTGCAACAACTGCTCAGCATCTTCATTTGCTTGATGAAATGAGGGACTTTTTAGAAGATAATGGTAAAGAAGTAGTTATAGGTTCTTCAAAAAGTACAAGGAAAGGCCAAGTTTTAGGATGTAATTTTGCTTCAATTAAAAATTTAGATGCTGAAGTTTATTTATTTGTAGGTAGTGGTAATTTCCATCCTTTAGGTATCTATTTATTTACTAAAAGTCCTGTTTTAGCTATTGATCCTTATAGTGGTGATATTCGTAAAATGGATGAATATGCTGATAGAATTCTTCGAATTCGTTTTGCACGTATTGTCAAATCTAGAGATGTTAAAAAATGGGGAATTATTGTATCTTCTAAAGAAGGACAATATAGAATGAAACTCGCTAAACAACTTAAAAAACTCCTTCAAGATGAAGGAATGGAAGCTTATATTCTTCTATTAGACCATATCAATCCAGATGTTTTACTTCCATATATGGAACTTGAAGGTTTTATTATTACTGCTTGTCCGAGAATAGCTATTGATGATTCTCAAATGTATAAAAAACCAGTTATAACTCCTAAAGAACTTGAAATAGTTCTAAACAAAAGAGACTGGGAAAAATATCAATTAGATGAGATTTTATTTGAAGATAGGTATTGTCAATAATGTATTAAGGTTGAGTTTTTTTAAGTAGGTATTTTTTATGGTGTTCTTGCCATAATTTCTTAGAGTGTTACTTGATTTTTTTATTAGATGAGGGCGACCCATAAAATTTTTTAATTTTTAAAATTTTTTAAAATTTTTTAATATTTTTTATTTTATTTTTCTTTTATTTTCTTTATTATTTGTTATTTTTTATTTTTAATATTTTTTTATCCTTTTTTTGACCCTAATATTTAAATAGTAGCAATTACATATTATTATTAAGGTTATACTTTTTATTTTTGGTGTTATTTATGGTTTTGAGAGATGATAGTTGTGGTCAGGAACTTTTACTTCCTATTCGTTTGACTGATAAAATTCCGGAAAATCATCCTTGTTTTTTGGTTCAGAATGTTGTTGATAGTATGGATTTTAGTGAAGTTCATTCTAAATTTGTTTATTCTCCTGGTGCTGCTGCTTATTCTAAGAAATTATTGTTAAGGGTTGTTTTAATGGGTGCTTTTGAAGGTATATGTTCTGGTAGGGCTTTAGCTAGGAAAGTTAAAACAGATATTGCTTATATGTATCTTACAGGAATGCAGGAGCCTGATTTTAGGACAATTAATCGGTTTATTAGAGATTATCGTGATTTAATTGATGATGCTTTTGTAAAAATTGTTGAAATAGCAAAAAAAGAAGATTTGGTTAAATTAAATTCAATTTCTGTGGATGGAACTAAAATAAAAGCTAAAGCTTCTCGAAATAATGTTTCTGATAAAAAACAATTAGAGATTTTAAGGAGCATAATTGAGACTGGAATGCAAGTAGAAAATGAATTAGACGAGTTATATGGTGAAGATTCAGATATTGAAATCTCAGAAAAGCTTACAGAACCAAAATCCTTTCAAGAAATTTGCAAATGGATTGAAGAAGAGAACAAAGAATCTAAAAATTCTGAAAAACTAAATTCAAGCACCAAAAAATTATTAAAAAAAGCTACAAAGGATGAAAAGTCCAGAAAGGAAGTTTTAAATAAAATTAACAAAATGGAAGAAGAATTAGAAAAAACACAACAAAAAACAATCAATATTTCAGATCCAGAATC
>Ga0181612_164587_pt1 | contig 15154 bp, 12 predicted proteins | sample HoacroProtozoa21_FD_119630 | JGI IMG/M metagenome (GOLD analysis project Ga0181612, IMG submission 119630) | Hoatzin crop microbial communities from Cojedes, Venezuel. Combined Assembly of Gp0051906, Gp0051904, Gp0051908 | reverse complement strand
TGCAGCCCAGGGTACAGTTGGCCTTCTGGGCTGCGGGCACACATTACTGGCTCATGTCCAGCTTTTTATCCACCGGTACCCCCAAGTTCTTCTCCTCAGGGCTGCTCTCAGTCCTTTCATCCCCCAGTCTGTGTTGATGCTGAGGATTGCCCTGAGCCAGGAGCAGGGCCTTGCCCTTTGCCTTGTTGAATCTCACGAGGTTTGCAAGGGCCCATTCCTCCAGCCTGTCAAGGTCTCGCTGGATGGCATCCCTTCCCTCCAGCATACCAGCTACACTGCTGAGCTTGGTGTCATCCACAGACTTGCTGAGGATGCCCTCAGTCCCACTATTTGTGTCATTAATGAAGACAATGATGAAGGTATGAAACAGTACCAGTCCTAGTGCAGATCCTTGAGGGGCACTGCTCGTTAATTGTTTCCACTTGGACGCTGAGCCATGGATTGTAACTCTTTAGTTGCTGCCATCCAGCCAATTCCTTATCCATCTGCCAGTCCATCCATCAAATCTGTATCCCTCTAATTTAGAAGCAAGAATGATGTAGGGAGCAGTGTGTATCTTGAAAACCTTCTCGTGACCAAAAGAAGGAGAAAAGTTGTGTTTCCTTTCCATAGTAGCATATAAATACTATTTCAAGAGTAATTATTTTAAGCCATTTCCTTCATGTATTTTTCTTTTAAATTTAAATTTAGGACCTTTGGTACTCAACAAATATATTCTTAGCATTCTCTCCATATAGAAGAGATGTAAGAAAAATCTGGGAACAGGTTATTTTAAAAGTTTCATCACTTCTTAGATTGCAATTCTAAATATCAATGACTAACCCATATATTACACTTTTAACCTGTGTTATAATAAGTGTAAAGAAGATTAAACAAATCATAAGCTTTCAGTATTTTTTTGGAAGAGGTGACTTAGTATCTTGAACATAGGTTTAAAGATCAGTTTATAAAATTGTTCATACAGACAAAATAGTGTTTGCAAACTGATTTCATTTTACCATTTTTCCTATTGAAGAACATAGATTGTAAAAAAGGTAAAAATCTGAAAGACATTAAGCAAATTTTAAATATTAATTTCCTATATGTCTTTATGAAAAGATTACACCATATAATTTTTTATTCCTTGCTTTACCATTTTAGTTTTGCATCATGCAGTGCTGACTTGAAAGAGAAAAATGTAATTAATTTGAAGCTAAATGGATTTGTTTTGAGAGAAAAACATAAAAAGTGTCTTAGTTTTGATATTCAGTGAAACCATTGCAGCCAGCTTGAGTACTGCGTTGTACTCCAACCATTTGTAGAATAATCCAAATCTAGTACTGTATTCCTTCACATTTCTCACTCTCTTTTAAAGCAGCGTGCATGAACTGTAATTCAATAGCACACAGACTTGAAGAAAATAAAAAGAGATTTGATACCATCTTTCAAATTTCTTGTCAGCCAAAAGTTGGGGTTTTTCTTCACTGAGAGGGTATTGCCTATATATTTATATTCCTATTCTGACTTTGAAAGAAACTGTTGGTGAGTGGTTTGATTTCATCTTCACTGTATGTGAAAACACTTCCACGTGACTTGTAGTACTTTCTGTCCTTAGCACTCTGTCCAGTTTTCTTTGTAGGCAGTGAGAATTCACACCACATCACTGCATCAAGCTTTAAATAACTTTTCTGCAAATGTACCGAAGCAAGAAGATCACTGAAATTACATTGTCTAAAATCTAAAATATCTAATTTTGCATCTTTAGAATGTGTAGCCTTCAGCACCAAACTGAGGGAGAAAAGTTGTTGATGGATTGCTTCGTAATAAGTGGTTGTTTCCACATTCCTCATTATTTTGCAGAGTCATAATTAGAAAAGACCACCCAGTCTTTTTTTTTCAGTCCTTGTGAAAAGGAAAAGCTTTTTTGTCTCATTTGAGAAACTTTGCTTTTAAAGACGTCTTCCACTTCTGTACTCTGCTGCTTTGCCCGAGAAACGTTGGTGTTTGTGTCAGGGTGGCAATGTCTTTATCATCACAGTCTGACATTGGTGTGTACTTGATCCAGATGGGTAGCCCAGGTTGGAGGCCTTGCTTGGTTCCTTCTGGTGAGGAGGAGATACTGCCTAGGAGTTTGGCATTTATTTGTAAACTGTGAGTATTGTAGCAAAAGCTGTACATCCTCGTTCTATTTCTTAGAAAACAGTCAAAGTAGTAGGTGACTTCCTAATTAAATAAATTATAATTACTTTAAAAACAGTCTTATTCCCCAAGAGCTCCGTCTTTAATCCTGCCGGGGACTAGACCGCTAGTTAACATGCCTCACTCCCGCATGGCTTTCCACTCTCTTTCAGCAGCTGAGACTTGTGTGCAAGCACCCATTTGCTAGCTGCTGGAATGATTTGCCTGCTGGAGATCAGAGATATACCTGCTGACAGCCACTAACACCCTTTTAGCACAGAAAAACTCCCAAACTTTTTATCTTTGCCTGTCTGCCTAACAGAATCCAAACTGGTCATACTCTGAGTGACCCATCCCAAACAAAAAAACTAATTTACAAATTATCTAATCTTGACATTTTGTAAATACTTAAGCACGTTTTTTTGGAAGAGTATTTTCACATTGATTTCATGTGGATCTGAGCTGCCTTAGATCTCTCCTCTCACCACTAGCATCTTTTATCCAGCCTCTTTTCTTGCACCTCAGTAGAAACAATAGATACTTTCAGGTTTTCTGGTGGTGAAGAAAGGCCTTTTGTGGTAAAACAGTGCAGTGTTGCAGTATCTTACTGAACCAGGTAGGTTCAAAAGCTAATACTGCAAAAAGATGCCAACTTCCTCTAGTCATCTAAAATCGCTTTAATTCATCTGCGTGACTACACCATATAAAATTCCTGTTGGAGCAGTTGCTCTAGATGTGGATGCAGACACAGTAACCCAGGTTTCTTCCCCTGGACACAAAGATTTGTCTGGCTTTTAGTTGAGAGCAACGGGATGGCTTGCTGGGTGATTTGGATCACAATTTGAATGTTCTCCAAGTCCAGCTTTCTTCAGACCCAACCTTAGATGTGTATCTGATTTGAAGATAAAGGATAATCACATCCAGCTACAAGCAAGGTGTGAGAGAAGCTCTCTAAAACACTCTGTCCAGGTTGTTGAGCTGCTCACCTTGTTGTAGGAGGTTTTGACCATTCTGTATCTACATACAAATCTATCTCAGTCTGCCTTTGATGCTGTAGGGCTGAGCTTCACTGTCCTAAGATACTTATGCAAATTGTAATGTTTGCCGTTGGAGTCCATAATCTTAAGTTTTCAGATGCCAATGCTAGACTAAAGCTGCACTTAATATTTACTCTCAGTCTGTTAGCTTCTAGAACTGGATTATGTTCTGAGTACAATAATGGAAATATTTAATAACCATGCCTACGTGACATCTTTTTCATATGCTGTTTGTAAAAAATGAATTCGGCTGTGATCAAATTTGGCGAACATGTGAGTTCAGAAAAGCTAAAAAACATTCCTGGAGCCATCATGCTTACTGCTGGGATCTCTGTTTCTTCAGCAGTAGTTCTCTATGAACACAGGAGTAAGAAGAGAAGTTACTTCCTTACCATTGAAGGTGCATGTGAGACTTTTGTGTCAGTCTTGAAATGAGATATCTTTAGAATACAAGTGTGAACTCAATGGTCTTCATGGTGTTTGACGGTTTGCATGATAGCCCTGGTAGAAATGAATGAAACACAGAGTTGTAACTCCCTGTTTTTCTTTGCAGTGTTCATGAACTTAATTTTTTTGATATCACAATTTCGGTGCCAAATAAGCTGCACCAAAACATGAAAGATCAGAGAGTTTAATTTCTTCTCAGAAATTAATTTATTTTAGTTATCAAGAGTTCTGTCTAAAGAAGAAATTATAGTTACAGACTGTACACTGCATAAGCAATGTGCAACAATTAGGGTGTACATGCTTTCCCTGAGACTCTTTTTTTCCATACTTAATATAGTGACATTTCATAGGAAGAAGGGGTGTATTTGGTTTAAACTTACAGTGAGGTTGCTTCTTCAGAGAGCTTCCTGCAGTATAGTACAGTATAATTTACAAAATTAGGTGAGAGAAGAAGCAGTAAAGTTGTCATTATGAGGACCTGTACTCCCTAGATTAATCAGTGGTATTCTTAGTAATTGTGCAGCAGCCTGTTAGCGAATGAAGCTAACAATTTGCAAAGACATCTTTTCCTGGATACTGTATTTGGGAATTATACCTACACGTTTTCCTGTTCAATCCTGAAATTAGTGTGACACATTTGTGCGGATGGATGCTTTATGCTGTTAGTGACTGATCCTGTGCAGAGACTAGTGAGGAGTCAATAATGAATTTGTACCGTGTGTAGCTGTGTTCAGAGAAGGAAAGGGCATGTGAAGGTATATACAAAATACAGAGCAGGCATAGAAATAAGTCAGCCTTTCAAAAGATCTTCTATAAGCCATTTTCCATACATAGAGTACATGGGGAGGTATCAGTACGAAAGACCTGCTTTTAAATATTTCTTGTGATAGGCATGCGCTGATACACATTTACCACCTATTGCCCCCCAAAGCGTGTTTGTTCACTGTGATTTTTTTTGTAGAAGTGTATTTAACTTAATCTTTACACAGAAATGACAACTCTACAATTCAAGATTTCTGGTTTTGAGACATTTTCCATGCACAAATATCACTAAAAGACCAACTAACCTAATGATGTTATTTGTAGAAATGTAAGTTACAAGTACTTTCAAGGCAAAGGAACCTTCCTCTGCCTGCATACAGCTGTTGGAAAAAAAATGCTTTGCCATCTCCCTTTTCTTTAGCAAGATGGTATTTGCTCTGACTAGGTGTATTGAGGGGAAAATTGTAATTTTTTGTTTCCAGGTAATTGTCTCCGTTTTCACAGCATTTTTCTCCCCTACTGTGAAGAAAGGGGCCTGTCTGCCTCTAATGAACTGTGATCTTCTCAACCTATAAGGTCTTTTTAGTAGTTGTGTCCCATTTCTTGTCTGTAGCTTTGCACCAGTTCATCCAGCCAGTGACAGATATTTTCATGAGGGTGGAGGGGAACAGGAGGAGTGAAATGGAAATGGCTAACAGTTCTTGTTGCTGTTTGGAAGTATATCAGATCTTCTGCAGGTCTCCAAATGGCTATAGAGTCTGTTGGCTCACTACCGGACTGGGCAATGAATTTATTCTAGGACTTCCCATGAAAACATGCTTAGATAATCCTGTATCTGCTGGAGTAAGATTATCTGTATGTATCTCCAAACCCTGAATTTCCAGTAATGTGTTGATTAGATCTCAAGAATCAACACAGAACTTTGGGCAGGGAGCTTATAAATACATTGCAAAGAGAGGGAAGGACATCCTTGTGGTATGCTGCTGATTTTGATCTCCCTAAACACCACAGGGACTTTGAAATTCTTGAGCTTACATGAAGGAGAAATGTACCTTTGAAAGGTAGAATGCTGTATATGTACAAACTAAATGTTAACATATCAATCAGGAAAAGAGGAGGTTAGTATGAAAGATGTTCTGTTTTATAACAGTTGCACACTGAGACTTGAAAATGCATGTAATTCAGTCATAACACACAATTTATTTTCTCTACAAAAATAATTATTTGGTATTGCAAATGGAAATAATCTTGGAAGAAGAATGAGGTTTGAAGGTCACATTTTCTGATGATGTGAAAGAAGTGTAATTAGGAATATATAAGTCAGTATTTAACTCCCTGCGAATCCCTTAGCTGAATTAGATCCATCTACTGCTGTAGGAATATAAAGAAGTCTTAATTGCTGTCTCTTATGTGCAGAGAGTTAAGGAACAGGTGTGCTTTTAAGTGATGCTGGTCTGTTTTAATGTGTCTGCTTTTCTTAGCACGCTACAGTTCATCTTTCTGACCAAACAGCTTAAACTTGCTGATAAATTCTGTGAGATACAACTTACAGCCCTCTTCCCATCTGTAAGTGCCTTAGCAAATGCGTAGTTCTCCAGGGTTCAAGGAAATTTAAAGGAGGTCTGAACTGATGTGGCACAGACAGTGATACGTCCAGAGGGATATGTAGGCTACTGAGAATCAACCGAGGTCTGTTTAGGAATGCATCTGAATGTGGCCATAAACTGAGTAGTTTAATTATCCATATCCTTCCATTATATCTGACATTTTAAGGATGTCTAATAGGAATAAATGGGGGAATGGAAAGCAAATGTGAAAATATTCTTCTTTAAGCCTAATTGAGGTGTGGCTCAGGACAGTATTGAAAGTTATACTAGAATATGGAGACTGGGATATGTGTTGCTTCAGCTAGTTACTATTAACAAACTTCGCTGAATATACTGTAATTTTTTACGTGTGCTCAGTCATAGAACGTTATCATTATCAGTAGACATTTAGATATACATACCAGCCTGTCCCTCCATCTGTTTGCTTCAGAATACTTGGCATTTGTTTTGCAACGTCGTAAAAGTAGTTACAGCTTTGCAGTTGAGAACTATCACAGCAATATCAATTTTTCATATTCAAGTTAGCTTTAAAAACAGAAGTTTGTCTTTATTTATAACTCCTAGTGCCTTGCTCTACGCTTATGTGTGGGGTGAGGGAGTTAAATGTGTGGAATACAGCTGGGCAATAAATAAGGTTGCAAAACTCTTGTCATTAGTAATGAAGCCTTTTGCAGTGGCATGTTAATGTGGAAGTGTCTAGACCCACAAAAAAGAAAACCTAAATCCTTTTGATTATAACCAGGAATTTGCCTCTGCTTTCTAAAGTATTTTAAGGAGACATATTTTTTGCATGGTTTCCACAGAAACATTTTGCAGCAAGAAGGTATTCATGTTTAAAATAAAATGTTAGCTGAGGCAATGGGAAGTTTGAGACTCGCTTACTTCTTGTGTAGTTGCATCTTCGACATTTTATGCTGATGATCGTGTTCAGCTAAAAATTTGCCTAATTTTTTGCTGGTGGTTATTAGCTAAGTGTATGTTAAATTATTGTGGGTATTCTGTAAAATTAGCCATACATTCATAATGGCTGTTTTGGATAGGGTAAGCATAGTAATGCTGGCTGAAGTTTTTATATTAATTTTCCTTTCCCTTCTCTTCCCCACCCCCCCCAAGGAAATTTGGTTTTGAGCAGTGTTTTGGAGACTGGTCAAGAGGTTGTTTTTAAAAATAGTACTAGACAATAAATGAGAAGACAGATAAGGGGAGAAAACAACGCTAATCAGTTGAACTTCTTAGAATTTCACAGAAGTGCTCAGGAGGCTGTAAACTGTAGATTGATACAAACCTGCGGTGAGAAAAGAGGTAGAATGAAATCAGATTCCATCTAGATCTATAAAGGCAAAATAGCACTAAAATTTAAATTTAACACTTATAAATACATTCAGTAATGATATGGAGATGAATATGTTAAACCATACGTTTCAGAAATCTTACGACCATATTCCTTGCAATGGATTCAGAGTGGTGTAAAGATTTGTCTTGGGTGACACCTGCAATTCATGCAGACTTTCCTGGTAGTATGTGCAATGCTCTGTCATGTTTAACAGCAAATGAGCACACTGAACTTAACAGGAACTTTATTTAGCTGAAGATATGCTGCACGTCACCTCTTCAGCTATGCTCCTGGGCCATATCACTCCGGTGCTGTCCTTGGCACTCTCCATGTGTATTGAATCTGACAAAAAGCCTGTCTCCGTGTTTTCAGAGTTACCCAAAGAATGAACATTTGGAATTTCAGAGATTTCTTTGTCTTCACGAGCATAACGTCTTCAGCTATGTTTCTCTGACGCTATGAAACTGTCACCCTGAAGGCTAAAACTCTTAAAAGTAGGAGCCAGGATTTTTGCTGCCACAGCGACAAAGTTTGGGATGTAATTAGAAAAAATTATAAGCGTGACTGAGTGTGAGAATGGGAATAAATTTAGTTTAGTTTTCTGGTTACTCTGTTTAGTTTTCTTTCACGTGAAGACGATAACAGCGAAGAGAAAATGAGATGCCAAAAATGAGGGAAAGAGTGGAGTGAAGGTGAGGAATGGGAGGAAATTTATCAGCAAAGATGAAAAGAGAGTGATATACTTGATAGAAGGATGAAAGAAGTCAGACATCCAGCAAATTACTGTTTTCTTATTTGCGTTCTGGGAAACACATACTAGGTCAGAGACAACATCTGAAAACCTTTATGTGCAGATAAAAGAAGACAGCACTTCTTGTAAATAGGCTGGGACTCTCATCTGCACACAATGACATTTAATTAAGTCAGTAAGCTGAAAGTGATTTTTTTTATCCTATGTTTCAGTTCGGGTTGAAAAAATTATGCCATTTGTAATTTTGTGTTTTTGAGCAAAATTCCGTGGATTATGAATTTGCCTGCTCTGGGAGATTTAGCAATATTCTATCTATACAATCATTTCTAATATTATTTTACTGAATGATTAAAGACCTGGATGGTAATAGTGTGACACATTGTTTTAATTGCAGGTGTTTGTATTCACACAGAACAAAGCAAATAAGCGAATAATGGATATCTCAGCTAAAAAGGGGGAGCCATCAGCCTGCTCAGACATACATTTTTCTTGCAGGGACCTGGTAGTGATATGATGTTTTTGTGGTCTATATAGGAACTCCTGATCACAGAAGAATGATCGTTTGTCCCTTTGCTCAAGGGACTCATACTACTGAGAAATTTAATGTTGTAAAAATAACATTTTCAACAGGTGCCACACTTCTGCACGTTTTTTTGTGACACCGCTCTCTGCTGAAGTGGTGTAGTAGATGTACCAGGTTTTTACACACAGAAACAATTCAGTTTCAGCAAGGATTAAGTGCAGATAAACAACATATTTCATAAAAGATTGTTATATCCTCTCTCCCATTGACACTTCCACCCCCAGACGAGAAAGAGCCTGGCATGGCATGCTTTCTTTTAGATCTCCACAGACATTTGCCTGCCACAAGGCAATGTAAATTTTGTCTTAGTTATTAGACTGTGATTATTAAATAATAATGGGAAGAGAGATCTCAGCCTGTTCATAAAGCATAGTGATTTTGTAGTATAAAAAGAACCTGAATCAAAAGGACCACGCTTTTTTTCATTTGCATATCCTATCTTATAACTTACAGTAATTAATGTGGGTAGAGCAAAATATGGAAGACAGGCTTTTCAGCTGCTTTTTTTGTGTGTGAGAAGTTGATCGTGCGTGCTGATCTGAAGTAGTACCGGAAGATGCCCATCTTGAATGAGACACAGAGCTCAGAGAAATGAGATCTGGTGGTTGGAGGTGTCACACACCAACTGCCCCTCTCTGCCGGCATTGCAAAACTGTTGTATTGAAATGCAGCAGACTCTTCTGCCAGAAAAAGTGCTGGAGATGACCCTGGCTATTCATTGTGACTGATTAAGATATATGATATCTTCCTTTTATTCTGAACCTCTTCTTTTCAGTTTCGCTTCCGTCCATTAAAACACCAGAATCCTCTGGAAAGGCAAACGCCAAGCAAACATCCAGGCTGAAATGGTAGATCCATTTGCAATTAGTGTATATTTCTTCTTTCCTCTACCCTCTTTCTTTTCTGAAGAAACCACTTGTTTGCTTTCTCTTTGTTTCTTAGCTGTTAGAAAGCCTTTAAAAATGCTTTTGCTTCGCTGTCACGGCATTATGCTCTTTGGAGGGAGGATCAGCTGGAGTCATGGCAAAGAGAACTGCTGTCCTGGTAATTTTATTTCGTATTCACCATACGATTCCCAGAATTGCATTGTTCCTTCCCAGAGGGGGAAGACTGGTCCCTCATGCAAATCACTGGTCCTTTTCTAGGCTTTTGTAGCCTTCGTGAAATTGTTGGAAAAGATCCTTCTTTCTGCAGAGAGGGGAGGAGGAATTGCACCAGACAGGCTGGCCCCAGTCATTTTATCACTTTCCTGTGTCTTACAGCTCTTTTTGAGGAGCAGGCACCAGGCAGTACCTATCCTGAGTTCCCAGGGCTTCTGCTGCTCTTGTGCTTTTGGTGCACCAAATTCAACAGCATTATTTGACTTAAATCACGACTTGCATTGGTATGAGAGTACACAGCATCTGGCCCACAGCCTTGTCTGTGTGCGAAAGTGTCCTCGTTCATTTAAGCTGCATTGATAAATAAGTGGTTTTCTACTGACTTAAGTGATACCTGAAGTTGGTACTAGTTAAACAAAATTAGCATGTGTACATTATTTCAGCTGATAATACTTTGTGAGTAGACATGTCCCCAGATTCAGTTTTCACAGAGCCTTTTTAGTGTTTATGGGAGTGCAACTGTTATCCTCAGGAATGCCTCCAAGCCTTGCAAACTCCAGGAACAACACAGAGAATGTGCAGTAATAGAGGTTTATTTTAAAAGAAGAAAAGTGACAAAGCAAAGTAGAAAGAATGAGGCTAGAAACAGTCTGGATAGATCTGCACTGGGATTGAAAGTAGCAAGCATTAAACTACCTGTTTCTTGCTAGTGAATTAAGCAAGAATAGAAATTTTAATTTAACCCCCATCTCCACCGACATCAGCACACGCATGCAGAGGATTATTACCACCATCTGTTTTATCCACAGTAGTTTCCATCAGTTGTGATATTTTATTTTTTTTAGTGTTTAAGCACTGCTTTGAAGCTGTTGTGTTAATTGTTAACTGTGGCTGAATCTGTGCATAGATGCCTATAGTAGTGTCAGTATGCTAAGATCATAACTGTTAGATTAATGAATGCAAGTATTAGCTCTGTGCTGGTGCAGTACATTAATAGCTGTGCAAGTTCAATCAAATACACTACTGACTTAGTCATTGTATAATGGTATTTACCAGATCTTAGATGGACTGCTGAGAAAGATGAATGTAATCTTTCATTTTTATCTGACTTAAAAAATAGGTAACAAAATCATTTTCATTGGATATTTTATTATTATTCTTCGCAGCAGGAGAACAGATGTACCTGTAGACTTGAATTCTTCTCTAAAATGGAATATGAATATGAGGGATGTTGTAGTGAATGGAAGGAAAACTTAACTGTTGCAGCCATTATCTTTCGTGTAGCTTAATCTCACATTCTGAATTACTGGAATGAATACCAAAAAGAAAAAAAATAATGAGTATGCTTATTCCTGCCTTTCTTTTATTTTTCCTTCACAGAACCTGAAGAAAGTGTTTGTAGAATTTAGTCATCAGGAGCTGTTTGAGTTCTATAACAAGGTCTGTAGATTTTACAATACTATAGTTTCTTTGTAAACACCTTATGTTGCTCAGCAGGAAGTGTTGCCTATATGAATTAAATCTAATGAAACTGGAAGGAAAATGGATCCTACTTTAATTAAGGCTGTTGGGTTTGTTTGATCGCATAAAGCATTTTCAAGAAGAGTCTGTGCATTCCGATTTGGAATAGGCAGGGCTTGGGTCATTGTAAGCATACCTGGCAGCTAGATCGAGAGGAGTAGCTGGTGATTAACAATGAGGAGCTCTCTGGAAAGAGCATCTTTGTGTTACATATTCAGTCAAAATGCCAGGCTCGTAATCCAGTCAAAATTAACTCTGTTATTTTTTTACCTTGTTATTATGCGTTGGAAATTCACAGCAAAACATCTGTGCGTGTAAAAAAGGCAGTATTTAGACAACTGTTTCTTTAAAATTTGAATATTTAGACTGCAGCAATGAATTCTAATAGCTTCATGTAAAAACAAATATTCATGAGTACAGGATTTTTTTATTGCTATGTGAATAGATTTAGTATGCATAGTTGAAGATACTGGAATGGGGGGGTGTTCTGTTTGCATGTTTCTAAACAACATTTTATATGAGTGGAGTTTTTTTCTCTCTTTTTTTGTTCCTTTAAATAGCTGGAAACTATACAAGCACAGCTGGATTCTCTTACGTGATGTTTTTGAAGACTTATTTCTCCATCGCAGTCTTGCCACCTCATTATTTTGAATTGAAGATAGATTGCCAAGCTGTGTTTGCTGAAGGATTCAGTGGCTTGCTTCCTGTAAAATTATATGACTTATCTCCTTTTTAGACCAGTAACATTAGCCAAGAGACTTTGTTAAGAGTCTGAAGATTCTAATGGAGTTTCTCTTGTTTTCTGAGCAATTTTGAAGAATGGCTTTACTTGCAGAAAAGAATGCTGCGCTGCTTCAGAGATTTTTTTTTTCTGTCCTGTTATGAGTGTTACGTGATTCTGGTAGAAATTTCCATACTAGTGAGGGACCAGGAATAAAATCTATTTTTTAGACATAAAAGGAATATAAAAGTAGTAGTAAAATACACAGCTAATAAAATCTCCATCCTTTTGAACTGTTATTCACATGATTGATAAAGCTTATTGCAAATTTGTCAAAATAAAGTCAGAATTTAAAAATGGATTGGTTTTGTTCTGGGCTATTTTAACTTAATTTCGTTATCTTTCTTATTTTTTAGGGGTTTTTTTTTGATTGTTCTAAATAATAAAAAATGTTGCAGATTTCAGTGTTTACTTTTGGCACTGAGAATAAACACAGCTTCTTAGCAGCGCATGCATGCCAGTGAATCTAAGTAGTCTGTTGTACAACTCGGGGGAGAAATCTCAGAGTGTATAACAAAGAACACTGAAATAGGCTGACAGTCAGATTTCTGAAACCTATTTGTTGATCCTTCCTCATGTTGTCCGCCACCATTTGTACATCTAACAGGAAGAAATGAAGTACAGTGACTTAAAGGCCAAGTTAGTTGTATTTTCACACATTAGTTCCAGATGAACGGAGGTTCATGAACAGTATGAGAAGGTGAAAGTCATCTTAGTTCTTGTTTGTTGCCGTTTGTTGACAGGCAACTTGCTGTACCTTGATAATGGGCACAGTATACAACTCTCTACTCCAGGCCAGTAGAAGGTGAGAGAAGATAAAAATCTTCGGCATTACCTTGTCTTTCTTCCTAAGGGATTCCCTGAACAAGGCTTTTTCCTTCCAGATGCCCAAAACAGGGGTGGTTAATACCCAATCAGCCAGGTTTTTTTTTTGAGGTTTGCTTGCTCGTGACACTAGATGTAAGTATAGCCAAAAGGTATGTTTTGAATAACTGGTGTTTAGGTCCTGTTGTGCCAGATTTCTTGCTTTGTTGCTTTTGGAGGGTTGTTTTGGGCTTTTTCTGTTGGTTTATTAGGCATTGTGCTGTTACTTCTAGAATACTGAGGGGGTTTGCACCAGTTGCCTAAGCTGTGAGATAATAGATTTAGAAGATAAAGTCATTAACAGCCTACATGTGTTTAAAGGGCACCGAAGAGAAAAAACAGATTTATCATAGTTCAGAACTGAAATGCCAGACCATACTGCACCACTCTGGTAAGGTAACACTATTACCCTGTTGGAAAGAAGAAATGAGTCACCATGGCACGGCAGAATCTTACGCTGTACACCTTGAGAGGCTGGCTGCGAAAATCAAGTCTCATCTCAAGCCGCTGGCAAACGTGCCTTGTCTTCTGGGGATGTAACACTCGCACCCACAGACATCATGTCCTCAGTCTGGCTATTCTGCAGCAGTTTGCTGGCTCGCCCATCTTAGGCTGCACAGGTTGGTCTGTGTCTGCAGGTGAGCACATCCCCATTGTTCCCTCTACCTGTCAGGGTTAGCAGTGCTTTGTAGTTAGCACAGCTAGGAAAATCCCCTTCTTCTTGACACTTAGGTCTTGGCTGCTCTGCTGGTTCTGTAGGGCAGTATGTGGTGTGGTAGGACACTGCTCTTGAGTGTTTTCCCTGAGTTTCCAGAGCTTAAGTTCTGGAAGTCAGGTCTGAAACAAGCTGAAGACTCTCCTGTGTGGATACAGGACATACCAAGGCAGTTGTCCGAGTGTGAGAGAGGGGTTAAGTTATCTTCGTGAATATAGGCAGTGACTGATGAATCCTGGAGGAGGAGATGCAGGCAAGACCAGTTTGGAATGCCAGAAGCATTGGACAAATTAGCAGGCATGTCTGAGAAAAAAAAAAAGAAGTCAAAGACAGAGCAGGAAGAAACTGGGCGTGGGAAAAAAGAATGACATAGCAGAGTAATGGATATTCCCAAGGGTGGAATTTGGGACTTGGAAAACTGTAAGGAAGAGAGGAGGAACACTGTAAAAGACAGGATAAGTATCAATACCAAAAAAAATATTAGGCAAAGAAGGAGGAAAACTTAGATAGTAGGGGAATGGGAAGAAAATTGGAGAAACAAAGTAAACCAGGGTTGACTATGAAAACTGTGGCCAGTTGTGTAACTGTATCTAGTGTTTTGAACTAACCCACAAGTGTTAGCCATGATGCAAATTTGGCCAAAAATCAAAGTGTGGGATAACAAAAAAGAGCATTTTAAATCTAGTTTTAATAGGAAATATTTAAAAAGTGCTAAAATAATGCTAAAGAGGAAAAGAGAAGGACTAATATTACAAGGATTCTGTAAAATTTATGAAGTGTTCATCCTTGTTTATAGACGGATGAAGATATTTATGATTTCTGTAACAGTGGTTACCATTTCTTTTTTACTAAGAAACCATAATAAAAGCCGTAGTATACCTCCTGGTAAGAAGTGCAGTTGTTATCTTTTGTCGAGGAGCACTCAGAAATAAATAGTTTCGAATACTTTTCTGTATGTAAAGTGAAGATTTAGGGTTGTACATTATTAGGTAGCGATGGCATAACCAGTACCATCTTAGAGAATAACATAGCCACTTACTCAATTGCTCCTGTATAAGCAGAGAAAATTGACTAACTGTGAGAGAGCAGAACTATTTAGGGTTTTTTTTGTTAGGTCTTGCAGAAAAGAAAGCTTTTGTTCTTGTTGCTGCTCTCTGGCCTGAGTGGACCTGGAGAAGGAAAGATTAGTCTTCCCCTGGGAGCAGCTGCCCCTGCTTAGTTTGGGTAAAGTCCTGGTGTCCCAGTAGTGTCAGGGAATGAGAGAAAAACAAGCACCAGTACAGACTGGGGAATGCCTGAGAAGAAAGCCTGGAGAAGGCTGTGAGGGGACCTAATAAATGCTTATAAATATCTCAAGGGTGGGTGTCAAGAGGATGGGGCCAGACTCTTTTCAGTGGTGCCCAGTGACAGGACAAGGGGCAACGGGCACAAACTGAGGCACAGGAAGTTCCGTCTGAACATGAGGAAGAACTTCTTCCCTCTGAGGGTGACGGAGC
>Ga0181612_105353_pt1 | contig 15154 bp, 4 predicted proteins | sample HoacroProtozoa21_FD_119630 | JGI IMG/M metagenome (GOLD analysis project Ga0181612, IMG submission 119630) | Hoatzin crop microbial communities from Cojedes, Venezuel. Combined Assembly of Gp0051906, Gp0051904, Gp0051908 | reverse complement strand
TAGTCGGGCTGAGGATCATCTAATGGATGGAAAGGCAAATGAAGAAAGACAAGGGAAAACAGGGATATTCTGGAAGGCTGTTTTATAGCGCTGTGTCTAGGAAGAGGTGGCAGAAGAGTGTGCCTAAGAATGGGTGTGATGAGTCCGGGTGTCTGAGCTAGCTAAGGACAACCGTTTTGTCACTGAGCTTGCTGTATGACATGCAGCACTCATTATTTCGTGAAAAGCACCAGCTGTAAGCCAAACTATTTGAAAAAAGTCCCCCCCAAAACACAATTTTCAAGATGGATGTAAAATGGGTGCCTGAGCTGTTGTCACCCAGCATAGCTGACAGTGGTGGCTCCATTCTTTCAGAGGATTGTATCACACAGTCACCGTGGTTGTCCCCAGCGGGGTTACACTGCAAATATGCAAAATTTGATACAGGTCTGGATACTCATGAGTGCTAATGCAGTACCAGTCGCTTCCTTTAGGGCAGCATTTCTGAAGGCAAGCTAAAATGAGACAGCTTTTATTTTAAAAAAAAAAGGTGTTACTAACTTTAGTGTCTAGAGCTAGGAGGAGGTGATCAGTAGGTCAAGAACATGTATTTTGTAACCCAGAGTCTCTCATTTGTGTTCCTAAGTCAGTTACACATTTTATCTTTAGAGCTAAATTTTGGTCCCAGCGTTCCTTTTTCTCAACACCATTCTCTACGAAAGACAATGTCTACTACCACAACAAGAAAATTTATATTAGTGCTTTTTTTAGCATATAAATTTTGATCCTTTTGATTCACAGATAGATTCTTGGGAATTTTCAAGTTTTTTTAAAGGACTGAAAAAGTGCACTGTTTACATATAAGAGACACACAGCCTGAGTATTCAGGTTTACGTATCTTAGGTTCGTGGAGACAGGTTTGTGCAAATGTGTATGGCCACATCAGCCAAAAGAGACTGTTTGAAGAGCACTGTTTATATGTATCATTTTTGCAATTTGTTAATGCTGAATTGCATTTTAAGGGCCTCTTGAGGCCATCAAGTTTACCACTTGGGTAGATGCTGTGTTGTTAACATGGCTCCTGTTAAAATCCGAAGGCTCTGGTTCTCCACTTACATTTTGATTGTGATTCAATCCTTATTTCTACAACTCACATTTCACTGTTTTCTTCTCTTCAATTTTTTTCTCATCCCAGCAGCCATCTGGTACTTTCTTCTGTCAGCCAAGTTTCTGTTCTTTACCTGGAGCCTTTCAAAGAGAGACTCTAGAAGAGAGTGGATTAACAGTTGTCACTGGAAAATGAGTTTACTTCCAGCTGGAAAAGCTGTGAAATATAACTATTCGTTGATATGCTATGCATTTCTTCTTGGACACTTTTAATTCTATTTGAAGGCAAATACCTGGGAATAGTTTTCGATAGAGTTAAAAACCTGCAAGACACTTAGTATCTTTAAAGTGAGTTGGCTGACTTTACTTGTTCATATTATGCATGGGGTCACAACATAACAAATGGGTTCTTTAGCAGAAAGGTATTTGGGATTAGCCAAAGATGAGTTTTGAGACTTTAATCTGGGTCAGATTTAGTCCAAATGAAAGAGATTTGTGGGCATCCTACTATGCTCACTTTTCTTTTTCTCTTTCTTCTTTGTAGTAAACTCTGGAGGTTGTATTTGCCCTGCGTTATCTTTGTCCCTTTTATAATGAAAGTAGAAGTACATACATCGCTTGAGAATCAACCTATTCTCTTTTCTGTCCGTGGTTTATTATAAGCATCCAAAGCATAAAATTTGCTGTGTACTTTTAATTATTTCAAGAACTGAAATGTCTAGGCTAGTAGTAAAAGTGTCATGAAATTACTGTAAGGTTGCATGAGTTTTGGCTGTAAATCTTACTCACCTTGACTAGATCTCATACTTTAATTCACTAGGGTATAAAATACCATTTACATTAGTTCTTAGTTCACTTAATCATAATTAAATGACTTCAGAGGGCAATAATTCCTAGAGACTCTTTCTTTGATGTGACACAAATAACAAACTGTGTTTGTAATGTGAAGGTGTTCTACTTCACTTTTACATTTGCCCTAGCCTTATACAGCATATAATGTTCTCTTTAGGTATAGACATATGCTCTTGTTACATGCACCATATGGGTCACAGATGTGGCTGACATGGCTACATGACATCTTTTTTAATTTCATTGCACTATACCAAGGCTGTGCACAGACCTTTTCATGATGGTTTGAAGGGATTTCTGCCCAAGATTTTAATTTTTTTCACCTGAATGATGACTGGGGGGAGGGGGCCCTCTCTTGCTGCTATCGAGTTATATTGTATTAATAAAAACCCTTATGAAAGTAATATTTAGCTGCTGCTGAATTCGTTGTCACCTTAAGCATGGCTTCATTGCAGTGTACTAGTAGTTCCTTTGATTTGTATGTATACCTAATACTTGAGCTTTGCCTTGCTTTTCCTCTGCTGATCACAGTCAAAGGATACTTTTGGGAAAGAGAAGTGCCATCTATAGATTCTTCATGAACTTAAAGGGTTTTAAATCCAGTTCTATGTTTTGCAGCTACATTTTGACTTAAAATGCAACTTAAGAAATACTTTTACGTTAAGGAACAAATTTGGAAGTAGGACTTTGTTGCTATTCAATTTTGTCGTAGTGTATACAATTTTACTGATCTGAAATGCTAATATTATCCATTAACATAAACCAGCTCACTTTGCCTGTAAGTTCTGAACCAGAATGACAATACATTGCTCTCATGTAGCATCTTCTGTCCATGCACAGTAACCTATGAGTACTGCTACCATGGTAACCACTCTGGACCAAACTCGGGATTTCCATGTAAAGAACACAGATGTCCAGCTCTGAATGGGACATTTGGATGTTATCTCAGTCAAAATGTCTGTCTGTCTGTCTATCTATCTGTGTAAGCAACTAACTAAAGGCTTAGTGAACTCTTAGTTTTGTTGTGTCAGGTTGGAGGAACAGAAGTCATCTGACCAATAGTGCTGGTTAGGAAGTAAACTAATAAAAACTTCCAGGGCAATACTTGTTACATGTTAAAGGCTCTCATAATTTATTAGTGGTCTTTTTTGTGTTGCCTCCACACAAGCTGGATTAGTTCCAAGAGGAAAAATAATTTATCATATCAAAGTTGAAGAGGAGACTATTTGTGTTCTTCTAGTAGCAGCAAACGTACCCATGGAAGATGGGCGCCCAAGTTAGGTGGGAGGTGAAGACAAGTAATTACTTGCTTATGTCTAGTCATCAACAGTGAAAAGTGAATAACCACAAAATGGCATATTTGTATTAGGCAACTGATTCAACACTGTCCCTGTTCATCCAGTGAAACCTATCCTTGGCAAGACTGATGGAAAACTATATGCTTCAACCACCTAAACTGTTTTGTTACTTATTGTTAGTACATTGTGTAGCCTAATGGAAGGATAAGGGGACTGAGCTAGCACAATGCCCCAAAAGACAGGGCAGGAGAAGCCAGGGATGGAGGAGCACCTATCAGACTTAGATATAGTCTTTACTGCAATTTGAAGTTCTTTTGTGGGGCCTGTGAAAATCCTAACACCTTGCAAGTTTGCACTTCTTGGGGTACAAACAATTGCAATTAAGCCACAATATTTGCATGAAAATATTTTATACATGGAAAAAATTTCTTTCTTCTTTTCCAAAAGGTAAAAGAACCAGTCAGATGTGCAAGTATGGCATTTCTTTTTCACAAAACCAAACACTGAAAGGACATGGGCTAACGTGGAACTGCTTCAAGAACTCTGACAACCCAAATAGTAAGTCTTGTTCCTTTCTCTCAGATAGAGGATCAGGGATGAGGGATATTTGGGATTTTTGTTGCACATTTATTCCATAATCAGAAATGTCTTACTTCTGCCTACAGGATGAGACAAGAAATGAGAAACACACATAAAGTAAGTCTTTGTTTTAGTTTCGTCTAACATCTGTTCTTTTCACATAAGTAAAATATTACTACTTCTAAAATGTGAAATGTTTTCCCTAATTGACTAGTCAGGAGTTTAATGAAACAAATAGAATAATCTATTGTATCTCTTGTACCACATGTTGTTAGCAATACCTCATCCTCTGTCTCAAGACATCAGAAACGGAAAATCAGTACTCTAGATGAATAATGGGGAAGTCTATATGTATTCCAGTTCCTACCATCTTAAAGGACATATAGAAGATACATTCAGATATTTAAATATTGTGCTGAATTATGTATATTTTCTAATGTAAATGTCCGTCAGTTGGCAAATGTAATGAGAGCAGATTTTTCTTTCGATAAATTTGCTGCATATAATTCAGATGTTTTCCTACTCTTACTGAAAGCCACTCCAGTTTTCTAAATGCACTTGGCAGTCTTTTAATGCAGTTATTATCAGTCTCACTTAACTTTCCACATGACTTTACAAGACATCTCTAGCAGTGTATTGCACTCTCACTTCCCATGTACCTGCAGCCACTGGAAGAAAGTGTGGTGGAGCTCAGGAGATCCCTGCTGTCTGAGTCTCAGTGCACAATGACTTCCTAAGGCACAGGATGGCTTCCTGTCACTAATGCTATCTATGAGATCAGGGCAATTAATTTTATTAAATTTGGAAAGTTTTTATTTCAACTTTGACCTTTTATTTGAATAGACATTCATTTCAATTTGAAAAGCAGAAGTAGATTGCAATTCAAAGGAACTCATTTTTTCAAAATATTTTGGAAAGGACATTTGGATAGTTTCAAAAGGTTTTGGCTTTGTTTTAATGGGAAATTTGCCCAAATTAATTTGCTTCCACGGTTTCTGTTTTGCTGAAACAGCAAAGTGTTTTCTCACCCCTCCCCGCCCAAATTGTCTCTTCTTGATAAACCTCTGTCTAAATGTCACTGGCATTCGCTAACATGTCCACTGATGGAAATTAGATATGAATGATATTCATGTGGAAAGAAGCAATTCAGAAATGATTTTGAATTGACATTCACCAGTGTTGGCAGACATAATTGGGCTGATTATACTAAATATGTCTCTTTATTTTGCAGTCCAGAGAGGTTGGGTACTGTGAGCGGAACCATCTCTGGCACCTCTTGATCATAGTTTTTCCATCAATGTATATAATGTGTTCAAGGTCCCCCATGATTCTTTTCAGCTCTTAAGGAATTGTTTAGATGACTGCATTTCACCTTTCATCAAGCTTATGTTGTAAAAGATTATGCAAAGGTAAGTAGTGCTATTTCTGCAGAATAATCTTTATTAAAGGTCATGGCCTTTCTTCCTCCTTCTGAAACCTTAGACGAACCATAGGCTTTGTATCCCCTCCAGACATTAAGGGGTCCATTTCAAAGCAGCAAATGTGGGAGGTGTACACACAAATCTTTCTAACAAATAACAGGATTTATTTTTTTACTTGACCTTTTTGAGCATGACTTTGAAAATTTACCCGAGAACATCTATCTGAAAAGTCTTCAGTCACCACTCTCTAGGATAGAGAATTTATGGGCAGGCAGGGTTTGGGCTTTGCTTAACCTTATCTGTATGGCTGGAAGGAAAGCAAAAGATAATTGTCTCATGGCTGTTTAGCTTCCTTGGGCAACTACTGCCTGAGTTGACCATGACAGGGTACTGTTGTACTGGAGCCTACTTATATGTGTAGTAGAAGGTATGCAAGTAGCTTTGCTGCAGTACAAGAAACTCATTTCCCAGCCCTGTTGGTAGCCCATAACATCTTGACACACCATGCTGTTAAAATGACATTTCATCTTATCTGCTGCTTTTATATCAGCTTTTTACAGCAATCTAGAATGTACTTTTTGGAGACATTGTTTCTCTACATCCTAATAAGGTTCAGAGGTCTGAATTTCATCTTTAAACCATGGGTATTCTGCTTGGAGAAGTTTCTAACACAAAGAAGGGTAGACTGAGAAGACAGACTAATGACTGTAGAAGAGACCTGAGGGAGGGAGTGTACTCTTTAAAGTAAGGGGTACATGAAAGATATACAGACAGGGCTGTGAAGATAGTGGATGGGAGATCATCAAGATGGAACTGAGATCGAAGTTTGGCCCACGAAGATTAATGCTGAGCATTGAAAGGGAAGACTGAAAAAATGATCCCCAGGTCCGTTCCTGGTGTTTCATGTCATAGGAGTCATTGATATGAAGGACAGCCACAACAGAACAACTTGAAATTCCCCTGGCACATTTACTTGCTAGACCTGCCTGAACTCAAATGGGTTGATACTAACCCTTCCCTCTGGGAGCCCATGAATTCCATGGCAGGTTTCTTAGTGCTCTGTGATGTTGTCAGTCAAACCCAGGCATTTGGCAAGTCTTGTAGAGAGGAATTCTGTGCGCTTGGCTTAACGAAGGCAGAGATCAACCTTGTATTGAAGGTGGGAGATGTTTCACGTATTCAGGACAGGTGCTGTAGAAAGGCATTTGAGACCTAGTGTGACCATTTCCTAATGTACTTTCAGACTATCTGTGCCCCAAGAGGTTCTGAAACAGGAAAGAACCGGTGCTGAGCCAGAAGCAATCTAAGGAAACAAAAAAGCAACTGGATGAATTAGATGGGATAAGTCATACAATTATATAAGCGGATACAGTCAAAGGTAATTTTAGCAAGTAAGTTTTTGACTGTGCGCACCAGACACAAAATCTCCAATATCACAGCATAATTCTTTGGTCTAAATACCACTATCAACTCAGAATAAATCAGGGAAAAAAATTTCGATTACCCCTTAAGGAATGAACGAGGGTGGGGGTTGTGGTTTTTACACGGTAAAAAACAATCACGTCTACTCTTGGATGTAGCTGTAGATGAGGTATTTCTTTAATAGTGTATTGCTACTGATATATGGCCTCCAGAAGGTATACTCCATCTGGATGCACGATTCATTCAGATAAATTACTTATCAAAACCTGGGATCTGTAGTAGAAAAGCAAGCAATTAACCTCTCCTAATAAGAGCCAGAAGTAGGCCTTAAGGAAGTTACAATGAAGCAGAATAAAGCAGGTAGCTGGTGTTTAGTTTCCAGAGCAAGTTTTAACACCAGCAGATGGTGCTAAAATGTCCATTAAAAGGAAGAAACTCCAATAATCCAAACATCTCAAATTTCCTTAAAATCATAAACTGTCAGGGAAAGATAAATTGAGATACTTAGCTAATTGCTGTGGAAAGTTGAATCTAAGGTGATGTTAGTCATCTTTTTACTTAGACTAGCATAACACACATGAAGATGTGTGTAGCCCTTGTCTTCTAGTTTGCTTTCAAGACGGATCAATTTTCCTGGAGTCAGGTCTTTACCTTGAATAAGGTGGTTCAAGTATTTCAGGAATTTTCATTCATATTCACTGAGGATTAAAAACTTTGTTGTATAATTTTGCTGATTAATGAAAAGAAAGATTTAACATTTTTAGACTCATTTTCACCCTGAACAACTAGTTGGAAAAACTGGCAATTGTTTTTCTAAGGATATTGCTGTATAATTTTGTTAGTCACTGAAGGGAAGATTTGTTATTTTTTATGTACAGAAGCCCCTAGCATCATGTGAAGAATAATTTTAAAAATACATTGTAGAGGAGTTGCATGGCTAACTCGGGGAAATTTGGTATAGGAATGCAGAATTTTTCAGTTCTAATTCAACAGGTCACATTGGACTGAAGCTGACAACTACTGAAGGCTGCTAGCCACTAAGAAGTGTGTCCCACGAAGTGGCCTGCAGCCACCCCAACCAGTCCACATCCAGAACAACAAATGAAAACCTTCTTGACAGCCTCTGCAAAGGGGGCATGCCACAGAAATGGCTCTTTTCCTCTTAGACTAAATCTAATATGTATTTGCATTGTGTGCAGTAGCAAAGAGAAAAATGGCAAGGGGGTTGAGGGGTGTAGATCCAGAGAGTAAGTGATCTCAGAACTAACCAGAGTGAGTTTCTTTCCTAAGTACTCAATAGTTTAAATAGTACCCACTTTTGTTTGGTTCACTGAGTGTCATCCCCTCAGGTATGACTGTGTGTTTTATGCAATAATTGCTCAAATGTATGGATTAATAATTATGGTGATTTAGGGTCAGAGCTGGGCACATTTCTTTAAGCAGCATAAAGAAATTGTGCTGAAATTTCTGAGCACTAATGCCACAACAGAGCCCCAAAGCAACTGACAGGCATTCAAAATGCTATGTTCTAACTTGAAATGTACAGCCCTGGAAGATTTGGGAGTTGAAGACTCTGCAGCAAACTTAGCTTCGATTTAAAGGACCTTGGCTGCATAACCAGTGACTATTTTATGTCACATCAGAGGATGAAGCAACATATCAGTACAGTGAGTCTAGAGAATCTGCGAAGCCAGTCCTACAAAATGAGACCATCCTTTCTAAGGATCTAGAAATTATTCCCAGCAAGATAATTAATATACAATTACTTCTAGCAGAATAATTTTATCTAATGTATCCAAGAGTGGTGGGCACATCCTCATGTCTCTTACATGTACTTGTGCCAGTCTTGCCTAAATAAGGCGTGAGAAACACCTTCAGAGTTTATCTCAAAATAATGTAATACGGCTTCCAAATATCCATTAATTGTGCAACCACTTGGGACTGCACATATATATCTCCCTGCTGCTCACTTTATGAATACTCCTCTGTAAGAATCATCCAGCTGACAGAGTAATGCAAGGCATAGGAGTACACAATGACTTATTACAATTTCCTACTTAATTATTTTTTGGCAGTGACGGTGTACAATTATTTACTGACCTGTTGAATTGGTCACTGAATTACTGTGAAATGCAGATTCTAAGAAGCACTGTCATTTTGATAATTAGAGGCTCTGTCTTACGAGAATGTGTGCTTGTTAAGTTGTAATTTGCTTAAAAAATAATTAAAGACAGAGGTTATTTAGGAAGGAAGGCTTAAGACCAAGATTATATTCAAAGGAAATTAAAGACAGGAAGCCCCAGGGTATTACAGCCCTGCCATGCAGCTCCTATTAAAGAAAATGAAGTCTTACAAGCGGCATAAACAGTGATGTCTGCCATAAGGCTGCCCAGCACTTTCTATTATAAGATCCTGTTTTCTATTGCTTATAACTTTGCCAAACTTAAACCATTTGGGCCAAAATTTTCCATGCTGTCTGCCTTGGGCAAATATTTTTGAAAGTTTACTCTAAAATGCTCAACCATTTCTGCAACTGGGGTTAGGAACAAAACCCCATGATATTGTTTTGCCTGTTTACAGGGGTATGTGTAGGTACGCGTGTATATATGCCCATATGTAAGTATAAATAAAAAACTCCGTCTTTTTGAGAAATATTAGTACTTCCATGGTCTGTAGAGAGGACTTGAAATTTGGCCTTTTTTTTTAATGTGGAAAATGACAATTTTAACGTGCTCTTGGGAGAGTCTTTTGAATTTGCCAGCTGGTTTTGGGAGATGCCAGCAGAGAGCTCCAACATGGAAAGAGCACACAGGCAGTCTACTTGGCAGCTAAGCTGAACATGGGCTGAAGAGGACTTAGCAAGCAACTGCATTCCTCTGGTTGCACTGTAGCTGTAGTAAGTCTGGACGGAAGATCAGAAAACAGGAATGACCGACTCTCCTAAGCTCTCTGTGCTCCTCTTGACTAGTCCTAAGGCAGTGGAGAAGAGCAGGAGTCTACCTTACTGTATCGCAAAAGGTGAAGCACAGTGGGTGAGGGAAAGAATGGCAGGGCAATAGGATAGAGGCAAGAGGAAAGAAAAAGAACTTAGGAAGGCAAGGATATAGAAACAGTGAAAAAAATTAGTAGCAAAAAATTGGAAAGGGTGCTCTGGAGAGAGTGTAGAGAAACAGGAACAGAAGTGCCTAATAACCGCTACCCCTCTGCACTGGAAACCCAAAGACATGGTTTGTTTCTCCATTTCTTTCCAGTGGCAAGAGTCAAGCAGAGTATGTTGTGTATGTCAGGGAGGCTGACCACCTGCTGTGGTGGAACTCTATCTGATGACATTTGATTTCCAGTGTAAGCATTTTAAAGCATTTAGTCAAGTCAATAAATACCCTTTTTCCCTCTATATACTATTAAAATAATGTTTACAATGTGAAGTCAAAGGTCTAATGATGATTAATTAAGAACGTAAACATAATTTTAATAGCTTGTGGGGTGTAACTGTTCGCTATGTCCATTTGCCACTCACCTACAGCTTTCACCATGTGCCTCTCCTGCACCACATGCTCCCATCTTCCTTCTCATCACAGCCCTCTTCAGTGAACTTCTTTGCTACTCTCCTCCCCTCATATGCCCTTATTCTGCACGTTCCTTTTTCATTTCTCTTTTAGATCATCTCCCTCAAATCCTAGTCCCTACGTTTGCACTTTTTTCTGCATTCTCTTTTCCTTTCACTGCTGTGAACAGACACAGCATAGTCCTATTGCCAAAGGCCATATCTTGGTTTCTTTTTTAGCCTGCCTGTCTCTTCTCTAGATTTGCACAGGCTGTCTGTGGGTAAATCTTCCTGTCTCTTCCAGCATGGCATGCAGAGATCCTGCACTTTACATAAACATATACACTCACAGGCAAAGGCTTTTCCGGGCCCCTCTCAGTTTGTGTTTTACTAAAGCCATGTCGTCCTCTCTGGTCTTGCTTTCTACAACATCGCCCTTAAAAGTCCATTCAAACTCTGCTACTTAGATCATTTTCCTGGCTCTTCATATATTTCACACGTTCTGCTGTCTTGCTCTTCCCTCTTCCACTTTCACCTTGTTCTATGTTTCAGATGGTACTGCATCATCATTACCAGCTTTCTTCATTTTTCAGCAATGCAAGCTTTTCCCACATGATGGTTTACGCCTGCAGTCATTTCCATGCTTTGTCTCGTCTTGCAAGGTGTCAAAGAAAGCCTACAAAGCTAAAAGTTTATTATTATTTGAAATTTTTCTTAAAACTAGCTTGTATCACAATGCTCCTGACTAGGTAGTGACGTGCCAATCTATATAAGCATCTGTATTCAGATTACTGCTGCCTTGTCTTTCCATTCATACCACCCCAACTCACTCTTTTTTTCCCTTGATTACTCTGTTTCCTGAAATTAACCCAGATTATAAGATATGACCTGCCTTTTTTACAATTTGTGTACAGTACCTTGCAAGATACATCTTTCTTCAATCCTTGACTGGCTTTAGGCAGCAGCACGATATACATAATGTTAAAAATAATTGATACGACTTTGAAAAAAAACAGTAATTTAGAAATTTGCATTTTGAAAAATGCATCTTAAAGGACTGAGTCTGTTTCATCACAGTGGGACTACTGAAGCAGTAGCACAATCTCATCTTTATGTAATTAGGAGAATATATCCTATGTTATTGTTGAGCATTGGAAATATTTTTGGAGATTTTTTTCTTTAATCTTACATTGTGTGTGTTGTCTTTGCAACAATACTTCTTGCTATGGTAACAACTCTTTTATTGGAATCCAGAGCATGAATGTGTAATGGTGCATCGACCCTGTTACTCCTGAGAGAAATGAACTTTAGGAAGATTTGTTTTGGCCAAACTTTCAAGGAGGAAACAAAGTGTAAAAATGTGCATTAACTGGAAAAAAAGGCTTACTTTTAAGCAATATTTCCCATTATTATATGCCATTGTCCTTTTGTTACAGCCTGAAGTTTGAAGACATTAGCTATTTTTTTGTAAATGACAGGGTGGGGAATGTTATTTTGCTCACATTATTTTATTCTCATCATTTTTCACATCAGAAAGGGAATGGTTTCTCTCTTGAGTCAAATGAGCAACAGCTGGATCTTCCTGTACCCCCTCCCATTCTTCTAACTGAGGATCAACATCAGCTGTGGCTTTGTGCTGAGGCACAGTGTGGGATGAAGACTGTAATTTAGCATCTTATTCAGCTGATATGAATATGTAATTATAATTAGGAACTCCAGGGTCCATCAACGCATGTATGAGCCTGGAATTTAAGTTGTATTTGGACGTATTATAAGTCTAAAATCTCTAATGGGTAATAAACCTGCAAGCCAAGAAAAGCCAGAGGCGAGAACTTTGTCTGGAGGTACTGTAGGGCTTCCCTGGAGGTCCTTCAAACAGTGAATCATCAGTGTTGAAATGCTTGCAGCTGAATTCCCAGCTCAGGCTCAACTACAGAAAGAGAAGGAAGAAAACTACAGGTAAATTGGGCAATTGAATTGTCTACTCAGAGTACTAGCATAACAGTCAATAATGAGCGCAACAGTATCTGACTGGTCCTAATTCTGCTCTATGCTAAGGACTTTTAAAGATGTTCCAGGCATTGTCTTTTCTGTCTAAAGTCAATGGGAGAACCTGTCTAGTGATCAAGAAAAGACACCTGTGTCTAGGGCCTTCCATCTGGCATCAGTCTTACAAACTGTTCTTTCCAGAGGCAGGATCTTGCATTTCATACGTGGACTCAGCTCTCTGGTAATTTGGAACAGAAAGGGAGTAGTAAATATTGCTACTGTTAAAGCTTTTTCTTGTAGTGGCTTTGTAACTGTTGTGACCTTCTAATACAAGTAAGGATTCAAACTTTGTTAACGATGGAGGGGTTTATAAATGAAATTCAGTGTATTCTTTACCCTAATCTCTGAACTAGTAGTTACTAGATCTTTTTATCCCTGTTCCACCTTTCAGATACCACTTGTTTTCACTACACATTCATACAAGTAATACAGAAAAAGGCTAAAACTGTTACCTTTCACTCAGGTAAAACTCCATGAATGTCAGTGGGTTCAGATCTCATTCACAAAAGTGCAGCTATGATACTTTTTTTTTTGTTAAATACACCTTTAGTTTTCGCTGTTGTCAGGGGTATATGAACAGGTGTTTGCTGCTGTAACTGTAGATGGAACTAGGTTCTGTTGTGTCTGCTCTACTCCAAGTAAAAATATGAGAAAGCTTTTTGTATGTCTGATGGTGATTCAAAAGTCTGAAAATCTGTGAAGACCTTAGCAGTCCTTCAGGTTGAAAGGGTCACGTAAATGTAATATATAGTTTTAATATAAAGGGTGAGGAAAAAGTAATTTCACTGTGATTGAAAAATACCTCTTGGCTTTTCTGAATTCCCAAAAATTTCCAAACTGAAGAATTGAAAGAGTAACTGCGTAAGATTGTCGGAGTCAAACAATGTTATTCTAAACTTATTCTCTACTTGCTTCTCAGTAGTGTTTCTTTTTTTAAAGCTAGTTAGTTGGCCAGCTGTTTGCTGGACTGAATCTAAAATTGTACAAGGGGCTACATTTGAACCGAAGTCCTGTGTATTACTCTGCTCTTTGGAAACATTCCAATGGCACAAATATAAAAGTTTGAGGGCTAACCTAGAATTGATTTTTACTTATTACTGTATTCAAGGAGGAGGATTATTCCAATTTTTAATTTTATTGATTTTGCAAATTTGCTGCAAAGCCAGTAAAGAAAATTTCTAAAACTTAAAAATTGAACATTTTGCCTCTGTCAGAACTTGGGACCTGCTAATCATTTTGACTTCTGTGTGGGCTAAGAAGTTGATATTCTGGACATGGTCATGATTTTTTCAGCCTGCTTGTCACATGGAAACAGAAACACCTTTTAGTCACAGGTGTCAACCTTGCCTTCTGAGCTTCCTTTTCAGGATTTTTTCCTGTATCAGCAGGGCCCAGCTCAACCAGCTTTCCTTTCTGTGTGACTTTTTTATTTCCAAAAAATTCAGACCTTTAGATTTAATTTTTTTTCATAATCATGTCAAGGTCCCATGCATATTCCTGAACAATAATTTTGTTTTCATTGAGAGTTCAAATTCTGCTGAGTGATTGTGACCTCCGTTTTCTCCCTGTTGCAGAGGGCTATGGAGGAATGACTGGAACAACATCCTAAAAGTGGGGAAAATGACAAACAGGCAGGCATATCCTGGCTCCTCACTTATTATTTATGCTGTATTTGTTTTCCTTCCATCTTGTAAATTTAGTAGGTTCAAAGCAAACATTTATGATACTATGGTTTTTTCTAAATTTTACAGTCAAAATTCACTAAAATCTGTAAAATGACAAAATTTATTAGAAACTTGGTATTCTTATCCAAGTAACATTATTACATAAAAGAGTAGCTTGCTCATTGCACAGGCCAGTGCTTGGTGAACCTCACATAAGCATTAATTTGTCATCACATGATAAGATCAGATAAGCAACTGTGAAGTGTCATCTGGTACCTACAGCACCTCCATGCCTGCACATAGCTTCGTGTGTTGCAGAAAGGGCCAGCAGGGTCCTACTGAGCCTACTAAGTTGTGTAGCTGAAGAGCTTTTCCTCAGAAAGGAGACTGATGTTAGAAAGCAGGATTTGATCCATGTCATGAATGTATCTGAGGTTTGAAAACAGATGCGTAGGCTACTCAGAGTCCCCAAAGAAGGTGATTTACAGTTAGACTTGACAGTCTTATTGAAGTTGATAGGCTATATAGTGAGCAAAGCAATTCATAATTATAATAGGTAGAAAATATCTCTTTGAAAGATGTAATTTGCTTAGATAGTGGATCAGCTCAGAACCATATGCAGGCCTTCCATCTGATGCTGTCTGAAATGATGTTCTGGACACACACTTCCTTCAGCCTGGGAGAAAAAGGAAACCTATTGTGTGGATGGAGTGAGGACGCCGGCCATTGAAGGTGCCCTATGGAGTTACGGAAACATTTTGGGATAGCTCTTTGTCTTCCCGCTTTCGTGACTTCCAGTGAGATTCACACAGGTTTGAAGTGAACACCTTGATGGGATGTTGCTTCTCACAGAAGTTAATAACTAGAATTTCCCTTTTGCCACAGACCGGGCTTCAGCTGCCACAAATCCTGTAACTGAGCCTTTCCAGGAAGGGTCTGACTACAATTGAATGTCAGCACTTGATCTTCAGAGGGACCAGAAATCAATTCTGTTTTGAGATATGCTCATTGGCCATAGAGCAAACTTTGGGTGAACCTGCAGCTAATCATCTCACCGTAGCTGTGGTGACTAGCCAAGGTTTTCTCTGTGTTTTAGTGCCCAGAAGAAGAAGGAAAATCAAATAAATTTTGCATTATTTTATGAAGTAATTGATTAGTATGTAAGCTGACCTGAAGCAGCACTCTTCCAGCCACACTGTAATGTTAAAACAGGTGGGATGGAATTGTACCATCATTTGATCT
>Ga0181612_105951_pt1 | contig 15155 bp, 12 predicted proteins | sample HoacroProtozoa21_FD_119630 | JGI IMG/M metagenome (GOLD analysis project Ga0181612, IMG submission 119630) | Hoatzin crop microbial communities from Cojedes, Venezuel. Combined Assembly of Gp0051906, Gp0051904, Gp0051908 | reverse complement strand
TTCTGCCTCTTTCTTTTCATTCTCCTCCGCACCGCGGCGGAGGGAGGGGCGGCCGCGTGGCGCTTTTTGTTGCCGGCGGCAGCCAAAACCAAAACAAGCCTTGACTGGCTAGAATGTTGGCATTAATGAGAAACTTTTTTCTTCCCCCCACTGGTGGTCACAGGGTTTTTATGATACCTGACACATCCACCAAAGCTCTCAGATTAGGTTGGATTCTTACTCTAAATTCTCTAGTGTTTTAGCAAGAGTAGTATATATTCCTTTGTATTGGAGTTTTAATAATTCTGACAAAGACCTCTTAGTTACCCCAAGTATTTTCTTAGAGTGTTATCAAAGAGTCTTCAAGGTATGGTCTTGCAGAGGGCCACATTGTACCTTACCAACCTGATGGCTTTCTCGGATGAGTTGGGTGACTCTGCCACAAGGGGAGAGAAGTGGATGTTAGTTTTTGTTGGGCCATGTTAAAAATGAATCTTTTAGTACTGTTTTCAGGCAGGATTTTTTTTACCTGATATTTTGTTTTTCATTTCACTCCAGGGCCATTACTGAGCAGAAACAGAAAATGAAGCGTCTAGGGTCAGATCTGACAAGTGCTCAGAAAGAGATGAAAGCAAAACATAAAGCCTATGAGAATGCAGTTGGCATTCTTAGTCGTCGCCTACAGGAATCTCTTGCTGCAAAGGAATCTGCTGAAGCAGAGTTGAGCAAACTGAAAGCACAAATCGCTGACGGCGGAAAAAACCAGATTGCTCAAGTATGCAGATGTCTTTTAACATTGTTAGCACAAAGATAGAGCTATCTTGTTATTAAATACAATTCTTGAAATATTATTTTACACTGAAGTGATGAAAATATTTTGAATATGGAGCTGGATAAGAACATGGTATCAGTGTTCTGAGCACTGAGAATTTACTTAACTACATTTGAGAGAGGTGATTTGGCAGGCTTTGGTTTGGTTGGGCTTTTTTTTTTCTTTCTCCTCATTTTATTTGTGTCTTTCAGGTTACCAATTGTAATCCAAGCTCAAGAGGATGATCAGCCTTAGTGCTAAATTTCCTGATTAATTTTTACAGCTGTTTTTTGCCTTTTTTTTAGCATCTGAAGATTTTCCACAATTCTAACACTTGCTGCTTTTTTCTCATTGACAGTTAAAAGTTTTTCAGAGTGGCCATAACTTACTCATTTATGCTTTTGGTAAGAAAATTAATTTAGTAGGGGAAGCTCCAGTTCCTTGGACCAATGGAGCAAGATATCAAACACACTAACAGCAGTAGCTGGATGCAAGGGTGGAAAGCTCTGAGCAAGACCTTAACATTAAGCACTAGCACCTCATTTAATATTTGTTATAGAAGTAGACTTTCACAAGAATGAAATTACTTCTGTAGATGGGGGATATATTAATCACACTTTGTCTTTAGGAAAGGATTCAAGCTCTGGAGACAGAATTGCAAGCTGTTAGCAGCAGTAAGTTGATGCTGGAAAAAGAGTTGCAAGAAGTGATTTCACTTACCAGCCAAGAGCTTGAAGAATACAGAGAGAAAGTGCTGGAACTTGAGGATGAGGTGATTTGCTTGAATTTGTATGGTGGATGGGAAGGTGACAGTAAAAAGTGCCTCAGAGGCAGGGATAGATTTTAGTACTATAATATTATTCCAACAATGCAGGAAATGAGAATCTTACATAGGAAACATTGTGTCAGAGACACTTGCTAATTTTGCTGCCTTGTGCTGATTCTTTGTGGTTTCATGAATCATTGTTGTACAGGGGAAAAGATGATGAGAGAGAAAAGTAGTTCCTGTATTAGATACCAGCTGTGTCTGGTCATGAGACTGTGAGGATCCATGCATCACTGTCTTTTGAAACTGTCTGGAGTCATGGATGCTCAGTGATTTTGAGGCCAGGGTGGTGGTGTTCAGTTGTAGAGTTGCACAAAAAAATTGTACATATCAGGTACTCTTGATCTGCACCTGAACAGTACCCCTGGATTCTGCTTTCATTTTAGTCTTCCAAAAGGAAAAAATATCTAACTGAACTTATTTTGATGCGTTCATTTAAAAAAGAAAAAAAAAAGAAATCCCACTCTGGGAAAGCAAGACATTTAATGAGTTTAGCTCACAAATTTTTTGTAGTAGTAATTTGGAGTTGTTTGGTTTTGTTTGTTTGATTTGCTTTGTTGTTTTTTTTTCCTCTGGCTATAGCTTCAGGAATCTAGAGGCTTCAGGAGGAAGATAAAACAGTTAGAAGAAATTAATAAGAAGTTGGCCCTTGAACTGGAGCATGAACGTGGAAAACTTACAGGTCTTAGTCAGTCCAACGCTGCTTTGCGGGAGCACAACAATATCCTAGAAACAGCATTAGCGAAAAGAGAGGCAGACTTAGTACAACTGAATCTACAGGTATTTGACCTTTTGATACAACATCTTAAGAAAGGAATTAGCTCATATTTATGATAAGAGGATGTAGATATCTTCACTCATGATACAGAGTTGTTACATTTTCTCCAGATCTGGATCTCCCATATGTTGCATAACAGCAGTAATATAGGGGGCTGAACAAGAGATCAGAAATGAGACTTTGCACTAAACAGAGCTATTTCTTTTGGAGAAAAACAAATCACACTAAAATATTTGTAATAGTGAAAGTGTGGCTCACATAAGTTAGCTGGAACATACAAATGTGTAATCGGGGGGTATAAACAAATGGGGAATATAGGCAATGAGCTACCATTTAACCATAGCTACTTTTAAGGTTCAAAGTTGCCATGAGGAAAGAGTTATCAGTGAACAGTGGAGAGAAGTTTTTGCAGTCCCTGAATTGGCTTGTGTTTATATTTCCTCCACTGGCATTTCTGGTCTTCCAGTGAGCCTGTGCAAAATGTGCTTTTGTTTTTGTGATGTCATACAGGTTAAGGCAGTCTTAAAGAGGAAAGAGGAAGAGGATCAGCAAGTGCAACAACTTATTCAAGCTTTACAGGCTTCCTTAGAGAAAGAAAAGTCAAAAGTTAAAGACCTTAAGAAGCAGGTAATGGCTTATCTTTTAATTTATTTACTTAAAAGGTGATTTAAATGTTAAGTATTTGAAAAGTGGCTTGAAACAAAATCCTTGCTTTACAATAGCCTGCTTTCTGCAGGGTCTCCGTCATGATGGCTGGTAACTGAAAGATGAGTTGATGTCTTTTCTCTTGTGCCCTGAGTTAAGCATACTCATAGATTACCAGGAAAGTTCCATTCTGATTTATCATGGGATGTATCCTGCAGTGATAATACTTCATCTAAAAATTCACAATGAAAAAGCAGTCTAGCAAACGTGCTTCTTCCATTATATCCAATTATTCATTGCCATTAGCATTAATAAGGATAACGACACTAATAAGTTTTGTAGACAAAAAGAGAAGTGTTAACAGCTGCACAACCTCCTTCTTGATTTGTTTTGTACTCCTTCAGTCTAGCTCCCTTTATGATGCACCTACAGTGATAAAGAAAAATTGCATCTTTTTTTTCTTGCAGGAAGCAGCAGCCAAAATGGATGCAGCACATAACCGCTACCACTACAGAGCTGCTGCGCTTGAATTCGGTGAAATCAAGAAAGAGCTACATGCCAAAGAACTGCTTGTCCAAGCCCTTCAGGCTGAAGTGGACAAACTGCAGTAAGTAAATGTCCAAGTTCTTAGAGAATAGTAAATAAAACAAATCCTTTGAAAAGACATACATCAATGAATTTTTGGGTTTGCCACTCTGGAGGGGATTATGTTGAAATGTATCCCAGCTGAGCCTTACCATAAGATGCGTGTTTGGACTCTAGGCAAATACTTGCATTTTTCTGTATTTTCATAATTCAGTTACACCTGAAGCGCGTGCTGTATTTGAGCTTCAGCATCTGCTTGTTTTACTGTTTCAACACAGGTTTCTACTATTTCATGTTACTAGTAAGGATTAACACTTCATATATATCCTATTCTCTCTTTCACATCTCTGAGGAACTGCATAGAGGATGAATAAGATTGTTGAATGTATTCCACAGTATATTCAAATTCAACTTGTTTTCTTGTATAGGACATATTTTCTTAAATTATAAGAAATTATGAGCCCTACATGAGAATGGATATAATGCTAACCCTATTCCTCTTAAAACAAAAGCAAATTGCTGACAGGTTTTTTGTTTTGTTTTGTTTTTTTACTGCATAATCTATTGTTTGTAGTCTGTAACTGGAGTTAGTCTGTAGTTTGTAACTGGACTACTACCAAGGAGTTTTGTTTGGGGTGTTTTTTTCAGTACGTAAGGATACATTCATGCATCTGTCTCGTATAAAATCTTTGTGATTTAACTGTTGCTGTGAATGTGTTGGCAAAGCTTTCAGTCAAAGCTGCAGCTAACCAGGTTCCATGCCCTGTCATGTCATTTGTGGTTGCATAGCTAACCCAGTGAAGTACTTGTTTTAAAGGACAGATTGAATAACTGCTGTGTCTGTTAATCCCGCTGTGCAGGGTAGAGAATGAAAAACATTCCCAGGAGGTATCACAGTTTCAGCAAGAGCTGGCAGAAGCCAGGTCTCAGCTCCAATTTCTGCAGAAAAAGCTGGATGACAAGCTTAGTGAAGAGCCTGTAGTAAGCCAAGAGGTAAAACTGCACATTTACTGTGTTTATCCTTATTTATGCATTGTATGACTTCATTTGTCTTTAATTCAGCATTTTTAATGAAGTTTTGCTAGGTTTTCTTAGAACCAGGAAGGGTTCATGAGACATACATAATATATTTCAGATTTTGTGGTTGATTGCACCTGTAGAGAATTCTAATGATACTATTTTTTCTTTTTTTTTTTTTTTCTTTTTTTTCTGGTAGGTGGAAGACCTGAAGTGGGAAGTCGAACAAAAGGAAAGAGAAATGGAAACACTTAAGCAGCAGTTAGATATGAGTGAACAGCGCAGCCACAAGGAGTTAGAAGGGATGCAAGTTGTCTTGCAGGTATTTAATCTAGCCGGTGGAGATTCTGATGGATAAGTGGTATTGCTATAGGGGGATAACTAAAACAATATTTTTTTATTGTTTAAAAGCATACTTACACTTTCTGGTACTTTTTTTTATATATAAATTTTTATTCATAGAAACTTGTTCACTATGTGCTTTGCAGTGTCTTTTCTGTTTTACTTTATGCCATTAGCTTCTTATTTCTTTGACTATACACCATTAAAATAGGCTACAGACTTTTTTAAATCTTTTTTTCTGCCAGGGCAAATTGGTTTCAAATAGCGGTGTTGTGTTGTTTCTTTTTCTAGTTTCCCCTGTAAACTGAAAAAAAAACCCCAATAAACAAACAAACAAAAAAACCAAACCAAAAAAACCTTAGTTGGCTGAAATTTTTATACCATTTTCCTGCATCACATTGATTCTCTTCCCATTTAGAATATCAAGACTGAGTTGGAACTGGTGAGGGAAGACCTGTCAGTGACTCAGAAGGATAAGTTTATGCTGCAGGCTAAAGTGATTGAACTGAAGAACAGCATGAAGTCACTACTACAGCAGAACCAGCAACTGAAGTTGGACCTGAAGCATGGCAAGATGAAGAAGGTATTTAAATAGGAAGAACATATGTTGTAGGGTACTGGAAAATACTCTGCTAATGCTCTTAAAGTACCGGAAAATACTCCACTGCAGGAAACCTGGTGAAAAATCTGAACTGAAATGTCTACATGTGATACAGACTTACTGATGTTCTGATATTTAAATGATAAATACAGGCAGATTTGCAGGCAAAACTAACTGTACTGATTTTGACTTCCCACATTTTACTTCAGAAATCTTTGTGTTTAGCATATTATCTTACATTTTTACTTATAATAATAAAGCAAAAAAGATAGCACTTAAATAATGAATCATGGGCAAATATGGAGTTAATAACTTCTTAATGTTCATGAGTGTATCCTCTCCATACTGCCTAGTTTTTCATCCTTCCACAGTTTCAGAAGGTAAATATTAGTGGTTTCTCTGAGTTTTCTGATTTGCTACTAGTACACAGAAAATGCAGTAATAGTAGATCTCTTGCTCTTTCCTTCCCTGAAGTAATTCTCTCACTTAGTGAGATAGAATTTTGTATGGAAGCCTCCATTTCATTTTTTTAGACATTGGTCCTGATACCTCATCCTGCAGATTCCAGAATTTCCTAAAGGATTTCTTTGATTATACTTAACTAATTTTTTTTTTCTGAATTGTTCTATTAACTATACTGAAATAATGTTATTAAAATGTGTTGTGAAGATGCAAGTAATTTGCTTTAAACCTTCCTGTTTGATTTCTTTAGTAGGGCGAGTTCTTGAGTAGGTCCTTCTAGATGCTGTTTATTTACTTATGAGCATGGCTAGAACATGACATTAGGTTAGGAACTTTCGCTTGTGACCCATGAGATTTAACATGAATGTGCTTTTGATTCCTAGTGTATAACGCAGATATCTACCAGTAGTGTGATGTGAGACTCTTTCTGTATGGTAGAAATGATGCTGATAAAATAACTGAATTGTATTTCTGACTCTTCTTTTTTTCCTTTAACCAGAGCAAGGAACTGAAAGGAGAGAATAATTCTTCAAATCCTGTGACTCCAGTCAAGATTCCCGATTGTCCAGTGCCTGCTGCCCTGCTGGAAGAACTTCTGAAACCATTGACAGCTGTGAGCAAGGAGCCTTTAAAAAATCTGAACAGCTGCCTCCGAAAATTAAAGTATGACCTGTTATTTTACACCATATTAAATAATCTTAAGAATGTTTCCAAGAAACCAGCTGCCAGCTGGAAAAAAAAAAGGATTTGTAAAATGAATTCTTTTCCTCTTATTGGGACTATATTTAGGACAGGAGCATGTTCTGTAAGTGCTTGCCTATATGATAATGAAATAGGGAAAGAAGCCTTTACAATAAACTAGACAAAATGTCCGTTCTAAATCGTACACAGCAGAACAGACCAGAAACAGCTATTTCTAGTTTTTCTTGCTGGTCGAAAAGCTGGTCTGTGTCTCTTTTCACAGCATTAGAAAGGCTGCTCATGATATGAGCTCAGGCAGTGAGTTAGTAAGAAATCTCTAAAAACAAAGTTCATTCTGCCAAAAATGTTGTCAGATCTTCCCTTACAAGGTTGCACATGAGATTCTGAGCAGGAGCTCAGGAACTTCAGGAAGACGGGGAGTTCAGGTTATTAGGAGAACTGGGCTGCTATTACCACCTCAGTTGGTGTTTGAGGGGGGCGAGCATGTGATATGTGATAATGTTCTGTGGTCCTGTATTACCAGACTAGTTGCTTTGCCAAGTTGGTATCTGACTAAAGTCATAATCTGTTTAGCTGGTTATTTTTCTGTGCTGCTTTTCTCACTTCTGCCTCCAATGTTGTCTTTTACTCTGTTAAGAGAACCACCTTCATCAGGTTGTGGTCACTAAGTTGCCATTACTGAGGAAACAGTGCTGCATCATCCTTGGCAATGAGTATGGGCAGCAAAGGAGCTGCTGCATTGTTGGCTTTTATTTTTTAATTAAGCGTATTGTATTTGTTTTGCTCTTAAAGAAAGACAATTCCTAAGCTTCCTGTAGACTTCTTTCTCTTGTATACAGCCATAGCTTAGATAGTCTTGGAGTAGGTATCAATAATCGGAAAAGTAATTTACTGATCTTGCATTTGGCAGTTAGCTTTCTGCTTGTTAATTTTTGCTTTTCTGTTCTAAATACTTTCAAAGGCAAGAAATGGACAGCCTTCAGCGTCAGGTGGAGGAACACACCATTACAGTACATGAATCGATGTCTTCATGGACTCAGATTGAGGGCCAGCTAATGGACCTAGCCTGTACCAGTCCTCCAAGTGCATCAGACCAGCAGAAGATTCCTACTGTAGATGAAAAGAAACAGAATTTTAGTGACAAGGAAGCTTTGACACTATAACCTCCTTATCAGTTGTCTGTCTTCCTATTGCTTTAAGTATGTAAACAAATCTTTATCAAATTTATTTATTTATTTCATTTTTAAAAATGGTGTTCAGGGTTGTGCTTTTGCCTGTAGAAGCAAAGGGCATGGTTTTGAGAAACTGGTGTAATATTAAATGCTGAACATGCTATTCCAAGGGTTTGTTTGAAACCTTACCATAATATTTCTGTCATGCTGGGGACTGCCAAGTGGTAAATCTAGCTCATCTGGGGGTTTAGGAAGAGACTGAGATGAAGGTTTAAAATGAGATCAAGAAAAGCATCTGGTTCCAGGTCTGTATTTGTTCAATCTGGGTGAGTTTGTTAAGGAATTACTGTTAATTATGTAACATCTGGGGTTTGGTGGTTTTTTTTTATTTGGGGGGGGAGGGGAGCATGTTATTTTCCCCCATCTTGGGTTGTGTCCAAATCACAGGGAAATATAAGTTCTGCTCATGTTTAGCCATTAGCAGTGGTTCAGAACTGGATATTTCAAGCGTCCTCTCTCCTCCCTCCTATAATATCTTACTCTTGAAATTCAGACTACAGGTATCTATATTTAAAGAAGAGAATGTCATTTGAAGCCGTTTCTAGTTATGAAGATGACCTCTGACCTATAGCAAAAGAAACAAGACTGTAAAGACAAGCAATGCAGACCAGTATGTATCTTTGGCAGATTTGCCTGGGATGTTTTCTGAAGTGTCACAGTTTTTCTCTTACAGTCGCAGGCCAGTAGGGAGCTTTGCTTCACTGCACAAACACTTCTTGCACCTTTTTAGTTCAGCTGTTGAAGTAGACACCCTTGAAAAAGGTATGCATGTAATATATATATATAAAAGAGAAAAATCATAATTTTCTGACTTTGAATATCTGTTTTATTATGCTTATATACTGTAAGTTAAGGCTGACATGAGGGTTTTTTGTTACTGTCATTATTTTAATGTTACATTTAAGTTTGCTGGGTTTTGACATACTGTACAAATGGCTTAGGCAAATTAGCCTGTAAAGCCAGAGCTTTTAGAAATGTAATTATTTTTACTTTAAAAGACAAAATTATAATGCCTATAAAATTATTATTTTTATTAGCTTTATCTGTTCCCACATGCTTCCCCTACTTTTTGCACCATCTATTGCAAGGTGTCCACCATGAATGGAAATGTTGGTACTGCGGCAGCCCTTCTGCAGAGCACCTTGGCTAGATTATTATTAAGGCAGCCTACTTTAGCTTCCTTCACCTTTGGTCCTGTTGCTCCGTGTGGTTCATAATACAGCAATAAGCCCGCCTTCTCATTCAAAAATTCAGTGTGGAGGTACTGCTTTGCCTAATGTGCTAAGTGCTAAAGCACAAATCAAAATATACGTGACATTATTTGGAAGATTTAGTGGCAACTCATGTATTAGCATGTTTTTGTCTTTAAAACATAAAAAAAACAGGTCGGTTGCATCCACTGTAGGTTGACATTTAAAAAAAAATAAAAATCTGATAAGTACAAGTAGATGAAGTGGCTGGGACAAAAAAAAAGGCTAGTTCATGTATTTTTCCAAAGAGACTGTTGCTGCTTTTGGATGGGTTTGGTTGTTTAGGGAAGAAAATGACTGCAGTTTGCTTAGCAGTAAGGCAAAAAATAAGTAAACAATGAAAACCCAAACCCACCCATACTTATCCAAAGTCTGATTTCTCATAATTACCAACTCAAGCCCTAGTCCAGTTGAACACTTTGCACCTGAAGTATCTATGCTGACTGATTTCATGCCCCTCAGCTACTGGATCTTAACTTGCATTTTACTGGGATCAAAGTCAAGGATGCTAGAAGTCAAGGTTTTCAAATTGGTGAAGGAAGAAATGCATTACTGTGGCATTAGGTGCCCATCCTACAGAATTACCAAACAATTCAAAGAAAAGTCAAAAGCTTTACAGACTAGCTTAGACATGTTAGTGTCTGCATACTGCTGCAGTCTACTTTGCAGAGTAAATGGTATCGATTATCTCACTGCTGTCATGTTCTTGAAGTTGTTTATATATTAAGCTTGAAGAAGAAAAAAAACCTGCAGGATTGTTAAAGAATAAAATTAAAACTATGTAAATAATAATATGTTCAATGCAAAAAATTTATCAAACGTTCAGGATTTTAAATAAAATAACACTTGTGCAGCGTTAATGTTGCGGTTCATTTTCATTGCCTACAGTTAAGAATCCATTATGTCTTAATATCTTAAGTTTGGCAACAGTTGGATGGATAAAGGTTTTATCTGGTATCAAAGAAGCAAGAATTGTTAGAAACCTTCATAGTTCTTCAGAATGTCTGCTGTTCTCTTCTTTTTATATCAATAATCATACTGCATTCTGTTTTCAGTGCAGCGCTGCATTTTCTCACGAGCTCCTTATAGACACATCTGAGCTTCTAGAATCCAGTAGCCTTAAATGCATGGTTTTCTTTTTAAAGATGAGGGAGCTTTTGTGAAGTGCTGAGATTTCATTTCCGCATTGACCCACCTGTCTCTCTCTGAAAAGTATCTGGACAGTAGGTATTTTCATTTTATATTCACCATGCATTTTTTCTACAAACAGTAGCACCATGCCATTTACTTAAATGAAGGACAGACAATGAGACTTGCGGGTCTAAATCTGGTGAGGTACTGAGTCAGTTAAGTTACGGAAGTCACTGAAGGAGCATACAGCGTGTGATAAAAGTAAGGCCTTTTCTTTGAAGCTCATCAGCTAAGTTTCTTAATTATCCAGAGAAATAATTGCCGTTTTATTAAAAAGCCTCGTCCTGAGGCTGAGCATGCTTGCTCTACGAAGCTTCAGGTCTCTGCTGTCCAGGCAATAAAACAAACTAGTTGTAGGGATGAAAACTGCCTCCCTTCTGCCTGTTTCCCAAGTGATGAGAGTTGGTAAATGCTGCAGCATTATTTTTTCAGATGCTCTTGGGTTTTTGAGGGCTCTTGAATAATTGTGTGTTTACAAAAACGAACAGAAAACACAACAGAAAAACAGCAAACCCTACAATGGAAAAAAGGTGTTTAGTTACTGAGTTTCTGGTGTTGCTGAATATTGCATAATGCTCTGTTCTATTGTCTTCCAGATTTCTTAGAAATATTTGTGCACTGTATTGGGATCAGCTGAGCCCCTTATCCAGTCAGGCAATGGGAGGATCTGATCCCATACTGTTTATTCAGGCAATATCCTAGCTGAAATCTATGAAAATTTCACATATGTAATGAAAGTTCTAGTGCTCATATTTTCATGGATTACTTATTGCTCCTTAGGGGAGCGAACTGCAGTGGCATAGGAGTTTTAGTGCTAGTTACAACAGCATTAAAGGTGCATGGGGGACAGATAGTATTATCAATATAAATTTAACTTAAAGATGACAAATTCACTACTGGTGATGCAAAAGCTTGTGACATGTTTTATTAACTTTGCTGGGGAAGTGTGAATAGTTGCATGTAACTTGCTGTGATCAGAGCCTTTAAATATTTTCACGTGAAAGCAATTACAGTCTGAAGTAATTACTAATGCTTATCAGCTGTCATCTGATCACTACTAATGTGTAACACTTCAGTCTTGGGTGGTAGGGCAGCCTAATTTCCAACACAGATGCACAGATTTTTAGGGGAGGGAAAGATGTTCTGGATACTGTAAAGGAAATATTGTTACGTTTTATACATGACATTCAATAATGTCTGCTTAGGCTGTATTTGTAAAGGTAGAAGTTAATCGTTTCATGTTCTTGAGTGGATAACCCAGGGGATGGAGGAGTTACACTATGTACAATTAACGTTTATGATCATATAAAGGATGTTGATTATAAAAGTAATGTGCATAGGGATTCCTTTAAAAGTTTTGTGCAATAAACTATTTTTGGTAAAGGGCTCTATGTTGTTTTTACTTTCACAGAGAAATCAACAGCGTCTTGTTGGTTTTGGACAGTAATTCTTATGTTTAGGATTCTGAACATGCTGTATAGTCACCTTTAAGGAAAATTTTGAGAGATGACATTATGGTGCATTGATTTTTCACACATCTAAAATTGATTGTGCTTATTTTTCCATTACATTTATTTTTTCATCGTTTGCCAAACATGTCGGGAAAGAAAGGTAATGAGTGTATCTCCCTTGGCTGGAATTTGCTGATATCCGAACTTTGAGGGGACAGAACGGAACAATGCAGAAATGTCACCTTGATTCTAAACTAGCCAGCTGCACTGAGGAGGAGAGAAATGACTGTACCCTGCTTGTAGTGTTAAACAGTCTGAGTTAAAGGGGTGCTGTCACCTTCCTGAATGCCTGCCATTTTGTCTCGTCATTCACACCAGCAACTGCTCGGTTTACAGGTCAGGCCATGACGTTTTACCTCATGAACACGTTTGTTCCCTTCACAGAATCACAGAATAGTTGGGGTTGGAAGGCACCTCTGGTGCCGAAGCAGGGTCACCCAGAGCAGGCTCCACAGGACCTTGTCCAGGCAAGTCTGGAATATCTCCAGAGAAGGAGACTCCACAACCTCCCTGGGCAGCCTATTTCAGTGCTCCATCACCCTCAGAGGGAAGAAGTTCTTCCTCATGTTCAGACGGAACTTCCTGTGCTTCAGTTTGTGCCCATTGCCCCTTGTCCTGTCATTGGGCACCACTGAAAAGAAAGATTTAAGAAACATTTTGGGGGGATCCACCACTTAGTAAGTGCATCTGGAAGGAAAGACAGTATTTCCTCCTTTATCATGGACTTAAGTACTCATCTTGTGTGCAGTCAAAACAGGTTCAATTTCCTTCTGTGCCTAAGGCAAACCGATTTTCCCCGCCAAGGTAAATGCTCTAAGCATGACAATGAAAAGGTGTTCTCATGTGTAGCTCCCTTAATGCCATTTGAATTTTTTCTGCCTTCTAAGACTGAATTAAATATTCATTGGTCCAGTAAAATTTACTTCCTCTCCCTGTTGCAATGAGTATTTAATAAGCCTTTACTGAAGCAGGCAACTGAGATGCTAGGATTTACAGGATCTCTCCTCTTCCCTCTTTCATTAATCATTAAAATCCTGTTGTGCACTGTAACTACAGCTGTGGATTCCCCTAGAGAGCGAGATGCTGCAATGTCTAGCATTGCAACATCGAAGTCTGCTAGTTCTGAGCGACTACTGAGCCTGAGCACCACCAGCAGCCTTACCGAGGGGAATGACAGCCCTACCAGCCTCCCGTTGCTCCACTGCCATCTGGGCTCTCCAAGATCAGCCTTGCCACAGTACAGCTTGCTGCTGTCAGATCTTGAGCCTATATTGCTAGGAACCTTCATGTGTGTCATTGTGGCAAGCACAAGGTCCCAGGCCTGCATTTTTCTTGCTTAATATAAGGAAAGAGTGAGCTCTGCAGAAACTCTACACATAAAGTTTAGACTATAAACATGCACATGTTTTCCATAGCCCAAAGCTTTCCCAGGCTTTGAGGAAAAGGAAAGGTTGAAACAAGCTGATCAGCTTCCAGACTCAGCCCTCACACTAGCACAGTGCCTTCAGCAGGCAGGGTGACATCCAGTTTGATAAATTACCACTCTTACATAAAGAAAAAGTAATGCTTGTGGTGATGTAGCACACAAGACTAAGTAATGCTACAGACATTTGACTTCTGTACCTGAACTGACAGAAGAACATTTTTTTTCATTCAGTCTAAAACTAAATACTGCCAAGATTTCCCATGAATCAGAAGCTTTCTAAGCCTTGAAGTGAAAACTCAATATATAGTACTGTGTCATATAAGATTGTCCTTAGGGATAAGCCTTGTTTATGTGCTTTGTCCAAGAACAGATTGTAGTTAATCACTAGCTGAACATGAGTCAACAAAGTAATGCTCTTGCAAAAAACAGACAAACGCCATACTCAGATGTTTATCCACAAGTATTGCTTTCTGCTTTACTGATCACTAGTCAGGCTTTTGATGGAATAGTGCACTCGGTCCTCAGAACTGCCCTTCATAAAAACTGTGGACTAACTACACAGGACCCTCATGAAAGGAATTAATATTATCAGAAGTATAGAAATAATAAGAAAGGACCTCATGCTGTAGGTGAGAACAATCTTTAAATACATATCAATTTGCTGCAAAAAGAAAGGGGATAGTATGTTTACATGGTCACAATAGATAAAACAAGACATAATTTGTTGGAAGAAAGGTTAAATACCAGGAAAGTCTTTCTAACACTGGGGACAATGAAGTATTGGAAGAAGTTGCAGAAGTAGATATTGAAGTTTTTGCTGCTGGCACCTTTTAAAAATAGAATATGCACATTTCTGATGGGAACACTAGAAAATCTCTCTCCTTGAGGTCCCTATCAACTTATTATCCATAACTCTATGCAAAATACATGAGAAATCCTGGAGAAAGGGCTCAAAATCCAAGTTATTCTCTTTCTTTTCACAAAACAAAATCTTTTCGTCATTGTATCTTGATTTTTTGTATGGATTGTAAATCAGACCCTGGTGATCTGGAAGATTATTACACCCTGCTGAGGGGTAAGTACCGTGGGTTTAAGTCTTTCTCAGCAGAAGAAAAAGTTATAGCATCTCCCACACTCCTTAGATCATGACTGGTAGCCTGCTGCAAACAGCTTTAACATTTTGTTTTAAAAGTCATTATTCTAAAGCACAAGTGTGAAGCCAGACCACAGCACACTTCCTTGAATCCCAGCAGTGCTGCCTTCTGTGTCTTTCCTCTATTAGCCACTTAATAGCCCGTGTGCAGCGGAGATCATCTGTTGTACACAAAGCAGAAATCACTTACTTCCTCTTCCTAGAAAGGAAAAAAATGTTACTTCGTGAAATAGAGATCCCTTTTGCCTCAGTACCTCAGAGTCTGATTTTCTGTTGCCTTACATGTGCCAAAGTTTGAGTCTAATAGTTACAGCCCGGAGTCAGAGGTCCCCAGGCCTAAGGATCCGTCAGGAAGCATTCTGGAAGGTGTCCTCTTGAGCTTTCAGCTAGGTAAAAGAAAACAAAGGCCAATGTCACTCCAGTCTTCAAAAAGGGCAATAAGGAGGATCCAGGGAACTACAGGCCGGTCAGCCTCACCTCCATCCCGGGAAAGGTGATGGAGCACCTTATCCTGGAGGTCATCAACAAGCAAGTGGAGGAAAAGAAAGTTATCAGGAGTAGTCAGCATGGATTCACTAAGGGGAAATCTTGCCTGACCAACCTCATAGCTTTCTACGATGGCATGACTGGCTGGGTAGATGAGG
>Ga0181612_113865_pt1 | contig 15156 bp, 6 predicted proteins | sample HoacroProtozoa21_FD_119630 | JGI IMG/M metagenome (GOLD analysis project Ga0181612, IMG submission 119630) | Hoatzin crop microbial communities from Cojedes, Venezuel. Combined Assembly of Gp0051906, Gp0051904, Gp0051908 | reverse complement strand
CTTGTGTACATTTTTGTTGTTTTCACAGCACAATCAAAAGCTTCATCAACATGAATAACATCCCACTTGCATTATTTGTGTTATTGAGGCCATTTGCATCTGAGAAACTGAGGCATGAAGAAATTAGGCAAAATTATGCAGCCTCCATTATTACAGGGTTCCAACTTGAGATAGCCTAAACCAGATTTTCACACACTTGAGCATTTGACAGTACACTAAGCTTTCAAAGCATATCTGTTGGAGTAACGAATGACGCCTTTGGCACCCAAAGAAACCTGAAGGGCACAACATATTAGCAAAAACTCAGTTTTCTCTTTCCACCGAAGAGCTGCATTGTACATTTTGAAATGTACAACAAAAGCTAGACATATTAATGATTTCTCTTTCAGTTTCATTAGTAAGTCTAACCCAATACAATATCAGAAAGCCATATATACGCTTTAAACAGTCCTCCTGTGATGAAGAGCTCATTATTTTTATAAACTGCTAAAAATCCCAGGATTATATGTGTTCTGATGATTTGATATGGTATCAAGTCTTTCCAAAAGACACATCTTACAATTTATGATTAACTCTAATTTAATAAAATTTAATGATTTCATAAAATTTTACATTGTACACCAATTTCTAGAAATTCCTCAAAGTGCTTCTCGGAATTAAGCTTTAATTCTTTTGTAAAATAGATTGGACTGTCGTTACAACAATTCCCACTGTAAAATCTTCATGGTTTTGTCTGTAAATTAAATGTTGATCTGGCCATATGTGATTAAAAATAGATACTTAGATCAATATTTCTCAGAACTACTGTGTTATTATCTCTAACTGATGAGTATTTTATTTTGAAGATATACTTTTTTCTTGTATGTTTCTGACATGGGTTGTAACCTCTCCTTCCTCACCACTATAGACAGGCTATGGCTTCTGGGTAGTGAAGCTAAATGCTTATTTCCTTAGGGAACAAGACAAATACAAAGATAGATAATGAAGAGAAGAGAAGGAGACATATGCAGAAGAAAGTATAAAATAAGTTTGATAGCAGAAAGTCTGATCTTCATTTCTAGTTCAAATACAATCATCATCTGTGGAAAAGTAAATCTTGCAAATTGTTATACAGATGGCAGAAAGTTAAGAATGAATTCAGAAGAGCTATGTACGGCTACATACAGTTACACAGAGGTCTATTCTACAGCCACCACAATATGCTCAGCTCCATTAGTTATATCCACGTCAGCTCAGGCATAACTATTATTGCTACAGCAACAGGGAGCTCAGGGTAGCAACAGCACAGCTTTTCTGTGACTGTGTAGAAGCATTTAAGCTACATCCATGTTACTGCAACGCAATACTTGAATTTCCTTGGATAAGCTTGCACCCCTTTTCACTAGAAAGACTAGTGATACAGAGGAACCAGGTAGCATATAAAAATGGGTTGGAGCTTGGCATTTCATATTACTATAGATTATACCAATATAATTGCGTAGCAGAGGGCGCAAGTGGGCTTGAGGACAGCTAGAAAGGAGGAGACGAAGGTGTATCTAACTCTTAGCACATAACAATAGACCTTCACATTCGGCCCCTATACTTACGTCAACACAGTTCACAGTTCTGAACCCAACAGTCGTATTCTTGTAATCCAAAGAAAAGAAGAAAAATAGCAGATATGACTATCTTCCCTTTCATAAAAAAAAAAAAAAAGAAAAGAGAGAAGTGGGGAAAGCAAGACGCTCTCTAAAAGAGTTCTGGTCTATTAGGTTTTAATGCCAGACTTTTCATTACCAGGTTCCATCTTCACAAGTAACAATTTGCTGGCCACCCCAGAGTTCTGTGCAGAAAACTGTATTTTCTAATTTGAGCCTTAAGTACCCACTAGAAAGGCCATTTGTCCAAAAACTTTTAGATACAACTGGCCTTCAAAAATTCCACAGGCTCACAGCAAGCATCCTGAACATAAGCTTGTCTTTTCCTCCAGCAAATAATACCCGTTACAAAATCTTAGTAACTTAAACACAGCTAAAGTTAAGGCTTATAAAACTTTTTCTGGTCCTGCCAACTAGCCTGAAATGGTAATGCACACATGCCAAAAAAAAGTATTACAACAAAATAATAAAAAATTGCCTGGAGCACGTAGTTTGAAGTATATATTCAAATTAAAGCTAATATTTGCTGTATTCCACTCAAACAATAGAATGTTACAAGAAACTCTTGAAACAGAATATAAGCGTCTGATGTAGCATAAGACTACAAGCAACTGAAATGATATATTAAAGGAAAAATAAGCTGTTCTAATAACTGCCTTTCAGTGTATCCATTGACCCTGTGTATCAGATTGACACATTCATATACTGCTAACCATGTGATTCATTACTTTCTTCTCCGAAATAAATACCATTTTCTGTCACTCAGCAGTCATGCATCATTCATTACAGATCCATTTTCTCTGACTTATTTTATGCACAGCTCATCATATTACCAAAAAAGGATGAAGGCAAGCATTTGGCTTGCTGAAGAGGAGGCACACAAAAGTATCATTTAAAAGACTCTAAACCAGCCCTGAAACCTTGAATGGGGTTGTGTGAGCTCTTAAGAACATATTACTTTCTGTAAATCATTGGCCTAGGGTTCTTCAGCTTCTGAAGAATTGTCTTCTTTTGTATTAGTTACTGCTTTAGCTTGTCCATCAAAAAGAAATACAGAGGAACAAAAAACCACAGGGTAGCTAAAATGTGTCTAGTATGAGGCAAAAACTTTCATCAACCTCCTTTAAGCAAAGGCTTGATCTTTTTATTTCTTCCACTTCATAACAAAGCTAGGTAATACACTGAGAAATCTTCTCAACAGACAAGCTTTTATGAACCTGATAATACTAAAATATTACGTTGTTAAATGGTACACCATTACCATAACACCACATTAAATCTATTATATTAGCATATTATTTCCATGCTAAATGATCAATAAAAAATTACTGATCACACTAAATGGCTAGTGAAGTAGATCATCTTAGCCAACATACTTGATTTCCAGCCAGCCAAATGTGGCCTTCTCATATATTAGACAAAAAACAACAGAAGTCATCTTTATATCCAAAGCACTCAAACTACTCATACTTTTCTAAAACTGGGTCAAAATCTCAGATCCTGAAATATATTTGAATTTAAGTGCTTCTGTACAGGAATCCCAGTGACAGTTCATGCCAATCATTGTGTGGAACTTCTGTCATAAAATATGGTGAATAATTCACAAATTATGTTTGGAAAAAAGAAAAAGGTGAAATGAAAAAAAATCCCTTGAAATCAGTGGTTTGAATTTGGCATGAGGTTTTTTTTTTGGAACAGACAGCCGAGATGATTAACTAAAAGTTATTTTAGATATGTACATCATGTTACCATAATTTTGAGATGATCAGTAAGCATCGCTGGAGATGCTGGTGACAAGATGCAAGAAGAACGGATAAAGGAATAAAAATAAAACCATGGGAAGTAACTGGGATGTTTCCCTTAGCTACATTTTACTGATATTGTTATGGTAACTAAGCCTGCAATATGCAAGATAAAAATTTTTTGACTACTTGGAAGTCTATTTTTCAGACTACTTTTAGTAAAACCAGCAGAATTGATAAAGGATTGTTTTAATTTCTTTTTTGTTTCTAAGGAAGATGAAATGGCATTTTAAGAGGTGATTGATTACAGAATGTACAGCAATACAAAAAAGTTAAGTTACACACAGAATGAAAAGGTTTCAGTTCACAGAAGATTCTGTATTTGTCTAATTGTTTTTTCATCTTCTTCTTTCCCTTTCTCTTCCCTGCCTTTGCCTTGTGTCTCTCACTCCCCAAATACCCTATGTGGAACTGGGCCTTTCTGTTTAGTCAGTAGCCAACTACAATTTCTCAGACGCAGTTTTTCATCCCAAGGCAATTTGGTAATCTTACACTGATTAATTAAACTAGGGTCTCTAAACAAACTGTTAAAACTATACCCACAGCTTGCATATCTAATCCAGATAACAGGATAAGCAACATGATTGTCAAAGTTTGTGAAGAAATGAAAACAAAAACACTCTGTACTCATTCTTCTTTGTAGAGTTCCTAAACAAAGAATAAGTTGTACTTCTAGGTAGAAAATCTAATCTGCATTTAAATAGAATTTCTTCAAATAATAAACAAAAGCCTGAAGCAACATTTTTACATCAAGTCTTCCCACTATTTCACAGCCTAATCCTTCTATCTCTAATCCTTTCTACCCTTGTATATTCATTTCCTTACCAGTTTATCAAGGCATCTTGGCAGTTTGAGCTCACAGTAACAACAGTAACTTTGCATTTCCTCAAGTTTCTTCAAAGCTCAGCTTAAAACTGTTAAAACTTTGGGTGGCCAGCAGCTCAAGGCAAACTCAGATAGAACCACCTTGATTAAAACAAGGAGAAATTACTAACCCAAACAGTGAGAAGAACAACTGATTGAAGGGACATGCTTTACACATGAAACACTAACTACAACAAGAATGGCTTCCAGGGTAGGGCTACAGCGCACTATGTGACACTACCAAAAAGCTCTGATGCATTTGAAGTTGGTATTCTGAGCTCTAAACAGCTGCCCATGCAAATGCTATGGAGAACTAGACATCGCCCATGTGATCCCAAATAACCAAGAACACCATACCAGATGTCACTGAAGTCAGCACACACCTGCTGATTAACATGGCCAACAGCTAGCCAAACGGCTAGCGATGGTGAAAAAGAGCCTTTTGGGCACCTAAGCATGGGCTACATTTTCATTCTCTTATTCTGACCACAACTTTGCATCTCTTTCAGGCTGCAGGATAGCATTTGTGCACACTTCAAGAAATCTAAACCAGTGGCAGCACAAAACTCCCCAAATGAGAGGCTTAGGTTTAAAACACAGGGATGCTAAATGCGAGAGATGACTTTTAAATATCTTTTGAAATAGAGAGAAGTTCAATTTTCAGATGCTACCTTGCTACTCAGAGTATTTTATTCTTCTGTTTGAAGGCAACACATCTGATTCTACTTCAAGCACCCACTCTCCTACCGCTTTCTGAAAGTAGTATTTACATATTTCAGTGCAGAAATTTAAAGATAACCCCCCCAAAAAAGAGAGCTCTATCCTACATGTAAAAACAATTAAGAAACTCATTATTAAATGAAAAGATGCCTCAGAGGAAAAGATGGAAGCATAGAATTAGCATTCTAGATGTGCTTTACCAAATTCTCAGATATGAAGCTAGTACCAGATGAGCAATAACTAATTTAATTCAGACACCTCTGCTTTAATAAAGGTCACTTCTAATTAGACAAATTCCCACTAGGTTTTGTCTACCTGATTCCGACTTTAGTCCTAATATTGACAGACCACCACCACATCATCTTTTAAAATATTTTCTCATTCTACAGCCCAACAAATTTGACCTATAACTCTGTTGCATTATTAGACCTTGTTTTAAGCTGGCTCGGTCTTTAAAGGGCCAAGAAGACTTGCCTGCTTTTGAACCAATATAGTTTGCACAGTGATCGTCTTGTTTACAGGACTTAACAATATAGAATATTATTTTCCAAAAGCAGAGTTATAATCCATATTGGGAAAGACTTTTTTTGGATTTCAAGAAAGAGAATATTTAGGAATTAGTTCTCCTTCAGACTATCTGAAGCATTTATTCACATTCAGGAAAGAAAAACAACAATATTAAGGAATCTGTAAAAGGACTTGACAAGCTCCTTTGGTAAGGAGGGAAAAAACCCCCAACAATTAGTCTCTCAAGGAAACAATCTCTGTATGAAACAAAGCTGTGTGCCAGTAAATATTTCTTATATTTTAAGCAGAGGACTTTTGCTCTTCAAGGTAGATGATCTCTGCATCAACTGGCTAAATGCTAAACTAAAGGAGAAAATGGTTCTAGGCAGGAAAGAAAGTAAACAAAAGAAAAAAACTTTCCACTTACCTAATGATAGCAAGTTAAAGAAAGAAAAGGATATACATAATTCATTCATTATTGATGGTTTAATAAATTATTTGAGAAAAAAAAAATAAACTTTGCATCACTAGAATGCCATGTATCCAGGGACTACAAACTGTTTTTGCAAAACATATAGGGAATATTTTAGCCATGGCCAGAGGCGTAATGTTTCACCATACCCCTGAAAAACACATAGACATCCAGAGGGAAAACAAAATCCCATGTAAAAGACAATCAAATCACAGCAAGAATAATTAAAACACTATTTTAAATTACTTGTACAGTCAACTTTGGAGATTGTTATTGTAAGCAGTATTACAAAAGGTCAGGTTTCCTTGCCTAACTGGCGGATATGTGGATACCACACAGAATTTGCTCGAACCTTGTGGCGCGATTAGTTTAAAAGCTAGGTGCAGGACAAACCTTGGCTTCTCTGATGGGCAACAAGGCACAAGGAAGTGAAAAAGAAGAAACATTCCAGCTATTCCCTCATTTCTCATCTGGTCAGGGTTATACTAGACAGACAATTAGCAACCTATATCTCAAGGTCCTTAGAGAAGAATATGTAGAATTAGTAGAAGAGGCTGACATCTGCCCCTGTCTTTTTGTGAAAAGTGCATTTTTACACTACATTTGCTATGTTTTGGCCCCAAAGACATCCAATGACACACAAGAATTGTCATATCTCTTAAACCTAAGGAACCAGATGACTTTCAGAAAATCAAATTCAAAGATCAAGCGAAATGTCACTTTTAGAGAACATTTCATAAGGTTGCATTCACCTATACCTTTATCTTTTTTGCATCTTCAGGATGCATGTTTTGAAGCTTTTTATCTCAGTCCACACAGATAGAAACTTCTTTTCAAAAATAAGGTCTTTCCAGATTCTCAGCAATCTGAGATCCTGATCAAATAGCATGAAAACAAAAGGGAGAAAATACTGAACAGAACTGAGAGTCAGCATTACAGAGAAATTACGAAATTGGGAGTACAAAAGCTTTTGGACTACATGTAAAAATGTTGAATTTCACCAAATTACAATTTCTTGGAAAACAAATTTACTCACATAATACTCTATTTAAGCATTGTTTCCTGTATGTATTTTATTGTTTTTACCAAAAAGATTACAATATTATCAGTTTCTCCTTAAGGAGTCTTACAATACAAATAATGGCATTTATAAAGTCAATTAGAAGTCAAAAGTAAATAAGTGTTGAACTGAAGTAATTAGACTATGCATTATAAATGATTAATCCATTAGAGTTCATGGCAAAGGTATGACACTGATCTTGCATGTACAGTGTCCCTAATGGAGAATAGATCTAAAAAAATCCTCTAATTCAGTGGAATTAAGTGGTCGAAGGAAGACAGAATTCAGACTTAAAGAGGGAAAGCTCTTGTTTAATAGAAGAAAGCTGCTCTCCCTTCCCTCTGGCTCTGCCACTTCCCTGCACAGTCCCTCGCACGCGGATTTGATCTCTCCCTGTTGCTACATGCACAGCTGGCCCAGCCACACTCCGTCCCTGGAGCTCAGGGCTCTCACTGCCGCGCTGCCTTCGGCCGGAGGAAAGACTTACTGCTGGAGACATAGTGCCAGGTCTCCCTGTCCTTACCTCAAGGAACCGAGCATGCTGATTTCTTACCAAATTACTGCCAGTTCAGCTGGAGGGATGAGATGGAAATAAAAAGGTGTAATCTGTAACTACTGGGCCAGGCCTCTCCAATAAAGCAAGTATTTTGCTGTATTTCTTAGAATAGGTATTAGCAAAGCTGCATCTCCCCTTCATGCAGCTAAATTTTACCTTGAGTGACTGTGGCATTTGCTGTAGATTCAGGGGAGAGCATTCTGAAACCAGGTAACAGAAGAAAGAGCAGGCTGTATTAGACAGTACCACTCCGGGACTCATGCCCAAATTATTAGCATATCTCCACGTTAGCATTTTCTTGGCAGGGAGAACCAGAATTTTAGCCTTACACCAAAAGAAAGAGGTTTCTATTTTTGAGGAACGCAACTAAAATATTACCAGTCACCTCTGTTTACTTTTTTTTTTTAATTCAGTTTGTTGTTAACATAAATCACACTTCCCGTACAATCTCCCTGGTACACATGTGGATACCATAGCAACTATCACACTGTACAAATCCTATGCTCATAAAACACATAACTGAGTGATGAAAGGATTGCTATCTGTAAATCCAGAAATCTGCAATCACCCCTTAGCCATGGCTTAATAGTATGAGTAATTGTAATATGGCTTTTTTTTATATAGAAATCCAGCAATATAAAGGACAGAAAATCAAATATTGCTTTTCCATTTGAGTTGTATATAGATATCCAGCATTACAACTCTCAAACTGAGTAATTAATTACATTACCGTCAATGTTAGTGAATAACTGTCAGGAAGCAGACTTAAAACTTAGATTCTGTTTTAATTTGTTATTTATGGGCACAAATGAGGCTTTCAGGTCACTTAATACAAAATAAATTGGACTGTGATTGCTAAAAGAAAAGTAGATTTAAAACAGAGGTAGGTTTAAGTAGAACAGATACCTAAAACAATTGCTTGAAAACAAACCAACCTGGCAAACAGAGTAAACACAAGAACGTGAGTCGGAACACAAGGCCAAGGTGCAGAGGAGAGTAGGACTTCTCCGCTCCCTGGTAGCCTGCAACCTTATGCCTGAGTTAGCCGGGATTAAGGTACTAAAACATCTCTCTGTACTAACTTTTCAGACTCATCTCACTTCCTTCTGAAACAGTCTTAGTCATAGAAAGAGTATACTTTAGAAGATTTTGCAATGAATATAAACTTATTTTTAAAAACATGTACTTCTGGTTGAAGTCAGGTGAGTGACAGTATACAGCAAAAAGTTATATTCAGAGCTATTGTTTTGCCCGAATTGCCTTTTTTCCTCTACCTAAACTAATTAAAAAAAAAATGCTCAGAAGGATGAGATTTCCTCAGCTTTCTTACCATGGGCAGGGATTTATTTCTGGGTTACAGGATTGCAGAGGTATTATTCAGATAACAGAAAAGAAGGCCAGAGATTTGTAAACAATGGAAAAACAGCTTAACCATTTGATCTGTGCTTTGCTAACGGTCACTATTACAGAGCTTATTTTGTTATCATATTCTGTTCTTCCAGATATATCGTGAAAAAAAGAGTTCCGCTTACCCTTGAACAACATTTTAGTTCATTTTAACAAAACTTACGAGTTTCTGAGCATTTTTATGCTTAGATTTGTATTCCACAGGACACAACAATTCCTGAACAGCTGAAGCCCTGAAGAATGCCTTGGCCATCTATTCCCTTTATAAATTCCCAGATGACGCAGTTTACAATACTCCACTGAGCTCCTGCCTTTCATTTAGAAAGCTCAGAAGAGAACTTGTAGCCTATGCTCTGCTATTATGTTCATGAAAGGATACCCATTTGATTAAACCTAGTTCTTTATTCTCCAAATTTGAACAGATAGAGTAGGAGTAGTTCTCTCTCCTCTTTCTCGTCAGTTTTGTAGTTTTTTTTTGTTTTCAGTGCAAGCTACTGTCATACAATATTTAACTATAAATCAACTAAAAAAGTAAACAATATTTTCATGGTAGAAATATACAGATTATATACAGAAGTAGATGGAAATATACAGAATTAATTTTTAAAGGATTGGTAAAATTGCATCTGAAATGTCTGAAAGCACAGAACCTCTATGTATTTAAATACTACTGTGATTAGTGCTTTCAGAAAACAGGAGAACCCCTTAAACTCACCTTTTCCTGTTTGAAATTGAATTTTTTTTGCATGTGTTACAGGTTTACTTGTTCAGCTCGGTCATATAAAACCAGCAGCTGCTTGCAAATGTATATATGTGATACTTTAGCAGTAAATCTACGGTGCATTCACCTGTAAGCCAGCGGCAATTAAAGAAGCAATAACTGTGGTAATAGTATTTTATTATTGCAGGGCCAGAGTAATGAAAATGATCAAGAATCTAATGAATGCTTTTGCTATCATGTGCATGACAACTGCCATTCATCAAAATACATAAACAGTAATATATGAGTACATGGTGGATCCCAAGTGATTAGAGGTTTGAGATGAACCTGTCTGGACCTGAGCTGCTGCCAACTACATCTGCGATGCCCTGGCACACTCCTCCTCCTCCACCCAGGGTGTTCACCTGCGTAGGGTACAGCAGCCACGATAAAGCAGTCAGCCTTCCTGTTTGCTGCCCAGTCACACAACAAATAGCATAAAGTACCAATGGAGTGAACTGTGGGCAAACAACCCAGATAGCATCCATCATAAAGAGTTACAGGGGATTCACTCAGCCTGTCAGAGGGATGGTTACCGCATTAACCAGCAACTGCAGTGAATTGCGATTCTCATGGCACTGTAGGGAATCACAGCTGTGTGCTCTTGTTAGTGTAGTACTGGCAGCCAGGGACTAAATTGAAATTGGTATTGGAAATGCTGACTCAGCTGTATCTAGCATGAACTAGCCATACAAAAGCATAAAATGGCTATTTATTTTTACTCATGTGAGTGATAATGGCAAACCCATCTGTGCTCATTATCTCAAAAACTGTCTTCAATCCTTCCATTTGGCCAAAACAGAACATGTCTTTGCAGTATTTTACTTGCTCTATGTTGCTGGTAACCTTAATAAAAAACAAACAAAAACCCAAACCCAAAACAACTACCCACAACAAAGAAACCAGCATGCACTGTTGTAGCCTGAAGAGAATCAATTTTTTTTAAGCAAACACCATGGAGAAATACTGTTAACATGAGATATTAGTAACAAGTTGCTTGAAAAGTACACACACGCGTACCCATATATTATTTTGCTATTATGTAACTTGAATTTTCAGGGACCCTGAGGTATCCAGGAATCCTAGAGTAACAATGTTTGGATGACTTAGAATATATTAAGGCAATCTTGAATGATACTTGGCAAAAAATGAGTAAGTCATGGTTCAAAATAATGTTAATCTGTTACTGAGGAAAAGCATATCCTGATGGATGGTTCACAGAAAACCAAGTTAAGAGAAAATATATGGTCCACAAGAGGAAAAGATTGTCTGAGAAAATATAATTTGATGGATGTCCAGAGAATGGATACATTAGCAAATTAAAAAAAAAGAAAACAAAAAAAACCCCACACCAGAACCCCTTTGTGGACATTAACCCAGTATAGGAATCACACAACCTAAGTGTGGAGAATCAAAGCTCACCATAAATAATAGCACAAGTTAAACCACATCTACTTTATGTAAGTAATACTGCAATAAACCTTAGTGAGCTGTACACATTCCCCTTTTCTTCAGGCTTAGGTGAAACAGAATTAATCATTCAGATAGCCTGTACTGCACTGCTGCTTTATATATAAATTATTGTCTTATTACCATTAAAAGGTACTATAATATCTTAGGATCTGGTTTAAGGTTGCTTGCGTTGTATTTGATTGGTCTTGTTATCTTTGAGGATTCACTGCTAAGACTGGATGCAACACTACACAATGAGAACACTGGTGAAAATATGACCTCTTTTTGTTCAAATCATAGTACCTTATTATATATTAAAATACATTCTGCTGTGTCAGAGTCTGCCAAATACAATTATTAGGTGGCATGACTATGAAAATGTAAGCAATGTGACAACCACTAATGAAGAAAGAATTGAAGGTTAAGTGAAAAATGGTGATTCGATAGAACAGCTAGAGATTCAACAGACGAATCCCAATTTCTACTCTAAATACAATTCTGATGGAATTTGTCTAAGGTCTCAGATCACTTGTAGATGAGACTTTCCACTTTCTGAATTGTAGAGTTTGGACATTTTGAAAAGATATAAGTTAGTTCTAATTAATACTACAACGTGAACAGCAAATTCACATGTTTGGCCTGAACTTTAAGACACTCATTGCAATCTCCTTGAAGGCATGACACTATGAGAACCCCTCACAAATTAGCTCATATAACAAAAAATAAATTAGGTTTACCCTTTAGTAAGACAGAGCTCACAGTCTTCAGGTTCTGAGAGTAGAAATTGGAGCTGAAGAGAGGCCAATTTGCTTTAACATTTAACCAATTTGGATCAGATGGACTGAAGTCCACAGTCACAACGATCTAAGTGAAATATAAAGGAAACTTAATTTTCCCATTTTGTTCTACTGAAAAATGGCTTTCTAGTAAAGCACAGTTAATCACAGTGAGGAAATGACATGTCATAGTCATGGCACAATTGTGACAGCAGTGCTGCTGCTAATTTATGAACTCTGTGACCATTTGTGGTCTCTCTTCTGCAGGTACAAATTCAAAGGCCGGTGGCCAGAGTATTCCAGGTTTGTATTAGATTTTGCTTTGATGGGCAGCTTGTGCAGTATATCCTTATAAGATAAAGATATCTACTATAATTACTGCTTTGAAAGTTTGAGAAGCAACATGTCAGGATAACTGAACTATGTATTGTTGCATAGCTGTAGTTTGATGGAGAGCCCTTTCATGATTTTTTTTTGGGATATAAAAAAAAAATTGCCCTTCCTAGCAAAAAGCACACCACCTAGAGGATAAGGAAGATGTTTTTATTATTCAAAGTACACTTTGCTTTAATAATGTTTTAATTTTACATTTGCCCTCTAGGAAGCAGCTTACTGAAGAATGGAGAGGGACACCGCTGAACAAAAACGTTTCTTGAGAAATTATTTCACACAGAAGAATCCATGCAATGGAGGTCTATTTGCTACTTCATGTACTGGCTAACAAGACGACATGTCCCAGCTTTTAAATCCAATTCCACTTCAGCTGAGCTACAGTTCTGCTCATACAGCAGTAGATGGGAAAAGCTGACAATTCCCACCTGACCCAAAGTTTCAAGACAGTAATAAATTTCAAAGCATTATTCTTCTGTATGCTGAGTAGTCAGAGTATTTCTGAGAAACTGAACAATAAATGTATTTCTGCTGCTCTATCCACTCCAAACTGATCGAAATCACTGCAGGAATTCACACTACCAAAGAATTTTGTGGCCTAGGAACCAATTACATGATCCAAAATACTAAATTTCATTGTTAGTGAGAACAAGTGAAGTTTCCCACTCAGTAGCCATTCCAGTTTCTGCTTGAAGCAAGCAAAACCCACTCCTCAACATCGTTGCAAGCAGTTAAAAAAAAGTCTTTCCAACACAGAAGGTGTAACAATGATCACATAAAATTACATATGGCCTATAGCAGACATGCTGCAACTTAGTACCTCAATAAGCAGGAGGAAGAATAATCATGTTTGTTGAAGATGTAAATTAATTCTGAAGAAACTGAAATTGTTGCCTCTGTATGTGGTAGGCTCAAACAATATTTAAGTGGCTATTATTCCACTTTGGAAATCTGTTCTGCTGTGTGTTCTACTGAATTAGATCACGAATAAATTTGGATGAAGCTAAAGTGCCAGCTCCATCAGTGAGAGTGGAACAGAGATCACACTGAAGTCAGAGGAATAAAAAGAATGATTAAATGAGGTCTACGTGCTTTTTGTAAGATGTATGGCTGGAGACTTTTATGTGAATCAAGTTCAAAGCTACCTTGCGAGAGTACTTTAAAAGTAAAATAGCACCCAGAAAAGATAGCAGAGGGAAGAATTTTCACTCTGGAATTTTCTGCTTTTTATGGTAAATTACAGATAACACTCATCAGCAATACTTAAGCCCACTTCTCTTCCAAGAGCTCGACAGTGGCAGCCAGCAATGCTGTGACAGTCCAGTTTCTTTAAGTAGTAAAGAGACAGCCTAGAAACATCCAAGTGACAGGAAGATAGTCTTAAAGGTACAATGACTGTAGGGACAAATCCCTATGTGCAGAAGCCATTTACTGCATATATTGTAATAAAGACAAGCGTTCAACACAGAGAAGACACTAAACTGTACTTTCTAATCTCAGACGCTGACTATGGATTGATATTTGTAAATTTACATACATCAGTAGTCACTGTCGCTGCATCCAACCCAACAGTATATGTGTGTGCTGATGGAAGAAAAAGTATTCTGCCTTTATTATACACATTTGGTAAGCAATCCGTATTTGTTTTATAGTGCCTGATTTTATCCTGATACCTACACACTTATGAAGTGAAAGCCCCAGAGATGGAGCTAAATTTTATACTTCTGATGGGCATACTTGCTGCAATATCAGTGTCTCCCGAGGTTTTCAGCCAATATACTATGTCTTTAACAGACATTCAATATTAATTTCATACTAATATATTTGCTATAAGACATATCTATGAACCACTTCAATGTTTCAAACCTCTTGTCTGTCCCTCTTTCCACTAACTTGCTTTCTCATTACAGAGCTGTAACCTCAAGGATGTAGCAAAGTTGTCAGTAGAGGTAACTTTGGGTGAGGGAGACACCTCTTCTGCTCTCATTTCAGTGGGATGTAGTACCTCAAGTATACTCCTCCTTTACCCATTCCTGTGTCAGCCTCCCATCCACCTTGTCCATGCAGGTCCTCTGCTCTGTGCCCCACCAATAGGAAGAGGAAGGTGCTTGAAGCTGGGGAAAGGAAAGGGGACATGACATGGTCACCCCCAGATCTCCTCTGTTTCCACTGCCAGGCAAGTTGGGAGTTAGACCAGATTCTGCACTCTGATGTAAAGGAGGCACGAAGATACTGCTATTATACCCGTGCCTTCCACCTCTGGTAGGGTTTGGTATCACATTCGCATGGTTGAACATTCTGAAGTTATCACATACATAAGAGCAGCAAACATTTAAAACTGTGATATACCGACAGCGTTGACGTACTATTGCCTATCATCATCAGATATTAGAGAAACTTCATTCTACTGATCTCCAGATTGAAAATCTTAATTTGGCTCATAGATGAGGAACTCATATCCCATAAATACTTCTGATGAAACAGTGAAATAGAGAGTATGTATGTCCACACCATTATTTTTAGGCAGGTGTTAATATCTGCTAATATACTGCCAACATAACACTAGAGCCAAGAATTTTATACAAATATGTGCAGTATATACTGGATTATATTTCTAAGGGAAGAAGAATACTTTAAAAAATCAGTTATTCATATTTTTTCCATTTTTCACTGAGATATAGCATGTATTAGCAAATTGGGTAGAGATGGGCTCATAGTCAATAGGTAAAGCTTCGAAAATAAAGAAGCCCTGG
>Ga0181612_104062_pt1 | contig 15156 bp, 11 predicted proteins | sample HoacroProtozoa21_FD_119630 | JGI IMG/M metagenome (GOLD analysis project Ga0181612, IMG submission 119630) | Hoatzin crop microbial communities from Cojedes, Venezuel. Combined Assembly of Gp0051906, Gp0051904, Gp0051908 | reverse complement strand
TATGCCTGGAATTCAGAGGGGTTTTTTTGTGTGAGTGGACTATTAGACCAGATGCCAGGTACAGGAAAAGTACAAGGAATTCTCAGAAAAAAAAAAAAAAAAAAAGGCAGCTGTTGTAAAAGTGAAATGTGACTGTTTGTTCTTGTTACTGTGCTGTCTTCTTTTTAGCTACTGCAATTCAGAACAGGACAGGTACCTTTCAGTGGCACTGCCATTGCATGCAGATGCAGGTGATGCTGCCTGCTTTTCATGAAAAAGGGACTGGAGTTCTTTTCTGTTCCTAATTTCTTGCTCTGTCTTGAGGTGTGACACTGAATAACTCACATTCTTTTCTACCACGAAAGAAAATAATAATAACTTTTGGAAGAACTTGAGGGTCTTCAATTGGAAGGTGGCATATAGTCACATCAGGTGATTGTAAAACACTTTCCAGGGAAAAACAGCAATCTGCATATATGTAAAATATTGCCAGTCAAAGAGAAGTAGCATATACTTTCACACATAGTAGCACTAGAGCTCTGCCACATCTAATTTTGTATTGGTTGGTGAAATTTCATGCTCATGTGATCCTTGACCTATTTGATACCGGGCCCGCTTTTGTGCTTTCCCATCATCATTTGATCATTTTGGTGACTCTATTCCCTCTGAACTAAGAAGAAAAAGCCAGTTTTGGTAAGTTTTGCCCAAGGTAAAATAAAAAGCATATCATTTTGTTTCTCTCACATGCCTTTTTTTTGTTTGCTGCTCATTATCATCAATGTGATCCATTTCCTACAGCTTCAAACAGATCTCAGAAATTTTATAGTCTGCATTTGACCTAGTATTATATTCTTCTCTTCTCTGTCCTCCTTAGGGGCCTTACACAATTCCCATGCACCCTAGTGGGATTTTGAATTGGACTTCAAAACTAGAAGAACAAAGACATTAAATATTTGCCTTTCAGATACATAAAGCTAATTTAGATATAAGCATTTTTATTTTTACAGTTAAATAAAAACCTTGGTATTAGCTTTATTTTTAGTTTAAACACAAGCTGGAAATACTTCGGTATAAGACATTGTCCATAGCCTGCAAAAGCAGATAGATGTATGGCAAGAGGCACAGACATTGTCCCTATGTTGGTGAAGAAGGGGCTGGGCCAGAACTGCAGAGGCACTCAGGGAACAGGGCACGGCCAGAAAGTCAGGGGTGTTTTCCCCAGATGTGCTGACTTTAGCCAGTATAAAGAAAAGGGAGGGCTCATACAGGACAAATATGTCAACATCTGGGGACAGGGTCCAGGAACCGGGAATGAAGCAGAAAGGGTCTGGAAGTAATACATCAGGGACAGGTAGATCCTCTGGCAGAAAGGGTAGACATTCAGAAAGAACTGCTGTATTTTGGTGTCCATAACCCAACCCAAACTTCCAGTAAGAACACGTCATAACTAGGCAGCACTAGAAGCTGCGTGTGTGTGTGACATTTCTAATGTATCGGTCTGATCCATCCACTGCAGCGTGTCTCCTGTCCCTCCCTTCATGTTGCCTGAAAGGTTCCCTGCCTCCTTTCCTCCTTTATGCCTCTGCTTTCCTATAGGTTATGTGTAGATACGGATTGTCGGAGAGGCAATTTGTACCTGTGAAAACACAGTGGTGGGCTGCCTGCTGTCCTTCCAGCCACAGAAGGAGCTAGAGGCGGAGCAGAAGAAGGAGTTGCTGCAGGATGGGCAAAGCAAAGCAGCCGTGCCGGGGGGAGCTTGCACAGAGATTCTCAGTGCGCAGGAATTTCTAGGCCTGACCTCTATGATAACCACGGGCAAAGATAGACGGAATTTCCTTCCTCTCCACTATATCTCCCTTCCCTCGTCCTTCTCCCGCTCCCCTTGCAGACAGAGAAAGACCAAAAAAGCGAGATTTATGTGGCCAGAGCAGCAGAATAACTGAATGTGCACTCAATAGGCTGGACTGCCTTGGGAGCAGGTGCCAGAGGTACTGGCAGCTGGAAAATGGGAGCACAGAGGCACAGAGAACCAAAAAAATACAGCTGGAAAAATGAACTTGCCAGAGTGGGAAACTGTTAGCTGAAGAAAGTGTTTTGTCTCTTCATATGAAGCAGAGAAAAAAAAAACCCTTTCTGAATTAGGAGTATTAGGGCAAGCACAGGGTGGTAGGGGAAGAAAATAAACAGCAAAACCAACTATAGCACAAACATTTCTGCAGGAAAGGGAAAGAGTATTAAGAATACTGAAATGACAGGACCAGCCAGCTAAAGTTCTCATATTCATATGTCTGCCTTGATGTTCTTTGTGTACCACAGAACAGTATTTGTTGCAGTTATTTTTCTCTGAATTACTGTAATCGAGAATATCAGGACAATAATTTCCTGCTGAATAAAACAAAAGGAGGCATTAGGATAAAATGTCCCTTGACAATGTCCATGTGCTATTAGCACTAGATTCACTGCAAAAAAAAGTATAAATTATTCAAGCTGAAAAACACTGTGCAACACTTAAGGTTGTTATACAAAGCTAGCATGGCACTGAAAGACATGAAAAAAATAAGCCTCTGAACACTATATTGCTACATTATACACTCCCCTGCACTCCTAGAAAGGGACATTTCCATTAGCTGGCACACAGTCCGTGGTCAAACAGCCCTGAAAACATGCTGATGCAACTTCAGGGTTTCCACTTTCCATTTTACAATTAATATTTCCTACCACTGGAGTACAAATATCTCTGTATTACAACTGATTTTCTTTCTGTGATATGGGTGCCGCTTCTTCTTTAGGCAGGTTACAAGTGCGTTGTGCTGCTCTGAACAATAGGTTTGATGGTAAGTGTTCAGAAATGGGGGTGAATCATGAAAGACTGGGGTTATTATTCAGCACACCTGTGTCCTCCTTTTGTTAGCAGCTGATCGGGAAGGACAGTGACAAAAACAGAAGCGCATTTACTTTGAGTTTATTGGAAAGATGATCTTCAGGCAAGCAAAGTGTAAGCAGTGTTGCTTGCTATCTGTTAGAAGGGGATAAAAATAAGCCTATACATGCAGCATGGGAAGGTGGTGTATGATAGTTACTAATCCTATATTTCAGTCTGAAGAGTGTATGGTGTGGGCTTTCAGTATGAGAAAATGTCTCAGTACCTTTTCTGTTTTATTTCTTAGTTAGTTTGTTGTTTTTACCTGGGATATATATTACAGCATATAAAGACAAGCAGAAACATTATGACTTTCAAAAACACTTTGGTATGAGTGTCAGACATTCTCATGTAAAATGGCACTCCTCCTCTCTCACTTCCTTCTAAAATCCTATTAGTTCCTGCTTCTGACAGTCTGTCAGATTTTCAGCCTTAACTGTTGGCTTTTATTCTGCTGCATCTTCTCTGTTGGTCATAGAGATCTGAATAGATATGTCCTTTCTCCATAGAAATCGCTCTGCACCAAGACAATAAATATTTTCCCTCAAAATCATGAGGAAGTCATTAACTCTTAAAATTATCATTTTTTGTAAAAGACACAGGACTGACCCCCAGAAGAAAAAGCACTGAACCCCACCCGGGCTGTGGGATAGTTTGAAAGCAAATGCAAGTCTTTTATTTCCCAGCTGTGTGTTCCCAGACTCAAAACCCCATGCTATTGTACTAGCCTGCAGCAGCAAAAGCTCTGCCACTAAAGGTCTCATCAGAATTATACATCTTTTAAATAGGTTCCCTATCAACAAGTGAACTTTATCCAGTGGAATGCAAAAAATCATCAGAAAACTCCCTGACTTTATGTAGTCAACTTCTTGGTGCTGTTAGGAACTTCTCCTTTCCTGACCTCTCTCTGTGCTGCTACGCAAGAAGAAATCTCTTCAGTGCTGCTGTGCGTTGTTTTGAGGTTTTTGGTGTAAGAATTGGACCAAAGTGCTATTTCAATTCTAACAGAAAAAACAGAGTTCATTGCCAATATGGCTGACAGCACTGAGTTGTCTTCTGTTCCTTCCCGCTTTACATCCTTGCACGAATGGACTTTGCCTTTTTGACCCTTCCTATAGCAAAGGATAAATCAGTGGTCTCTGTTTCCACCTCTTTCCTCATATCTGCATCATGTCTCCCCAGCCTTCTTGAAGGGCTTCACAAATACTAAAATTATCTTTGCTATTAGCCAGTCTTTAAAACTCTCCTCTGGTTCGGTCTTACTACCTACGAGTGATTCAAGCTTTGCTTCTTATCTGGTAGACCTTTAGGAACCCATTCGATCTCCGTCCAGCTGCCAAAGCTTTTTATTTTTCTCTGATGAACAGGTGAATGAGATCTGTATAACTGAAAATTTAGAATAAATTAAGGCCTAAAACATGACAAATCTGTGTGCCAGGAAACACGACGATGCTTTTGGAAACACGTTGGTGGGGATTTGAAGTTCTTGTGATACAGATCTGCTGCTCAAATGGTCCCTTCCTTACTCCCATCTCTGGTCTCTCCTGTTGGTGGCACAGCAGAAACCCCGCAGGAAGACAGGTTTTCAAGGGGCATCAGTTGTCTTGGTCCCTCAGCCTTAAAATAGTCAACTTTGGTTTTAGTTATGCTTCTGAAATATTTGAACCTGGTTCCAGCTTTTTCTCCTGCTTTATAGTACAAACAAATCAAAATACAGATTGAAAGAAGAGATGACATGAATATATGGAAAAACTATTTGACCATACTATTTAGAAAACTACTTGGACAAACAACTATTTGAAAAATTAATTTCAAACACTGAATTAATAAACTGATAGAGCTGTACCTATCCCAGCATCCACTACTACAAACTGGGTATACTTGGACCAACAGCTAAACCTGCTTATTTTTATTACCACTATTCTTTCCCTCCCAGTATGAATCTCTCTAGTTACAGCCAGCAGTTTCTTTCTAGGTAAGTGAACGCTGGTGTTCGATGTCAAGCTAAATCCGGCTTAAGGCACATAGTTACCACACAAAGGACAATTTCTTCACAATGTCTTCTTATCCACTCTCAGCAACTGAAATGAGAAAAACGTGCAAATCACTGCAGGTCGAGAAGATGAGTACAGCTGGTTTGAGCTGTGCCAATGCAGTTGCAGAACTTGCTGAGACTTGTTCAAACATATAAGTTTGAATAACTCAAGTCACATAAACATGCAAGCCAATATGGCGAAGAATGAAAATTCCTTCTCCTGCTGCATCCAAATAACTGTACTATAATAAGCCCATTAACATGTCATACAAGCAAATGTAATGGCTTATATTTGTTGTATGCAGGCTTTGACTCTCTACGACCTGCTTCTTAAATGTCAGTCTCTTGTCTATCTGGTCTCAGAGCACAAAAATATTATCCAACTTGATTTCATCTTTACTCTATTCTAGTATTTGAGATTTGGATGATGTGTGGGACAAAGCTGGCAGTAACTTCACCAATAGTCTTCGCAGTTTCTGGCTTAAATGCCTGAAATCACACATTAAGAGTGTCTTGGTAATTGACTGGTCCTAGGCAAGTCATTTCTGAGAAGCCATTGTGCCAGATAAAGAAAATCCATCCCTTGTGGGACAGAAATGGATGCAAGCAGAGGAAGATTCCCTGAAGCCTATTGAAAGCCATTTTTGGGCCATGACAGTACAGTTAGATACGTTTCATCCTGACAGAATTTAGGGATTTCTTAATGCACCAAAGACATTGGAAAATAAAAAAATAACACAGCACATAGGAATGTAGTCATATGTCTTTAAAGTGTTACACTCGTATCAGGTTAGGGTTACTTTTTAATTTTTCTTTTGTCCTTTTTCGTTTTTTAACTGTGGCTTCAAACTTTTCCGGTAAAAAGACAGTTGTTACTCTTTGCTCTAATTATTGAGACTAATGTAGTTTGAAACACTTCCGCTAATGCCCAAGGAAATGTTCTGATGAAGAGGAATAAGCATATTAGCTGCAATGTGAGTAACTGTAGAGTAATTCCTTCTGGTCCTCATTTATTGAAGCAATGAGGGAAAATTTGAGTGAGCAGAGGGGTCAGTAGCAATAACAGCAGGAACATCCTCCTCCTTTCTCTTGGTTATGCAGCCAGGTTAGAAAGGTTAAAAGGGCAGACCAGTCATCCACAAATACTTTTAACACCTTGATATAACTGTCTGTATCTAGTGGGATAACACTGAAAGATCTTTTCAATATCTGTTGTAAGCTAAGGAGAACTAACTTTATTTTTAATTTCAGAAGTATGAGATGTCTGTATTTGGTTGCATATTTTTAATTTTTCAGTCAGTAAGGAAAAAGAATTCAGGTAGGAGAAAGGACAACAAAAGAGACACATGTACATTGCATGTAGAATGGCCATGTAATCTAAAAGGGTCAAAGATTTCCCACCACAAGGTTGATGTAAAAAACCACTAACCGAACACAAGACCAAAATATGCTTGTGGAACCCTCTTTCCTTTCTCCCCTCCAATCCACCCCACTACCACTATCTTCGCACAATTTACACATCTATTCACTTCCCTTTGTCCTTCGTTTTGGCTCATTTAGGTGTCTTTGTCATCAGGTGCAGCTGACGCCTCAAGCTGTGATCCTGGACAGAGTGAGCTTGATGCTTCTGGATGGTAATACCAAAAATTTCAAACTGATGTCTTCAAACTACAGAAAAGTAGTCCAAAGGTCCAAGACTGCTTCTTACCTAGCTTCAGATTCACTTAGTTTCCCATTTACAAACAAAAATACTTTATAGTTGATAGGATAAAGGGGGGAACATATTTCTCAATGCAGAGATAATTTTCTGTTCTTTTATTTTACTAACACATCACAAGATCTAGAAAAGTTAGAGACAGTTAACTTACTCATTTGCTTCCCTACTATCTTTTTCTGTTCCAATCTTGTTCTTTCACAACCACTGCTGCAAAACATAGGACCTTCATTCCGCATTTTCCAAGTCTAGCACAAAACGCATGAGCATACACCTACGAGTGAAAAAAGTCATATAGTAATATTCAGTTCTGCATCATTTTCAAGGACAAAATGCCATAAAGCATTGAAACTGAGCTCAAAAGCAGCAAACATTTTCACTCAAGCAAAAATCTTTTCTGCAGCAATGTTTCAGTTTTCCAATAACTCAGGACAATGTATGTTTAAGAATGTTAGTGTATTGCTGATTAAGATCTTCAAACTTTCTGTAAAATGTAAAGAAGGTATTGAACAATGTTTTCAATTAAGCAAGAAAAAAACGTATACAATACTGAAGTCTTGGAAATCTTACAACGATAACATTCTCTGCCCCTCATTAAATAATATCTGACCATGAATACAATTTCCTGCCTCTGCCCTCTTTGAATGTCCTAAGAGTCAGATTTTGAAAAGATGACCATAGCTGTTACTGTGGCCAACAAATGTGGGCACAACAGGATCTCTGTAACTACACACACAAGCTTAAACACCCCTCAATTTTTGCAAACACAGAAGTTGGACATGTTCAAAACTGCATGCAAGACAAGCCATGATGCCAATTGTTTTTGTTCTTATCCTTTAGCAGTGGGACAGAAACACTAGAAAACAAGGCTGACTTGTCCTTTACCCACAATTACAAAATGAACAATAAAAATCTACTTTGAAAATTGTTTCAAAAACTAGCTTTAGTGGTATGACATCATCACAAACTCATACAATAATCATGAAAACAGTTCATATCTAATAATAGCAAAGGAAGTTGTGTTGTGTTTGTACATGCAGTGATGGCAAGTGTGCAAAGCTCTTATTTTTTAATAACCATTTTGTCTTGTCATGGGTGTCAGGATGGAATTTACTTCTCGTTTTGATTTTCTTGCTAGTATAGAAGTTTGGAGGTTTCAGCTGGATAATCTTGTTACACAAGGATCTTCAGCCAAACACTTCACATCTCTTCAACGACTTTGTTTACGAGAGTCTTGTGGCTGGAATCAATATCTGACTGCATATTTGACTAAATGTGCAGATGCAGGCATCTAATTAACTGTAGTGTTTACCAGACATTTATACAGCCAAATCCTTCTCAGAAAGCTATCAAATGGTAACATGGGCTTTGATTTTGGCACAGAGCACAACATTGCTTGGTATTTTTTAAGGCATGGCTAATCTGTGAAACGCAATCCTCTCTGTTAAGAACCAAGGTTCTCCCAGTGAGAATGGCTCCCTCCTGCACGCAGAGCCCATGGCCAGGCAATCCAGCTGCCCTCAGACTGATCTGTCCACCTAGTCCCAGCCACACCATGTACCAGCAGGAAAACCTTGCCGCTGGTGAGTAGAAAAGGTGTGCTGGTGTGGAGCAAAATGCCTGATGGAATCAGATGAGCTATCTCACGCTTTAAACGTAAGTGTAGGAGGCAGTGTTCACACAGGAAGGGTGGGTGGACAATGTGCTCCATGGCCCTTTGGCAGCCACGCCCTTTGGCCGCCACATCGTGCTGGAGATTGGCAGGCTGCTGGCCTGCCAAGGTGCCCAGGTGTCCTGCTGCAGAGGCAAAGTCACGGGGATGCAGCTGCTCTCGCTGTGGCACAGAGGCAGGAGAAGCTGGGGCAGGACCACTGGAGCAGCACGTTGGGGTGCTCCACAACACCCTGGGAAGTCACAGGGAAGAAATAATTCATCTCTGTGCTCCTTCTACTTAGCCTCGGGCCAGAACTCAGAACAAATCTGTCAAAGCACCAGAACAACTGCTTTTGATTAAAGGAAATTAGAATTATCCAGAACGATGTTCAATTGTAGACTTACTGGCTCCAACATCCTAGCAAGCAGAAAGCTGGATAACTACATTCCAGCTATCTAAATTCTCCATATGCTTTCCCTGAATAAAAATTTACTATTTTTCATCTTAGCTAGTTGCATAGTATGATGGCATGACATGTTTCACTGAAGAGGTGACAGAACTTTAATTGAGAGCAAAGTGATTCAAAGTCATATAGTGCTGCTTTTGTGCAATTAGCAGAATAAATGAACACACTGTGTTTTCTGTTCTCCCTCTTCAACAAAAGGCCCTGTACATGATTGTTATTCAGTGTTTAATGCACAAATGATTTTTTTGAGAGGTGTCAACAAACCTGAAAAATCTGGAAAGTTGTTGGCCTGTTGAGAATAACATTATTGTCATAATAATGTTACAGGTATCTTTCTAGAGCTCCTTCAGTACATGCATGGCTGACATCCAAACTAGTCATCCTCCAGGTCCTAAACCGTTAAAATTACTTGCCAAAGTAAATGATCATAACAAAAGCAAACAGCTGATCCTGTGCTCATCACTTCTTATATTACTTACATTACATTATGACAGAATCATTAAATGACAATAACTCTGCCTCTAGTAATATCTATGCATATGCAAGGTTTTATTTTGAAATAGAAACAACTCCAGAATGAAATGGACTCTGATTTTGAAAGGTTGTTAAGTACCTTACCACAATTAAAATCAAGTGAATCCAGAGCTGTCTCAGAAGTTGTGTCATGCCTGGGGTGGCCAGATCCCATGACTGAGGAAATATACATTTGTCATTTTGCAAAGAAGATTGAAGGAACCTGGGGAACAAACACCATCACTGTAAACAAAGGGAACTGTACAACTAACTCTGTTCTCTTCTTCTCCCTTTCTTTCCCTTAAACTAAATTTCTGAAGTAATTGAAATGAAGTACGTTTCTTCAATGTACATTATAAATGTACATCATAAATGTACAATGTAAATGAAGTACATTTCTTAAAATGCTTGATTACTCTTCTTCTGTCACCTTCAACCAGGAAGAAAATGTCTAACCTACTTTTCCAGGGCTATTGCTAAAGAATATCTGAAGAAATACATGAAGTCAACACATGGTAAAAAAGCGGTCTGCGTTTCAGTTTCTCTATTGCTGTGCTCACACTAGACTCAAGAAGCAGGTGTGGCAAGCATGTCTGGCTTCACTCCCTACACCTGAGGCAGCTTGTTCAGTGACTTGCCTATTGCCCAGTCTTAGGAAGAACAAAAAGCCCCTAACCTACCTTTTGCTTCCCAAGGGCCCTGCACAGTAATGCTGACCAGCCCTTCTAGACACTCTGGTTTAAACTCATTTGCCAGGCTACTGGCATGTAGTGGACCCCAGACATCGCATCCAGACTTCACTTACTGGGAGACTTCCTGGCTCCTTGCAGGGCTGTGCACCCATCGTTCTTTTTTGAGAAGAGGATGTGGAGGAAGGGAGCTGAGCCACGCCTGTGTGTCCTGCTGGTGTGGTGCCCCTGGTACCATGGGACCTTGGCCATGGGACCTTGGAAATGGTCCTGGATCACATACAGCCAAATATGGGCAGAGATCCTCCTTTCTTCCCTGCTTACTCCTCACAATACAGGAATTTAACTGAGTCTCATTTTGGTTGCAAACTGTCCGATCAAAGTTTCCTTCCACTGTAGCACAAAGATGCTACAACACTCTGCCAAGTGCAGTACATGTAATAACTCACAGAAAAAAGACCTATGTGATTTCCTCTCCTCAGGAAGAATGATATAGCCCTTTGAAATTAACAGCTGTGTAAAATTAGGAAAGCCTTAAATGTCAGTGAAATGTAGGGCTTCCTTGTTGTTCTTGACCTTTTAGTTATCTTCATGCCACGAAACTTAAATAAAAGACTTAATTAAAAACTACCACAGCTATGACCCACAGAAAATCGAGTTACTCTGTTTTGTTCGACAAATGGATCTCAAATCAGCAGCTAAAACGAAAGTGACTTAATGAAATAATGGAATGCATACGGTACCGTAGGGAAAAATAGTTGCTCTGGGAGAAAATCAAATCAATTGATCAACCAAGAAATCAGGATGTTCTTCAGAAAGCAATTGTAGGTCCTTTACTAACAGCAGTGAACTGTGGAAGAAAGGGACCATTTAACTACCATTTGTGAAGACATTAGGACAAAAATTGCTTCAAGAGATAGATCCTTCTTCTGGGTTTCCATACAGCCCTCTGTGTTCATCAATTATCAGCAGCTAACTGAGATGTGTATCACTCTGTAGCCTAGAAAAGTTTATAACAGTTCCATCAAACCTCTCCCCTGATGCTAGATCTCAGACTACCTCCTGTGACTGAACATGTTGCCCTGGAGAAATACTGATTTAGAAAGGACCTAGCACTTACATTGCCACAATGGCAATTACATGTTCCTGATCTATATACTGCCAAGACAGTTACTTTAACTTGACTGATCTTATCTACAAATCTGCCAAACTTCTGCTTTTGTGCCCTTGCAAAGTAAAGCAAATGAGCATGAAAAGAAGAAAATAATAGTAATTTTTCAGGTCACGGGCCCCTTAACGGTGAACTTCTATAGCTGCTTGTCTCCGCAAATGCCTTAGCTCATGTCCCTTGCTACAAATGGAACCTGACTGTACAGTGCACAAAGCTAAACCAGAAAACATTTAACTACCTCAGTAAAGCTAAAAATAATGTTAATTGAAAAGCTTAAAATCAGTAATGACATAAGAGTTTGTGGAAGGTACTGCAGATATGGGCAATCTGTCCAGTGTATAGAGAGTAGCTTCTTTGTGAAAAGAGAACAGTTCACCCCCATTAATGCATTTTAAGGTATACTAGGATTTAACTAAGGATATTTTTTATTTCAGATTATATTACTTTTATTATTTTATTTCTTTAATAGGACGATTTTTAAACACTTGAAGTCCCATCATGAACTAATTCATAGCTAGTTTATGAATCTGCTATTTCACCGTTCTCCTTTGGGTTAAACATGCTTTTCCTGTCATTGTGTTTCCCTTCCTTTCCTCTTCATCTCCTGTTGCCATGTCTGAACTAGGCCCTGAAACAGTAATCACAACTGAATCTCAGCTTTTGTTTCCCTGGAAAAAAAAAGATAAACTCTTTAAAACTGCTGTTATTAACAGCTATTCTGTTCTTCTCTTCATTGCTGTAGACCTTAGCTGCTGCTGCTGCTGCTCTACTGATTTGTTTTTTAACGTGTCTTAGCAGGAGAGTATATGTTTTCACCCTTTCCCTGCATAACTCGTATTAAGTTCATTTAATACAGTGCCAAATGTCTTTTGGCATGTATCGTACTTTGCCTCTTTCAGGGCCTTCTTGGTGGCCCACATTTGACCCGCATTTGACTAACACATCATAGTTCTCATTCCTGCTGGCGGCTGCTTAGCTTCCATTTTGCAACAGACGTTCCTGTTCATGCCGGAGTAGGCATAAGGCTTGTAGACTCTACTACTGAATGCACTTCTTTTCTTTTACTTCAGTACTAATAACCATCCAATTCTTCCTGCATGTAGAATTTTTGATTGTCTTGTACTGATGATATCTTCCACATTTGCATCAATATAGTTGATTAGTGCTTTTCCATTTTTAACAGGTTACAGACAGCATTTACAGTTAGTTAGTTCATTTAAGGAAGTTCATTGTTCCTCTCTCCTGGATTAAGCTTTTCTCACTCTCCACCTCAAATAACATTTTATATAAAGTGATTCTATTACAAGAAGAAAGGCGTGATCCACCTCCAATGATGGTTAGATTGCTCTTTTAAGATATGAGTCTAGGATTTACATTCATGTTCAGAGGTAAGCAAAGAAGTGGGATCTTTGTCTGTCTTTTTACAGGCTATTGTAAGGGAGTACTTTTCCCTTCCTGATCCTATTTATTTCAGGAAAAGTAAACTTATAAATTCAATTTTAAATGTAAATTAGAATTTATATGTGTAAATCTAGGGTTTTTGCGTAGTGAAGCTTGTCTGCTTAGTCAGTAACTTTTCAAATTCCTCCCAAAATTTGTAGCCCCGTAGAAATAGATCAACATGTCCTCAGTTAAAGTTTGTGAATTGAAAGCAAAGACATGTGCTTCATGATAAATATGTGCCCCTTGCAAGCTGAGCAATTCATTTATTAACAGGGCCAGAAATTTGCATTCTAACTACAGTGTGTCTGTTTTCAGTCATCTAGACATTATCCTAAGGCATACAGGATCAATATTACAGTCCATTTCTTTTAATTTCAGCTCATCAGATGAGAAGTCCAAGAGATTATTTAAAAAAAATGCCCTCTTAATACTGTTTTATGATATTCTTTCCTTTAAACTCATTAAGTGGAGCATACAGCAGTACTACCTTCTGCTATAGGAACAGGAATCTTCTGATAAAGGCCAGTATGATGGAGGGAGACAGATTATCATTTAAATGGTTGCCACCATTTCATTAGCGTGCCTAAAGCCAAGAAGCTGCATCAGACTAATAGCTGTGCTGAGCAAGGATCTGACAGCAAGTTGATCAGACTAATGTGCTCTGCTCTGTGGAAAGTCTAAGGAGCCACTGACAGCAAAAAGACGTTTTAGCATCATTCAGTACATTTGTGAAGGGCAATCCACACCTACTGCTTTCAGGCAGGTTTTTCCGTTTGGTTTGGACTTTTTCCAAATGCATTATAATTGGGAGCTGAAGATGCACAAAAGACAGTAATTGAAAAGCTTGTTCCCAAAACACATAGCTTGAGAAAATCTCAACAGCAGGAAAGTTTGAACAAAAGGGGGAAAAGCAGAATGGAAAGATTGTTTTTAATCAGATCTGGAGAAAAGTTTTGGATTTTTTTTTTCCAATATTTTAAATCATTGAATTAATGGTTTTGTGTTCCTTATAAAGTAGCTGACTTACATGTGGTTTGGAATTGGGAACATGGAACATCATCAGCCCTTTGCAATCTGTCATTCCCTAACCACTGTGGGTACTTCACATGCCATCAAAGGAGAGGTAACTTTTAACCTAATCTTTAGCTGTTTGGATCTCTAGGGTTACAGATTATCATAAGCTCTTACGTTTGAATGTGTTCTCTTCATTTGTCTAGTATAGTTTTGCCTCTCTCTAATTCTTGGTTGTGGCTGTGGCACGCTCTAAAATATCTACTTACTTTTCAATACTTACTGCAGAGGTTGTGCAGAGTTCAGCATTGTGGGAGAAATAATTATGTTCAGTATATATTTGCATTAATGAGATTGAGCTGCTTTGTCATGCTCTTATGTTTAGAGAAAGAAAGAAAATAAGGAAATTATCTGAACATTTATAGATAATTTGCTATAATCAGAGGACATACTGGGCTCTCTCTAGAAAGAATTTGCGAAAATAAATGCTGATTAGAAACTGTGAATTTCATGTTTCCCTGGTCTTGTCCCAGGGAACTGGGACTTGTTATTCTGTACTTTTATATAAAATAGAATCGGATGCATAAGAGATGTTTGGGGTGTGGAGGTTTGAGATACTCTTTGAAGTGCTTTGGAAACCTATAGCTGGTAATCTGAAACACTCACAAATAATGCCTGGCTGCATCACTGGGTTTATAGTACCAGCAATCAAGTACTTGCCACTTGGTGATTTAACGTACCCCACCCTAAATGTGCCATATGTCCCAACTGAAGCAAAACAAGTCATACCTCTCACATCTAGAATATTGTCAGTTCAAAACAAGGATGTTCAGGTATTCTGTCTTTGCAGAATAAAAGGAAACAGTAAGAGAAATAGACTGAGCTGAGGAGGAAATTTCACATAATTTTATAAGATTAGTTGCACTTTTCTTCTACAATTATTTCTGCATTTCAAGTAAAAAGAAGACATTGTATGGAAACTCCTAAAAGTACAATGGGTTTGCTCTCCTCTTGCAGTGAGGTGTGCAGCACTGCTAGCAAAATGACCAGAGATAGTTCTCTATATATTTTTCTGTCCCCTGCCCAAACAAAAAAGTTGTGAGGGCCATCAGCCAAGTCCAGAGCACAACACGTAGCTCAGTAGTATGACAGATGTACAGTACACTGTGGTGATTCCCTACTTCATTGACATTTGTAAATGCCACAGACTGTATCCTGCCTGGTGGAAGTCAGCAGTAGCTTATCACTGACTTCTGAATGATATCTCACAGATGTGAGACCAGTTCTAACTCAGTAACCACCACACAATTTGATCAGGATTCTATGTATTTCTGCATTTTGTTATATATAACATATTTCTTCTGAAAGCATTGTGAGCTACTCTTAGGTCATCATCGCAGACCATTTGGAGACCATTTTCTCGATGTTTGACAACTGAACAAGTTTTAAAAAGATAGTGAACTCTTAATATCAAAGCTAAATACAGTTTATTTGTGTCATCATCGCAGACCATTTGGAGACCATTTTCTCAATGTTTGACAACTGAACAAGTTTTAAAAAG
>Ga0181612_132369_pt1 | contig 15159 bp, 4 predicted proteins | sample HoacroProtozoa21_FD_119630 | JGI IMG/M metagenome (GOLD analysis project Ga0181612, IMG submission 119630) | Hoatzin crop microbial communities from Cojedes, Venezuel. Combined Assembly of Gp0051906, Gp0051904, Gp0051908 | reverse complement strand
TGGTTGTTTTTTTAATTTTTCTTAGCTTTTTCTTACTGCATTCCATGCAGTGAGGACACAATGCAAAAAAAAAATACGTATACATTTAAACATACAGATATACTACACACACAAATATATGTCACTATTTCTAATTGTGCTATCAGAAATCTCTGTAACGTTATGTTGAGGCAAAAATGTAAGCATAATAAAAACTATGTCAAAGACTTTGAAGGAAAAATCCTCTTTAAAACCTCCTCAGTTACAGACAGAGCAGTTTCTCATAATTCCCCAAATGTCAATTGGAATGAGTTGCACTAAGAGGTTCTAGAGCCATCAATATATTTAAGAATTTCATAGATGTCTTTTAGTTCTCTATGATCATAAATTGCTAGAACGGTTTCTACTGTCTCCAGTTCCCTCGTCCCTGATTCTTCTGCTGTGACATTTCTGGATGACTTCCAGTTCTGATTGTTGTAAAGTCCTTGTTTTTGCAAAATCACCTAGTGTTGAAATTTGCAATTCCAAACACTATCTTTTTTGGTCTGTTTATCAGCTAACACTCTTTGCTCAAGCAATCTTTGCCCTTCACATTCCAATTGGTTTTGTCCTTATTCAAACTTCTGTGAATTTGCCCTAAGTAATTTAACTTAAAATATAGATGAATATTTTTCTTCATCTATGAAAAATTTTATTTTTGTTTAACCTTCAGTTATGGGAAATATCTGAACACATACACAATGACAAACTTAATTTGGGGAAGTAACATTTTATCCATTTGATCTTTATATTATGGTGTTTTATTTTTACATTTTCTTTTCATATTTAGAACAATTATTCGTGTCCATATTAAAGGCCTCTTCATACAGTTGTAATTTTCCTCCAGTTTGCCTGGTTTTGGTCATTACAGTTTTCCAATTTTCAGTGAACTGCTGAGCAAGCTGAAGATGTTAATTGGATATATCACTTTTTCTTGCAAGATCTTCTTATTAATGGCTGCTCATGTATGTGATACAGGTGTTAATCAATTTGCATCTGTCCTTCCAAAAGATCCAGTCAGGTCCCTAATTAACCATCTGTAAACAAACCCTTCTTCAGTAACAGGGTTCAGCTGCTTATTGTGAGCTAGCAAAGGCTGGAAGGTGCCTCATGCTACCACTCTGCCCTGCTGCAAAGATTTGGCGTCTCTCAATGTACAGAAAGCAATTGGACTCAGACAAGTGACTCACAATATAGATTGTGGATCACTGGATTCTCTCTAATTGACTTGTTATTATGAGAAAATGTCAAAAATTGCAGGTGTCTGTTGGTCCCATGAACTGTCTGGTGCTTTAGCAATACTAAGTCTTCTATTCCACAGCTAGAAGAAGTGAGGATAATAAAGGTCATACATTCCTATGACAAAAGTAACAGAGAGATAGTCTTTAAAAATAAAATTACTGCCTCAGATAAAAATTATATTTTTTCCTCAAAAAGAAACTCAAATTATTCTGACCATGTGCAAAATCCTGGTCTCCTGGAACACCAATGGTCACCTGCTACAAAGTTCTATTATATTTTTGAGTTTTTAATCAATAAGTTTATCAGTTATTTTCCATTAATATTGTTTTCAAAGCTGCCATCTAATCCTACACTGTAGCACTTTCTACACTCTGCATCGACCGCAGGAGTTTGCGAACAGCTTCACGCCAGGTAACTAACCTCCCTAATAAATCTTGTCTCTCATCGCCTCCTGCAGAGCATGCTCATTTGAGCATGCCAGTGCAATGAGGATGTCTTTTTTATTATAACATGCATGGCATTATATACTTACGGCACTATGTATTTATACATATCCCATTCCCAGTATGCTGTTACGACATATGCTCACAGACTTGATGCACAGCCTCTAGCTCTTATGGACTGCTCACAGCCATGACAGAGACAGACAATAAGTTACCGTCCATACTTAAGAGCAATTTCTAGCACAAAAGGAAAGCATCTTCTCTATTATTACAAGCAGATAACTTACTGATGTGTGTCAGTAGGCATTATTCATTTTTACCACACAGAAGCAGATCAAGAGTGCCACTCAATCATACAGAAGGGATTACATCTACTACAAGGCACTTCCAGTTCTGCCATCATATCTATTTCTCTTCCCTGTTCTGTTCAGTACCTTACTACAACTATTGAAAATTAAGGGTACTACTTACATTCCTGGTAATACACACCAAAGAAGATTTTGTCTGATGACCGTGAATACTGGACCATCTGCATAAAATGTGTCCATGGAAGAGATTGCTTTTACGCAGCATGTCATGTGAGCAGAAAACATGACAGAACTCATGCAAGTTGGCATCTACGACTTTAAAGGCAGATATTCAGATTTTCACTTACTGCTAATATCTCAGTGATAATATTTTATGCTTTCTACCAATATTTCAGCAAGGGATCATTGTGACTCATGTTCAAAGCAATTTATTTTGTCCTTAATTCTCCAACTGTTTGAACTGTTTTCTGGACAGCACTTGTATGCAACTAGATCTCTATGAAATAGTCTTCAGGAGCTGAGCAGGATCATTAGGAGTTGAAAAGAAAAAGAAATAAAATGAAATTGTTAATCACCAAAGGCTGGAAAAAATCCATGAAGGGAGAAAACAGAGCCACACAGAGATGTACCCTGAGGACTGCTGGAGAGCAGCTCTGCGGAGAGGGACCTGGGTGAACAATGAAACTAATAATGAAAAATAATGAGATGTAAATATATATCGAAGGCTGTTTATATCATTGTTGAACTCCCTTCATGCCCCAAAGCAGCTGACCCAGCCAAAAAAGATATGTATTATATGATTAAAAATCGGAAATATTTTTTATTTTATCAAATCAGTAAAAAGTTCATGGCTGGTAAATTCATTGCACATCACTTTGTTAACAGATGGCCTAGAATTCAAAACTCGAAGTCCCAGGCCTGCAAATATGTGATGGAGTGGAAAATCGCATAGGAGTGCTGCTCTAGAACTACCACAAGTTTACTGCTGCTTTTAACACGAATTTAGTTTCACTGTGTTGCTGCAGAATTTGGGAACTCCTGGTATTCGAAAAATATTGCCAAGATTCATTTTGAAGATACTGGATTTAAGAACTGTTTAGTATGTGAATGCTTTGGATAACTTCAATCTTTCTCCAGACCAGTCATAATATAAAACGAACAATGTAAGATATTGAAATGAAGTATAACTAATACAACAGAAGTCCATAGGTAAAAATTTAATCTTACAGAATATTCAAGTAATTTAAATAACAAATTTTTCAGTCTTTTAGTGTCATGGACAATATCTTCCTGCTGAAATGGGGTAATTTTTCCATATATATTTTATGTCATTAATTGTGCACCTCCTCAACTGAACTGCAGGTGTAAGCAGTAATAAATGAAAAAGCATTTCTCTAGTCCATGAAAAAGGTTAAATTTGGTGGCTCAATTTATCTCTTGTACATTTAAATAGCAAAATTATTTAGGCAATCAAGATAATTTTCCAAACATTTTGAGAATCTGTCCTGTATGTCTCTTAGCTTTTCACCAATGCAAGAATAACACATAGAAATAGACTTTTTCTAGCCTATCAGAGCACAGAGTAACTGAACAGCTATTGATGCATACCTCTATATATTTTTCCTTAGCTATGCATTTCTCTGCACACTGGTTGGTCAAGTTTATCTGATTTGCATAATCACCGTACAGTTATTTCTCAATAGTTCAGGCTGTTCAAGCTGTTTACCAGCAACAAAGATGCAGTCTCAGCTTATATTTCTCTCCAACTGATGTAGGAAAACTCTAAAATTTATGTGAGAGAATAGAATAAAATATTCCAAAAATCAAAGAAAATGGAGCTGTCAAACATTTGAAAGGAAAACTGTATTAAATAAGTTGATTCACTGGATTATTCCTATTTCCATAAACCTACCCCTCCCCATCCTAATTTTTATCTTGTGCAAGCAGATCAACGTAGTTCTTGTCCTCACAAGAATTATAACATTTTTTATTTGATTCTCCCTATCCTCATTGGGAGAATCCTGCTCCGTCCCTTCTGTTTAGTAACATATGTAGTTTTTTCTGAGGAAAGAAGAGCTTGGCAGATGAATGGAAAATGGGAAAGAAAAGGGGGATAAGAAATAGAAATAGGAACACGGGGAGATTTTAGTAAAATTAAGTCTTGGACAAACATAACTGAAGTTGTACGAGAGTTAGAAAGATTCCTGTATGTTTTTAAATACAGTTTAGAGTTGATCTGTTTCCATAGTTTATCTCTGAATATATCTTTGTCCATATTTCACTCAGAGACTTTTGACTGTCACTAGCTTCACCACTGTATTCATGTATTCTTGCACGATTCTCCTTGTTGAAATTTATATAGAGAGTAGTATGTGATAATTTCATTAAGTTTCAGTCTAGAATGGATTAGTGATTTTATAGTATAGTTTCTCTTTTATGAAATGACTATCTATTTCATCAAGAAAATCTGCATTTTCAAATACTTTTTGGTTATTAGTAAAGATTTTTACTCTTTAAGAGACTAAACTATGACTTTCATATGAATTTTCTTTTTTTTTGGTCTCCCCAAATTGCCTTTAAATGAAAATATTTATGGGTCTTGCAGAGTGCACATAATAGGGAGAGAAACAAAACATAGGAAAGGTTGATAGTTACCTTACTGCAATCACATACAGGAACGGCATAAAATGACAAGGTCAGTGTTCCTTGATCCAAAGCAACTGGCAGATGAGAAGGAGCTTCAGGGTGAAAAATGAAATCAGAGTGTGAGCCTGGGCCGAGATTTATTTGTATCACTTATCACAAATGTTTGCAGTTCACTGCGGAAGAGAGTGCAAATAAGATCTTCCTAATTTAACCTCTCACTGGCATTGGAGAAAACTCAAATTAAATTGCTTCATCACTGCTACTCTAAGCCTTCTGCTTTAGAGGACTTATATTTACCTCTTAAATTCAATGGGGTTTCAACACTGATTATCTGGGCTTCTGGTCTATAGTTCCTCACTTCTTACAGTATTTATGGCACTGAGTCCTACATAAACATGTAACGGTTAACAGAATATACTACTTCCACTACTCCTTTCTGTAATGAGTTATTATCTCTTGCAATTCACTCATATATTCTAGTGATGTTTGCTGTTATGAGAATTTAGAAAAGATTACTAGCTTACAAAAACACCTCAGATTCCTCCAGTAAGACTGTATCATTTTTCCATTATTCTTTGTCATTCTTCACAAATATTAAGTTACATTTCTTCAGAGAATACTTCCCTAGAACATTCAGACGTATGATTTAATCCATAAAGATGATTGTCCATCTTGTCCAGAAGTAGCATTTAATTTTTGAAAATGCTGCTCTTGCTTTTTTTCTCACAAGAAAAGCTGCTGATTGTTTTACTTAGAAAAAAGCAAGTTTGTAAGTCTTCAAGATGAAGGTCCTGCTGTGCACTTACACAGGTCAAAAGCCATCAAGCCAGAGTGCAACGTTGCATATTTTCTTTCTTTCCCAATGCAACAGACATTTACCATCTTGATGATCCCCTGATAGCAAGGGATTTCTCACTTATTTACTCTTGATTCTTTCGACAGTACATTCCGACTACTGTATTTATGAATTAATTTATTCTTTTGATCTATACAGTGATAGCTTGTGGGTTAGTTTGGAGGAAATTTAAAAAAATATTTTCAGATGCGATGGAGAGTAACTCTTCTTTCTCTCATTATTCTTTGCTGTCTTACTTAATTAACGTCTTTGTCCTGCAATACAGTCTTAACCCCCTTCATCTTCTGTATCGTCAAGAAACTAAGCATAATACATGTAATGCCTAAAATCTCGAATGAATTACTCCATTACTCAGAAAATCTTGCATGAAAACTTATTTGCAGTTGGTTTGAATATTAACCTTCAGCATCCTACATATTGTGGTTCAAAAATCAGCCACATGCATGTACCATGCACAATCAATGTTTAATATTATGAGGTGACAACTGGCATAAGACAATATTAAAAACATCTAGCTTATGTGCAGGAGGTAGTGAGCTACTCAAGATGATAGCTAAATTTCCTTGTTCCTATTTTTATTCTTGGAGTCCCTGCTTTACTTCACTGTAAACTACCTGTCTAACATCTAATGTTCTGTGTATTATTATTAACTGTTTCCATCGTAACAACTAACAAAACTGTTGTTTAGTGTTAGCTGGTATTGCTCCCTATAGCCCAAATCAATTTCTCTTCAAATCTTCTGTGAGGTTTGGTTCGGTTTCTAAAACTTAAGAGACTAGCTGCATTTACAACGCTCTAGCTGATAATCTTGACAGAAAAAACTCTCCCTTGGTTTTCTCAGATGCTTTGCAAATGTTGCAAGGTCTAGTCTGTATCAATGTGATAGGGCTGAGTTTATCCTGATGCAGACACTTACATCTGGTTAGTTGTTTATCTCTTCAGTTTTCACTGATTTTACTCACTCATGACATAATTTATTTGCAGAAACAAGGATGTCCAGTGGTGTTGAGATGTCCTAGACTGTCTTGTATAGCTTCAGCCACTGTTAGAGAAGGACATTACTACTGCTTATCTGTCAAATATACCAACTCTTCACAGAAGCCTTCAACAGTGTCTGACATGTCAGATTCCATGGGCAATTGTGTTTGGACAACTTAATTCATAGATCTCCACTAATCAGCATATTAATTTAGATGAATGTAGTTATTTTTATATATACATGTTGAATTCAGAACCTCAGTTAAGTTCAGTACAGATGGTGTGTAGTGGCATTTGAGATTTCTCAGTAGATTTCACCTGGCTTCCAGCTGCTGCTTTCAGAAGGGCAGAGATGTTCAGTAGACCCAATCATATTTCCCAACACTATGAATAAGCATTAGAAGCCCAAGGGTAGACATGTATATTTAGGCAAAAAATCCCATATTAAGTACCTAAAACCTGGAGCTGAATACCACCCTTAATATTTTTGGGGACAGAGAATTAGTCATTTTAAATTACAAAATTATCAAGAAGATTAGATTATTTCAAAATATATTTGAACTTGAAAATCTGTTGAAACTGACTGTCACTAAGAAACTTTTTTTTCTGAAATTAGAGTCTTCTTTTATCTCACTTTGTCCTTTTCTGCTCTTTTTTCTGTTGCAAATAATATTAATTTATTTTCATTTCCTACAGTCTTTTAAAATACTCATTCCACAAAACACGGACTTGTGCATAAATATGTTTTTGCATCCTCTAGGAAGATTTTATGAATTATAAACTTGCACTTTTTACATATTGTTATGGAAGAATTCATTTTTGCACACTTTCAGAAGCTTCTCTATCTATTACTCTACTCTGTAACTAACTCTCCCATGTAAGGTTTGTTCACGTAAGTTTCTTGATTATACAAACATTGAGTTGTGTTCTTTTTGTGTTGTTTTAATCCATTAAGGATTTCTTTCAAAAGTGCTTCATGAGGTGAGGTTTTTAGGTGAATAAAAATCCTAAGGATCTTTGTTATTTTTTATGAAATCATTGGGTTAAATCAAGTGTTTTTTCTTATCCATTTCTTCACACAAGATTTCTTGACAGGCTCTGTTCTAATAGGAGATGTTTGCATCTAAATTGTAGGATAGACACATTCTCTGGCAAGTAGAGTATTTTTCTTGATACAGCAGATATTTTAGCACAGGCTGCTGCTTGCGCCTTCCTGAGAGCAGGTGAGCACTCGCTTCCTAATTTCATGCGATGGCATCCATGAAGTGGATGGAGGATAAGAGTGTGCACCCGCTCTCATGTTGCTGTACAGTCAGGGCACAGCCAACACAGGTGCTCAGGTCAAGAGGATGAAAATTGTTCCTAGATCATTACCCTTCAGACACTGCAAATTAACTTTACTTCCTTTGTCTTTAGCAGAAAAATCCACCCACCTGCTTCCTATCTTCTATTTGATTTTGCTTCTTTGTGTAGGAGAGAAGAACACCCAAAACAGTAACATCCATCTAGAGGCCAGTAGAAGTAGTAAACAGTCGCATTTTTAAAAAATATTTTGATATGGGTTATATGAAATTTATTAAGTGGCAAGAATGGATGTTACTTGGAATCTAACAGCTGCATGAACAGCCAACCCAGAAAGCTGTAATTTAGAGTCCTGACAACTTCTAACTCCCTCTGAGTAATTTCAGAGGGTGGACACGTGTGTTAGCATTGTCACCAGATTAGATCATCTCTTTATCTGAGACTAGTGACTTAAATACCTATATTTACAGGTAGAATCTAGAGACGCAAGTATCACTTTATGCCATGTTCTAATGAAACCTCTACCTAAAACATCAAGAGTCTCTGAGGATGGGGAAAGTAATTTTGATTATCATGTGTGTTGTCCACTCAGACAAAAGCAAAAAGAAAGAAGAGCTGTTTCCTAATAAGCTGGGCTTTCTGATGAGGAAGCTATGAAGTAGCTAAACAAACTAGATTTTGGTTTCCTTGCAGTCTTTGATCTCCATGTCTTCTAAAGAATTTTTATAGCTAAAACTAAAATCTCCAGCCCCCCTCAAAGCCCAAATGTTTGATTATGCAGACCAATCAAGAAATATTTGACCTTCAAAAAAATAAAATTCCAAAAGTACAAATAAAAATATTATTGTATTAGCATAATCAAATAAAGCAGAGGAAGCGGGGGGGGGGGGAGGAGAACATTTGAAAACTTCTTCCTCTGTTCTCATATCTCACTCTCACTCTCATGAAAGGCCATGGAAAAACAAACCTAAACTGCAGGAAACATAAAAATAAAATATATCCCTCATAAAAAAGCAGCAAAATTGAAATACTCACATTCCTACCTTATGCATCATTCTTCAAACTATTTAGGCTTTGCAAGCATATTTTTACAAAACTGGGTCATTTTACTTAAAAAGTATAACAATATTGCAACTCAAAAAACTTTCAAAAATTATACCCAGGAATTACATCAGTTAAGATGAAAGAAAGTAGGACAATTACACTTACTTTATACTTCTGACTAAAATGCTTATAAACAATACAAGACAAAATTACCTACTAGGTATCATATGGCTCTTCAGAACTTCTCTCTATTTCAGGCAAGTATAGAACCTTGACTTTCAATGTCTCTAAAAATTCACATTTATTATCCACAAAGTAAAAGAACATTTCTCACCATAAAATCTCACTGCCTGCTTTGCATATTTTCTTATCTGTCAGGAATAAGACTAAAATATCTTATATTCTCAAGAAACTATCAAGCAACTTTCCCATCAGCATTATTTTGGTCTTATTTGACAGCAATATTAGTGATTATTCTTAAGAAAACAATTCAGTCTGGCAAATGACACAGTCATCATCATTTCAACATGATTCAATCTCACATTATCTAATTAGAAAACAGTATGCATTATTTTAGTAGTACTATGCAAAATATGCTGTATTTTTTTTTTCCTTCTAATACTGGTTCTTAACTGGATTCACAATATTTGATTATGGATAACACGGTCACTTTCACATATTCTCTGTCAAGTGAGAGACAGAATTAAAGTTTACTAAATAAAATTTATAAAGACAGTCTAAAATAAGGTCTTTGTTGTAATTCTGTTAAAATATGTTCGTTGTATTCCTTGTACTATAGTAATAATGCATTGGTAATTTTATTCTATAATCTATTTCAGTCAATTTCAATTTTCATTGGAATACTGATAAAATCGCGATTTGTTGTATTCTTTCCTATCCTTCTATGGACAAGAGTAGTCACACATCTGGGATTTTTACTTATGTTACTAAATAAAAGGAGGTAAAGGGGATAAGTTCTCACACTACGGATTACTCTTTATACAATTCCTAGCTTTCTTTTGGACCACTCTAACTATCTCTTTCCAAGAGAGTCTAGGTTCTAGCAAAGATCTGCCCTAACAAACATGTGGCTCAGCTGCAGACTGGGTTGATTCAGCTTCTGTCCCTTTTTTACTCAAGAGTTTAGACATACTCTGAGCATCTTCTCTTAGTAGTTGTCTTGTTACTTCTGTTCTCAGAAGAGTGGAACATATGAAAACTCATTCATTAAAAATAAAATGTTACATGATAAAACCAGAGAATTAAGAGAAGTCTGACAGAGACAGCAACAATGCATATCAGAAATTACTATTACAGTATATGCTGCACTGAGTTATTAGCAATATGTATTGGGTTTTTTTTTATAAAAAAGGGCTTTTTTGAAAGATAACAGATGTAGAACTAATGTCTGACAGCTCCTTTTAAAACTAAAAATCAGCTACATTAACTCTTAATTCTACAATTCTGTCTTGCTTTAGTTATCTTACTGAATTTTCATTTAACATGGCTAGTTGCCTGCTAACTCACACATCCTCTATTGAACTGGTGTAGCTTCATTGCACACTGCCACTCATATTTTAGAAACACAAAAATAATTCAATAATCCAATCTGTATTTTGTTGTCATATCATTCTCTATTCATTCACTTTCACCTGCAGTGATTTATAGTATTAACTGAACATAAGCATTCCCCACTTTAGACATGATAAAACAAGCTGTCAGAAGAGTATTGTATTTTAAAACCTTTTAGCGAATCAACAATCAAAAAAGTTAGAAAGAAAGCAAACACCTGCATCTGAATCTACCTCTAAAAGGCTTTAAAAATAAAATTAAGCTCTTAAAGGTTTGAATATGATTAGAAGTATGATATTGGACAATATTTTGAAGTCTGTCAGGAGGGCAATTCAAATATGTATTCACAAACATAATTTCTTTTGGAAAAACAGTAATATTAATAAAAAGGACTTATACTTGTTTAGAGCAGATTATGATAAACATACAAGCAACTCCTAATTTCAGAAACTAGAATGATGGGAGTAAATGAAGTACCGAGATAGATGCGCCTGTTAGTATTATCATGTTATTAAATCATGATTTCATAGTCTTCAAATAGTACTTTTTCAACAGGTATTTTTCCTCACACCAAATTAGACAGAGTTTCACAGAGAGAGAACAAATACAATGACCACGTCCCATCCCAGGGAGTGGGCAGGATGGGATGTTAAAATGCTGAATTGTCTGATGAGCTATTTTTTAAAGGAAAGTTCAGGAAGACTTAGAAGATAAGTGTTTGCTAATTCTCAGTGGCTTTAGGATAAAAACTTAAAACACACCTGATTTAACCTAGAAATTTCCAAAAGTCTGCATACCTCCTTCATCCTTACCTGAATGTTGTATTCCTACTGCAATATGCAAAGTTCTTGCCTTGCTAGTGGAATAAGGACAATTAAGGTCTGAGATGGCACATCGTTATTTTTGGCATTATGCATATAATGCATAATTTTTCAGAAATAAGAGATTAGCTACTTGTTTAAAAACATCTAGAAAGCAATCCAGCTCTGCTCAGTCTCTACTTATAGAATTTCTGATTGGCTGAATGACAATTGTTTGCCTAGCAGGTCATGTGTGAAGAGATTTATTTACATGTTTATAAAATATCAATATATATTTATAAACCTATAAAGTACCTATCCTATGTTGTTAAATTGAAATATTTTAAATTAACAATCTCAGCACAACTAATCTGATTCCCACAAATGTTAACTCCTTCTACCTGAATAGAAACAATATATTATAAAATACAGAAGTCTAAATGAAAATTGCAGTTTTCCCCACTGCACAAGTGACAAAAACAAATATATTTTTATTCACAATAAATAAAATAATTGCTTGTTCATGAGCTTTAGCTAAGGTAATTCAATGTAGTTCAACTTCTGTTAAGAGAGGGACTGTTTTGCTCCCTCCTCATCTTTTTCAATCTGCATGTGAGAGTGAATGGGAAGGAATCTATACTTGGTATATGTGGAGCACCCTAATTGCTGTAATACACTGTACAACCATTAGTTAAGTGTGAAAGGAAAAGAAATAGTAGTTCTTTGGCATATAACTTTCCTCATTCAGAACTGAATACTTTTAGGCAACTCTGAGAACAGTGAAATAAGGTAACTTCCAGAATAAATAAATATTTTTAAACCTGAGTTCTGAAAGTAAAATCTAAAATCCTTATCCAAGCAAATGTAAGTGAATTAATAGTTGTTTAGCACTCATGTCAGTCCAAAGTCAGCGAAAACTGAAGGAAAACTGAAAGACGTTTCTGGACAATTTGTATGTCAGATGATTACATGTCATGTATTCATTAGAAGTGGAGCTTATCCTCCCAAACTTCAGCGAACAATGTGTAAAGTCTCAGCAATTCAGCTCTCTTTACAGGAGCTTTCAGTAGATGACTCACTCTGCATATTCCACGAGACAAAACAGTTCCTTTACCTTGTTGTGTTTACAAATAAGAGTACCTGTACCAAAAAAATTCTCTAAAGGAAGGCAGAGTAATTTCTGAGTTGTAATATGAAAATTTAGGAGAAGTGTAAATGACTATTTCCTATTTCGTGTATTTATATACATATTTCATACAGATGTATATCTTACATACATGCATCATGAAACAAGAAATTAGATTAATTTGAAGATACGGGAAACATGAAATCAAAGATCTGAATGAAATGTCTTTTAAAAGTTTCTTATGTTTAAAAAGGTACCCACGTATTAGGGCAGATCCAAAAAAAATCAGACTAAATATCCAAATCCCCAAGTGGTCTTCAGCTATCTTAGCCATGACTTCAGCCTGGGCTGCCTCTCAGCCTTTTCCCTTTTGAGGGAAGTAAGATATAGGGAGGTATTGTTGAATGTAGAACTAAATATATGATTTCGAACATATTAGTTTTCTCAGATATTTTTATTTTTGCAATTTTAAAAGGTATATTCTAGTGCAAGTTTATCTATGCATTACCACTAAAATATCAGAATATCACTTCCATTGACAAATAAAAACAAAATTATGAATAAATAGTATTTGTGTTGGACCGAGTGATAATTCAACCATTCTGCTTGAAAGCCACCAATCAAGTATTACACTGGAAAAATGTGGAAGAATCAGAACTGATGACTTACTGGCTTCGTTTTAATGCTTTAACCACAAAATTATTGTAAAAGATTTTTTTTCATTAACAGAGAAGTATCATTTATTGATTAGCTTGGAGTGATTTAGAGTATGATTCATTCACTGTGATGTCTGGCTCATTTACGGGTCATTCTAGCAATCACCACTCACTTAAAAATATCCTGATTCATGTGTGACCTCAGCTTTAGCATGTATATTTTTGACTGTTTTATTCCTGAAACAAACATAACCTTGGACTGCTTGAAAAGACACTATCTCCTTGCATGAAAACCGTTTTCTTGACTTTGTACTTTGATTATAAAGTTACAGGGACTGTAAAATATTTGATTACTTTCTTCTTTCCCCATGAATAGAAAATGTACTTACTGCATCTATTTTCCGTTCCTTAATTATTTATGAGTAAATAAAAGTCAGTAGTTGAAAATAAGACTCTAAAATTGCAAAAAGTAAGTTCTTTAAAGTAGATATGTACTAAGATTCTGGTTTTCCAGTGCAGAATCAAAAGATCATGGACTTCTTGAGGAAAATAAAACCAAAAGGATCTCTGAAAGAACTTCTTCCTCAGAAGCATGGAAATTAATTCTTGTCCCCTATTAATCTGAGCTTTACAACATCTAAATTTGAATCATGGATAGATCTACAGAGGCACAAAGAAACAGATTTAGTCAGAACATCTTCATGCATTTAGTCAGGGATTCATTTGTCTTATCTTTAAATATTTACAATACAGACAAGTACATTTGTCTGTCTGTGTTCTCCTTTTAGTGAGGAAAGAAAAATGGGCACTTGCAAGGAATAATTAATCTGATTATGTTAAGTGCCTGCTTTATGATGGAGTGGATCATTCCCTTAGATGAGCCTGTTTCTCTCCACTGATTATAAGGACAGTCTAAACATCTAAATCAGATGGGGAGTTTTGAACCACAGAATCCTCTATTTGGTCAGATGAAACCAGGTGCTTCTGTCAGGAAGTCAGTTCTTTTCAGTCCCGATAAACAGTAAACTCTCAGAACATTTCCTGGCTCTGTTTGAACCTTGGCCATACAGTGTTTTCTCAGGTACAGTTGCATAGTACGTACAAGTCAAGGATCATTTCAAACAATCCATTTAGTATGGGCTAACTATTCTGGAGAGTAAAAGAATTTAACAGAGTGGATGTGCACCATTCTGTACTGACTGACTTCAGTGCCGGAGAGTAGTCATGGGCATGCTTGATTTACAGGATGTAGTCTCTATGGCTGTGGTCTCCACACTTACTTGCTACAAGCAACAATTCTGAACAAGTTATACAGACAGAAAACATGTCTTATGCTCCATATTGGTCTCAGTCTAAATATTTTAATTTTCCATAGCCACAATCAGTGCCAGTAGGATAATATTTTGTGGTGCATACTCTATGGTCACCATTGAGAATATAAAAATGGCATTCAGGAGCTCAAATTAAATCCTCATTTAGGTCAGTATTGGTCTGTATTCAGTAATGGAAAGATAGGGGGAAAGTATAAAAGATAGAAACATTTTTCATTTGGTATACCGTTCCTCTCTTCAGATCCTAGTGTTTTAGGAATTACTTCATTCTCAAAGCTTGCATTCAAATTTATTGCCTATTTACAAGGACAGTTGGGAAGTTTCCACAACCCTAACATTAATCCAGTCAAGGTGTCCTTTACTTTGGGGGTATTGTAGAGTTGAGTTATAGATTCCACCTGCAGAATCATATAATCATAGAACGGTTTGGGTTGGAAGGGACCTTAAAGATGACCTATTTATTTTCAGTCCCCTGCCATGGGTAGAGACCTCTTTCACAATATCAGGTTGCACTGAGTCATAGAATCTTAGAGTAATTAAAGTTGGAAAAGAACTCTAAGATCATCAAGTCCAACCGTCAACCCAACAACACCATGCCTGCTAAACCATGTGCTGAAATGCCTTATCTACAAATTTTTTGAACACCTCCAGGGATGGTGAGTCCACCACTTCCCTGGGAAGCCTGTTCCAATGCTTGATCACACTTTCATTAAAGAAATCTATCCTAATATCCAATCTAAACCTCCCCTTGCACAACTTGAGGACATTGCCTCTTGTTCTGTCGCTAGTTACTTGGGAGAAGAGACCAACACCTGCCTCACTACAACCTCCTTTCAG